>JACLAB010006867.1_pt1 | contig 33226 bp, 12 predicted proteins | sample 8027921 | NCBI WGS metagenome assembly JACLAB01 (sample SAMN15725117, study PRJNA655200) | protist metagenome | isolation source: fluorescence activated cell sorting (FACS) single amplified genomes of... | place: USA: West Boothbay Harbor, Gulf of Maine | collected 2000-07-19 | reverse complement strand
ATTATTTGGCCCATCAAACTGCCAAGCACTACCATCCCAGTAATATATGTCGCCTTCGTAATGACTTACATTCATATCATCAGCAATAATATAAGCATGATTTGGTTTCATACCAGTTTTACTTGCAAGGGCACCATTCGAAACAGGACCTTGTATGCTTCCCTGATACTTCATTTTAGGTCTTTGACCATTGAATACCGGGAATACATGGCGTCCGTCAAAGTTAAAGAATGAAGCAGTATAAGTCATTGTTGCATTTGAACTACCATTCGTTGTATAGCTCGGTGATGGCACATTGACGTTTTCATATTTAAAGTCATTTTGTATAGCTGTGAGAAGGTTTCTTGCATCTCTTCTAGTTAAGTTCCCATCTATATATTTATAAGTTGCACCAACATACCTCACAGTATCTTTACTTAATGCAACTCTATTCTGCCCAATAATATCCGAAGCATCCTTAAATTTGGGAGCGGTATATGTTGGTTCTTCTTTAACCTGTAGATATTTTGTATCGTTGTATAATTGTGTCTTATAGAACATATCTGCAAGACCTTGAACCTTAGTAGATTCAACAGCCGAAGCAATTCCACCAAGAACCTTCTGACCTTTATATTCACCGATTACTATATCTTTACAGATTCTTCCGAGATGTCTATAAGATTTTGCAGTTGGTATTCTCTGATCTTCAGGTAGTCTATAGACTTGATTCCAGAAGTAGAAATCTGCATTCCATCTTGAGGCAGTATTACCACCAAAGTTCATATCGAAACTAAATGCATCAATTAGGTATTCAGTATCTCGTCTACATTTTACTCTGTCATAATCAAGAACAGTAAAGCTAGAGTTAATAAAGTCTGTTACATCAGAAGCAAGTGTTTCTGAATTATCCATAATCTTAGTTTTAGCACTAACAAGTGGAGCAGGGACCCAAGTAGTTGTTGGAGCCTCAATTGCAGGTAATGCATCAGTATTATTAGCTCTAATGACATTTTCAATATAACCCATCAATACATCAACTCTTGCACCTTCAGTAGCGGTTGCAGCAGTACCATTTGTATCTTGTGGGAAGATTGAATATGTAGTATTTGCAGAATCAATCTCTTGAACCACATTACTCATCACGGTACCTAGGTAGTCGTAAATTGTTGCAGTTTGAGCTCTTGTGTCAACCGGTAGAACAGATATTCCATTTTCAAAATAAATGCCGGCAGATTGTCTAGTAGCAAAGTTAGTTCCATACTGAACATCATGTGAAACAGCATCAATAAGATAACCTATATCACGTCTACACTTAGCATCTCTAAATGATAAACCACTGTGTACATTTGAAAGGTAACTAATTATCTTTTCAGATATATCTACTTTACCCCTTTCGATTATTTCTTTAGCAACCACATAGTTTTGACCCTGCCATGTTTGATCAACATCAATCATTTCTGGGATTGTTGTGCCAACCTCGACATTATCATCAACAGCATTAGCAACAATTTCAACAAGTTTTCTTGCAGCAATTGAAGTATTAGGATTTGCACCATGTACAGCTGTATCCTGAGTTTCTATTGACTGATATGATTCCATACCATTCCAATAATCATATTGAGTTAAAATATCACCTGTGTAATATGTTTTAATTTTAGGGAACTGAGTTGTTGTAATATGTTTAGCACCAACTACATGTTCGACCAATTTGGCCATGTGGAGGAATGCATCTCTTGAACCCATTCTTTGTTCAATTTGTAAGCCAGTGTTAACAGCATTTTCAAAATACATACCAGCTGTTTGTACTGTAGCTGCATTACCACCATATTGGATATCATGTGATATTGCATCAACAATATAACCTGTATCTCTTCGGCATTTAACTTCACTATATGGTAATACCTCAAAGTATTTAGCAAGGTGAGATAATACACCATTCTGTGCAGTTGATTTAACATTTTCAATTTCACCGAATGAAGATTGATTCTCTGCAGAATATGTAGTAAGAGTTGGCATAGTAACTGGAGGACTTAACAACATTGTACTATTTAATATTGCGTTAGCAACGATGTCAAATAATCCTTCAACCTCGTTACCGATAGGAGCACCAGCAGAAGCAGCACTAAAGTCCTGAGATTCAGCATTACCAGATGATTTTAATCCAGCAATATCTGTATCTTGAACAACAAGTTTAGCACAATCACCTAAGTGTTTATACGCAGCTGTTGTTGGTTCGATTTGACTTTCAGGTAGTCCAACTAATATTGCATTTTCAAAATACAATTTAGCAAAGTTTATAGTAGCAAAGTTACCCTGATGTTGAGCATCAAATGTTATTGCATCAATTAAGTACCCTGTATCTCTTTCACATTTCGCAACATCGTAGCTAAGTGATGGTCTGTTGGCTGTAAGCCAAGCTGTTATTTCAGCTGTAAGGAATGTCTTGTTATTTTGTAATTGAGATCTAGCATTAATCCTAGTACTATTGGAAGCATTTGAAGTGTAATTAATTACATCAGCAGCCCCTCTACCATTAGTCATAATATCTATGATTTCATCAAAACTTTGTTCTACTCTCAATTTAGCAGCGCCGTCTGTTACAGCTTCAATACAAAGTTTCTTAGCATAATTAATACCAGAAACTGTTTCTGTTAGCTGTTCAGTTAATACTCTAGTTGTATTAGGAGTTCCGATGTTATAAGCAAGTCCTGCATAAATGGAGTTATAATTAGAACCTGTTAACACATCAGCCTTAACTGCATCAAGAATAAATCCTAAGTCAGCTTTACACTTATCACCATCGAATGTGTAATATCTGTCTTTAATATAACCTTGAACTTCTTCAATGATGAAATCTCTATTTCTTTGTAGCTGTTTTCTAGCAAGAGTTCTATTTGAATCATATGAAGCTTTAACCAATGTTGGTAATTGAGCAGTTTCGATATTAGTATCATCAACCAGACTGGAGACAAGATTTAATAAATCATGTACAGCAGTACCAGTAGTTGCATCAGCAGCAGTACCATCAACATTTTGATATGGTCCTTCACTAATTGATAAAGCATCAGCAGAAACAAATGTGTGTGGGAATTGACCTGAACCACCGCCACCAACATTCATTGTAATAACAGTAGTTGACGTATCAGTAATTGTTACCGCCTTATTATAGAACGGATGGTGAGCTTGAGGTGAAGTATGATTCGAAGAACCAGCACCCATATCACAACTAAATACAAAGCCTTCAGGTTTTAACCAAACACTGTCACCTTTTACAAGGTTGTGAGCTCCAATCGTTGCTGTAAACACACCCGTTGCTGGGTCATAAGTAGCATTTGTTGGAGTGTATTTAGCAAAGGTAGTTGTATGATTAACTTCTTTAACAACCTTTTCAGCGACATCAGCCAAATGAGCAAATGCAAGTTTTGTTGATTCACGTTGTTCGTAAGGAAGAACATTAACTGCTTCTCTTAAACCAGAAACGTTAGCAGTATCTTCGTAATTAGATAATGTTCTGAACTGACCTTTTACCTCAAGTGGTAATACGTTAGTCGAACGTTGTTGTTCGTAATCGGCAGATTGATTATTGAATCTCTTAAAGTAATATTGTAATGCTTCGATTGTATTTTCATTTCCACCATATTCAATGTCACGAGACACAGCATCAACCAAGATTCCAACATCACGTTTACATACATTTTTAGCATATGCAAGTCCATTATATTCCTCTCTAAGGAAGTCAATGACACCTGATTGTAAACCTTCAGCGATACCGTCAATAGTAGTGACAGCTTCAGCCATTGCAGCTTCAACAGAACCTTCATTAATTGTAGGAAGTGATTTTAAGTTATTGTCTCTGATAATTTGAGTTGTAACATTAATACCCGCCCTTGCAGCCTCACCAACTTCAACACCAGCATCTGTTAATGACACATCTTGTGACGCGCCATTGCCTGTTGTAGGAGTAACAGCTATATCTCTTACGATATCATATGCAACATTTGCAATATGTTCCCAAGTCTTAGCTGTTGGAAGTTTTTGGTCCTCTGGCAATGTAGAAATTGCATTCTCAAAGTATAGTCTTGCAAAGTTAATTGCAGCAGTATTTGAACCGAATCTTAAATCCCAAACAATTGCATCTACAAGATATCCTGTATCTCTTTCACAACTTGCAACATTATATGTTAATGATGGGAATGTCGCAGCAATGTAAGCTGTAACCTCAGCAACAATAAATGCCCTATTATTAATTAAAGCGTTTGAGCCTATAGTATGATTAACACTTACACTTGCGTCTGTTCCGTAAACAAGAGCATCAGCATTTGCACGACCATTTGACATTATGTCAACGATTTCATCAAACGCAGCATTTGCACGAGTTAGTGCAGTTCCTGTAACACTTGCCTCAGCAGCAACACGACCTTTAAGGTAGTTAATTGCACCTACAGTTTCTGTTAATTGATTTGTAATAACCTCATTCGAACCTTTAGTTCCAATGCGATATCCTAGACCCATGAAGACTGAATTATAATTAGAACCAGTTGCAACATCTCTGCGTACTGCATCTAATATAAAGCCAGTGTCTCTGCTACACTTATCGCCATCAAATACAAAGTATTGACTGTCTAGGTAAGATGTAACTTCCTCTTCTAGGAATGATTTGTTAATTTGTAATTGTTCTCTTGCGTATTGACCTTGAGAGTTATAAGTGACTTTAGAAACAGCATCCTTCTCAACACTTACAAATGTGTGGACTCCACCAGATGAAGCACCTAGGTTAACCGTTACATCGTTACCATTTACAGCAGTAATTGCCATTGGTACTCTATAGTTTAGGTCACCTTTTCTTGGATATGAATGTTCTGTAGCGTCACCATCTTGAGCACAGGTAAATGTGAATGAATATGGAGCGAACTCAATATAATCACTTGTTGTCAAACCGTGTCCTGTTGGTAAAGTAATAACACTGTCACCAGTTGCCGGTACAAATGTAGCAGTTGTTGGAGTAAAGTGACTTACATATGAAGCCGGATCCGACCAAACAATAGCATCTGAATCTATAGCTCCAACCTCAGCACTTACAAAGGTATGGGTTCCGCCAGGTCCTGCACCAACATTCATTGTAATTGTGTCAGTAGTAACACTACTAATTACAACTGGTACTTTATAGAATGGGTGATGTCCTTGTGGTACAGCATGTTCGTATACATTTCCATCCATTGCACAAGTAAATACAACACTTCCAGGTTTGATCATTACATAATCACCAGCCACAAGATTATGACCAGAACCAATAGTTGCAACAAAGACACCAGTACTAGCATTATATGTAGCAGTTGTTGGTGTGTATGCAGATGTATATTGAGCTGGTTTAATATTATCAGCTGTTGAACTTACATATGTATGAACAGAAGTATCAGTTGAAGGTCCTACGTTAACAGAAATTGTTGTTCCTGTTTTTGCAGCAACCGTAACTGGTTTCTTGTAAGCAGGGTGTTGTCTTTCGCCCTCAATACTGTTAGGCAATGCAGATACAAAGGTATGTACTCCGCCACCATTTATAACAGACCCAACATTCATTGTAATTGTATTACTGGTTATAGCAGTTATAGCAATCTTCTTTTTATAGAATGGGTGATGTGGTTCAGGCGCTAGATGATTTGTAGCATTGTCGTCCATTTCACAAGTAAATGTAAATGAGTATGGAGCGATTTCTACCAAATCACCAACTTGTAATTTATGAGTTCCGATTGTTGCTGTAAACACACCAGTAGAGGGTACATAAGTCGCGTTAGTCGGAGAGAAAGTACTTATTGTTGTGGTTGGGTATGTATGTTGAGTAGCGTTACCATCGGTCGCACAAGTAAATGTTAAACTATCAGGTGCGATTAGTATCTGGTCTCCAACTTGGAAATCATGTGAGCCAATTGTCATTTCTGTCATACCACCGACAGGATCATAAGTAGCATTTGTTGTTGAGTATAATTTATTTCTGTCATTCATGATTGTAAGTATTTCATCGAATGATTCATTACTTCTGAATCCAGAAGCATTATCGTCAATACTTACCATGTGAGTTAGAGCATCGTCTAAGGCAGATACAAATGTATGAGCATTAGTTCCACCGGTTCCAACAAACATTGAAACTGAAGTTCTTGTTACAGACTCAATTGGGCATGGGTGATTATAGTATGGGTGACCAAGAGCAGGTACAGAGTCATTCTGTGGACCACTTCCTGTATCACAACTAAATGTAACACCACCGGTAGCGAATTTCAACATATCACCTGGCTTAAGACTATGTGGTCCAATTACAGCTGTAAACTTACCAGTAACTGGGTCATAAGAAGCAGTAGTTGGTGTATAGCTTAAACCTACACCTTTAGCAGGAGTGATTGCATTAGCAACAGCTGATACAAAAGTATGAGGATATTGTCCAGTTCCGCCATCACCAACATTCATCACAATAGTCGTAGCTGTTACACTAGTAATTGGACAAGGTGTTCTATAATAAGGGTGGTGAGATTGAGGTGAAGTATGATTTACTTGTCCAGACCCCATATCACAACTGAATGTAATACCTTCATCTGCGAATAGTACATAATCCCCTGTTGCCATTGTATGGGCACCAATCGTTGCTTCAAATCGTCCTGTCGCAGGGTCATAAGTAGCATCTGTTACTGTAAATCCAGATTCTGTATTGTTAAGATTAACTCTTGATCTTAATTCTGTAATTGCGCCAGAAGTTTCTACCAACTGTTCGTTAATTACATTATCAGCTAGAGTTGTTCCACTTCTATAAGCAAGACCTGTTTGAATTGCATTATAGTTTGTTCCTGTCAATATATCTCTTTCGACTGCAGGAAGAATATATTTACTTACATCCCTACGACACTTATCAGAATCATATCTGAAGAAGTTATAGTCAATGTAACCAAGCATATGTTCTTGGATAAACTCTTTATTAGCTTGTAACTGTTTTCTAGCATTAATATTATTAGCACCAATACCAACATCATCACTAAATCTTAGTGCTGAACCTAATACCGAAACTGAATTTGGTAATGCCTCGACAAATGTATGGTCATCTATAATTGCAGATTTACCAACATTAATTGTAATCTTAGTTTCATTTGCGCCGATTACATCTATTGGAGTACCAGCAGCTGGGTCAGAAGCTCTTGGGTATCCAGTTTTTGCGACATTATTATCTCTGTCACATGTAAATATAAGACCACCAGTTTTCAGTAATACTTTTCTACCAATTCCTAAACCGTGTCCAGAAGCAAGTGCATTTTTAACAGATGATACAAATGTATGAACTTGTTGACCGGTTGGGCCACCGACACCTACGTTCATTGTAATTGTTGTATTGGTTACAGCAATAATTGGACAAGGAGTATTATAATATGGGTGATGAGCTTCAGGAACAGCATGGTTAGTAACGCCCGAACCTGTATCACAACTAAATGTCATACCTTCTGGTTTAAACCAAATATGGTCGTCTGTTGTTAATTCATGAACTCCAATAGTTGCTACCATTATTCCTGTAGCAGGGTCATAAGTAGCAGTACTTGGTGTGAACTTTGTACTTGTGCCTAGTGTGATAACTGATAAACCGGTTGCGGGGTCATAGGTAGCAGCTGGTGGAGTAAATTGTGTTCCTTTATTTTCAAGGATGGATAAGATCTCATCGAACCCTTCATCAAGTCTTTGTGAAGCAAGATACGAATCACCATCGACAAGTTCATTAGTTTGGTCTTTTAATCTTCTGTATGCAGCAACAGTTTCATTGTTCTGATTTTCCATAACTGTTTTAGCAGTTGCCATATAATAAGCACGACCTGCAGTAACTGTATTATAGTTTGTGTCAAGTAACATGTCATTTTCAACAGCAGGGAGGATATAATCTTGTACATCTCTTCGGCATGCTTTACTATTATAAGCATAAAATTCGCCATTGTTTTCAATCCAATCTATAAGTTCATCTTGGATTAATTCTTTATTGTCTTGTAATAACTCTCTAGCATTAGTATAGTTTTGATTCCCTGTATCTCTCCAGATAACAGGATTAATGTTTTCTTCGCCATACTCTACAACGTTATAAAGTTCTTGGAATGAAGTATTTGCACGTTCAACGATATCAGGATTAGAGTCACCAAATAGAGCTTCAACTCTACCTTGGAGATATTCGTTTGCACCTATTGTTGCATCAAGCTGTTCACCGATAACTTTAGAACTTATTGGAGAGCGATATGAAATACCAGCAAGTCTGGACCAATAGTTAGTGTCTAACGCAATGTCATAACCAACGCCATCCAAAATAATGCCACTGTCACGTTCACATTTAACTGAATCATATAATGTGTAGTCTAAGCCACCTTGTGCAGTATTTGCAGATAGGAAGTCAACCATATCATCAATAATATCATCAGCATTAGTATCAATCGTATCAGCGAATGCCGTGTTACCGATAATGGTAGCAGTAGTATTTCTAGGTTGCATAAAGATTGTAGAACCTTTCGCCCTCATTGAAATATCACCGAACTGAGTACCTGAGTTGTTCAATGTCATCTGACCACCATTTAAGGCGTAGAATGCACATCTTACAAAAATTGATAGAGAACCAATACCGTTAATACCAGCACCATCTCTAGCAACATAACCCAAACCGTTTTGAGTACGAGGTGTGAAACCAAAACATAATACGTAGGTATATAGTGAGTCTGTATCTAGTACTCTTCTGTCTGCAAGTACACAACCACCGCCTCTGCCAACCTCTCTGTTAGGGAAGTCATCAATACCGATAGATGTAATTGTAGCAACACCACCAGATTCGGCTGTTATTGTATCACCAGCAGCAAATCCTTGGCCATTCTTAAGGTTTCTCACATATATTTCGTTGTTAGTTGCAAGGGTATCAACATAGGTAATAAAACCTACAGCACCAGAACTAAATGTAACTTCATCATCAACAGCAAATGTGCCAGTATAAGATGGGTCAACATAGAATTGACGACCTAAGTCAGCAAGTGTTCCTTTTGAATTATAAGGATTCAAAGGTGGTTCAACATCTTGTCTTCGGAAGTTAGATAACTGAGTACTATCTCTTAAATATGGAGAACGTAGTAATTTAGCACCTGGTCGATAAGCAATCGCAAATCCACCTTCTGGGAAATCAAAGTTATCAACTTGGAAGTTTTGGTAACCGAAGCCTTGAACATAACCACCAGAACCAACTAAGATTCCGTTATTGTTTTCGTATCCAGGAAGCAATTCAATAACTGTAGCATACTGACCAGCAGTAGAGGTACAAGAACAATCATCCGGTAACATAAGATTACCTTTTGTATAATATGTTCCAGGACCAACAGAAATATGAACCGCGTTATTAATAGCGTTACGATTTAATTCACCACCTGCCTTTTCTAAACAAAGTTCAAATGCTCTTTCCAGTGTTCTTACTGGTTGCATCATTGTACCTGGATTTGCATCATCACCAGATCCAGCGTCTACATTAACTTTAAGTGCTTGGGCTGTCTTCTTAGAAACTTCATCAAATAATTGTGCAAAGTTAATCTGTTCGGTATCACCAGTTTTTTCGTTACGAATTGCGAAGTAACTTTCTTCATTAAGTGGTGGTTCAAACTCGTTAGTGAGCTCCATGTCAAAGTCGACAAGTTTAGACCTATCAATTGTACCACCAGAGAATACAGACCCTGCCATTGTACCATTGTCGAAACTTGAATTATTTGAGGAGAGTCCATCAGCAGATGAACTTTTAATTGTCATATCAGTAGCTACAACATTTTCCATTGTGCCTTGGAAAGCAGTATTGGATATTGTACCATCTGTAAATGTTGAATCGTCAATGGTTGAATTTGTAAGTACTACATTATTTCCAGTACCATCATTGAATTCGGAATTTGTAAATATATTATTGTTTCCAGTTCCATCATTGAACTCGGAATTTGTAATAATCGTATTATTAACTGTGCCATCTAGGAAGGCAGAAGCATTAATTGTGCCTTGATTAAACTCTGAACTTGAGAATACACTATTGTTACCAGTAGAATCATTGAGTTGTGAACTTGTAAGTACAACATTATTACCAGTTGAATCTACAATTGTAGAATCTTGAATTACTGAATTATTTACTACACCATCACTAAAGGTTGAGTTAACCATAATAACAGTATTGGCTGTACCGTTATTGAACTCTGAATTTTCAATGACAATATTGTTCGCTGTACTGTCATTTAGTTCTGAACTTGTAAGTACAACATTATTACCAGTAGAATCTGCTATTGTTCCATCATTAAATTCTGAACTTGTAATAATGGTATTATTAACTGTGCCATCTACAAAACTTGATCGAGTAATACTTACATTGTTTGCAGTACCATTAAAGATCTCACCATTAATGAAGTCTGATTGAGTAATACTAATATTATTGGCTGTGGAATTTGTAATGACAGTTGCATCAATACTACCTCTTACAAAGGTTGTATCTTCGATGTCTGAATTGTCAATTACTACATTGTCTAAACGCGAGTCACGCATTACAACACCAGAGATCTTACCTCCAGTAATGTTTATACGGTCAAATTCCTCATACTGGATTGCCTGTACAAGTTCTTTTCTTGTAATATTCTTAGTGCCGTCGTCGCCCTGAACAAGGTTAACGATAACGAACAGGTCTTCCGACCTGGTATTAGCACCTGAAATTGCACCTAGTTCTGAAATTTTTGCCATTTAGCTTTCCTTTATCCCTTATTACTTATAAGACCAATTAACTATTATTGTCACAATTACAGCGACCCTCTAAATCATCTACTTTTTCCTTCAAGTCTTTTATTGCCTCAATTAATAGAGGGACAATATTTGCATAACGAACTGCTTTATATGTTGTATCTTCTTTCTCAAATTCATAAACAACCTCAGGTAGCACCTTTTCAATCTCTTGTGCGATTACCCCTAGCATTGTTTCATCTGGGTTATCTTTAAAATTAAAGTTATAACCATTAATTTGTGTAACTTTTTCCAATGAGTTATTTAACCTAACTACATTTTCTTTTAATCTTTCATCTGATATAGTACCAGAACTTGTAACGTCACCAGCTACTATCAGATTGCCGTTGGTGTTACATTGAAGTACACCTTCACCGGCCGAATTATTTATTTGTAATATGGCATTATTAATAGTGACAGCACCATCAACAACCACAGCATTTCCGAATGTTGCTCCATTTGTGACATTAAGTGCTGACGTTGCACCATTTGTAATGTCTACTGTACCACTAAAAGTTAAATCACCTGAAGCGATATCATTTACATCAGCTCTAATAAATTGTGCAGCCTCTAAACCATCAACTGTATCAGCATCTATATCTGATGGAAGATCTTGAGCTCTAATTGCTGCTCTAGCCCTTGCGTCTGTATAATAAAGATTGGTTGTGCCTTCAGTAATCTGGTCGGTATTGAAACCTACACCACCACCACCGATGGATATTGAACCAACCGTAAGTAAACCTGTAACAGTAGCTGTTGGAACTGTTAATAGACCAGCTGTTGAAAGTGCTAATTTAGATTGGCCGGTACCTGTGTCGATAATAAAGTTCGCAGGGTTGGAATCTTCCATTCCTGCTTCCCAGGTAGTAGACCCGTCTGTAAAATTAACTCTACCACCAGAACCGAAGCTGAATGTTGCTGCAGCTGCAACCGAACTAGTAATTGTTATTGGATTTTGAAAATTAATTGCCGAAGTAGTTCTTGCAGCAATATCATTTGTTCTCAATAATGTATTAATAGTTGAATTCGTGGTTGTTAAAGTTCCTGCTAGGGTAGCATTACCTGAAGTCGTATCTCCAGCACCGCCAGATGCTGTTAAGACATCACTCTTAATTAAGTCAACTACTTCATTTGTCTTATCAAACCAATTCTGGAATGTCTGAGTAGTTGTTATATTTCCTAACGATGGTTTAGCCATTACTTATTTTCCAATTCCTCTATCTTTTCCCAGATAGTAATTAAGCTTCTTTTGATTTCTAGAATATCATTTGTCAAATTATCTACTTTACGATAATATGTCCTTTCAATCTTATATTTATTCAAAGCGGCCACATCTGTGTTCAGTACTGCCTGTGTTTTTTCATCTTTTTGAAATGACATAATATTATCCTTATGTTAGTGCAATGCCGCGATAATCACGTAAAGTCGGAGCGTTATGAATGTTCGGTGAAAGAAGATCTATTCTAATAGCAAACCTTCTGTATGTACTAAATACACCAGCATCACTTGTATATGTAAATGCGCCACTGGCCACACCTCCTACTTTATTTGCAGCAGGTATCTTGTATTTAAATTCTCTATAATCTTTAATATTTGTTGTTGAACTGAATAAGCCAACACCTTCAAATAATTCCAATTCAGTCCAATCAAGCGCATCAAATGGAGTTGAATCAAATGCATGTTGAGCTTTAACATAAACTTTAAAGTCAGTACCAGTTGGTCTGTAACCAGTTAGAATTAATTCTAAATCCTCAGCGTCAAGGTCTGCTGCCAATTCTATTGTTTTACTAATATATTTAGAGGTGGTCGATGCAGTATTTGTAAGATTATATCTGTAAGCTATTAATGATGAAGCCTCAATATCAACAAATGGAGTTGATGTGACATTGCTTCCATTATCCAAGTTCACTTTAATATCAAATGCCTTTGCACCAGAAGGGTCGTTCGATTTACTATAAACAACTACACCATCTTTACTGAAATGATTATTATCATTAAATTTCATTGGTAGGTCGTATGTAGTATTAATTGCGTCTGGTGGTACAAATGTTCCAGTTAAACTTGTTTTTGATGATGAATCAGTTGTCTTCATTATCATAGGTTGTACATAACTTAAATTAATATTATCTACACTTGTAACTGTTGCAGTTCTTGCACTGTCAAAACCTTTAATTGTTCCAGCAGGTGCAAACCCTCTTGTCGAAGTAGCTGTACTATTTTCTAGTTGCATTTCATATGGGTTATTAATATTATAATATGATAAATGGCCAGCCACAACCGGAATACCGGGAGCAGAACTAGCAGTAAATGATGAAGGTTTATTTACTGTTATCTGATTAGCATTTACAACATTGGTAACTTGGAAAATATCATACAACACACCGGGTGCATTTTGAGAGATCTTAATATAATCACCAGTTGCATATGTATCATCCAAAAAGCTCCCAGTAACTGTAGTACTTCCAGATACAATAGCTACATTAACACCAGTTGAACCTTGAACAGTCTTTTCTTGGTATATTAATTCACCTTGAGTAAATCTGCCATTTAAATTTTCAACTGTAAGGAATTCATGGTCAGCATTTGTCATTGTGACAACACCAGTTGGTCCTACAAAGTTTTGTCTTCTGATTGTAAATTTAACATCCTCATCTTGATAAGATTTCCAAGCAGAATTGTTTGTTGAAGTAAATAGAACACCATCACCCCAGTCTTGTACAATAGCAGAACCTTGAGTATCACCTGGAGTTAAATCAGTCCCACCAACCTTAGATGTGTATACAAGGTAATTAGGATCAGAAGCATCTGGTTGTAATACAATTGCATATTCTTTTTCAACATCAAGTCTGACAGGAGTTTCAAATGCAAATGTCGTTGCCACTGAAGCATCATCACTTACAGCTGAGGTTAATTGTGAAGGAATTTTATGTACTACACTGAATGGTAAAATTGCGACATCAGGATAACCATTTACAACTTCACGTATTTGTAACGATATTCCGTTTACAGTACTGACACGTTTAAAGAATACATCTATTTCAGATAGATAAACTGAATTGGATCCAGCACCCATACCTTTTTTAATAAAGAATGTTTGAGCAAGTGGATCACGACCACGTCTTCGTCTCGCGACATTTCTTGTGGTAACAGTTGTATTGACATCCATATTTGGCCGTCTTGTAGAAGTTGTTAAACTTGTTTTTTCAACACTAAAGTTATATGCACGGTATGTAAGGAATCCTTTTGATGTTCCAGCAGAGTCAATATTTCCAATAGTATCTACGTCAGCAACTTGTAATACTCTGTCACCTACGTAGAATGTTTCTCTCGGTAATGCAAATACTGCTCTTAAAACACCATTGGCATCCGTTTCGACACTTGCAGCCTTAACGCCGTATCTCTGTACATCTTCAACTGTATCAGCTGGAGTTCCAGGAATAATATGTGCGTCTACATTTACACCGTCAAAAAAGAAATAATGTCTTGTTGATGGTCTTAAACCAGCCATATAAATTTTAATATCACGACCGGCCATAAATGGCTCGAAAGTGAAGTTGGTCATAAAGTCACCAACAAAATTTGTGTCAACACTACCACCATCAATTGAAATTTCACTTGATCTTGTTGTGGTCGTTGTTGTTTCTACACCTGCACCACGTCTACCTCTTCTACCTTGATCTTGCACAAAATTTGTAGTTTGAGTGGTATCAGTCATCGGTAAGAATTCTTGAATAGTGTCAAGGAATTCTTCAAATGGCGTAGTGAGGTCAATATCTATAGTTGCCGGGTTTGTTGTAGTATCATAAACAGCATCATATGGGGGTGAGATAGCACCATCACCTTCATATTTGTAGAAATTACTTACACAGTTTCTAAAATTAGATGCATAAGGCTGTTTGATAATATCAACATTTGAATCCCTAGCTATTGTTGCAACTTTCGGCAAACTTGTTGATGGGAAGATTGTCGACCCTGTAGCAGTTTTATATTTTAAATTTAATGGGTATGTTTTAACCGACGGAGTTAATATCTTTTGGTTAAATGGCACAGCCGCATTAAAGCTACTATCTTGCACATTTGAAAGGGATAAATCATTAAATGGGTCTACAATGAAACCATTTTTAAATCTGTTTAAACCATTTTCGTCTGTGATAGTTAAATTTTCTGTTTCGGATTCTAATTGGTTGAGAGAAATGTAATATGAAAGATTATCTATTTTCTTATCAAGTTCATGCATTTCCTTCATTGTGAATGCTTTAATACCTGTTGACTTTGCCTTAATTGCGTATTCAAATTTGCCTTGGGCATTTGCTTGTCTTCTTGACAGAGCAGGGAATCCTGGAACAGTTATATTAGCAATAGCCAATTGGTCAGTATCCAAACGGGGTGGAACTGCAAATCGTTCCTCTTGTCCTTTAATGAGATTAATTTGACCATAAGAATCACAAGCGATTACATCAACTCGTGACAAGTAATATTCAATGTCAGTTGTGATATTTTGCCCTGGAGCTGGTAGTAATGGTGGATTAGACCCAAAGTAAGTCATTGGATATGTGCCCACCTGAGTTGTAATTACAGCAGCAGTTCCTGCAGTAGCAGTATAACTTGCATTTAACTCTTTTGCTAGGTGAGGCCTAAAGTCGAAACATTCTCTAAGATTATATCTAGTTCCTGAATCAGATAGGTATGTTGGGATATCAAAACTATCAAGTGAATTTGGATAACTATTAATAGTAAAGAAATATTCACCAGTTGAATTTTCAATCTCAAAAACTTTTAAATTAATCGTAAGAGTTCCGGAAGGTTCTGGTCGGCCAGCAATACTTTCCATATATGAAATATCGTAATATGTATCTTTTTGGTTTGTCTTTAATCTGAAACTACTCGTGTAATCTTCACCAGATGAATCAACGACACTCACAATTTTATATACGTCTGGGAAACCTAAACTATATTTTGTTTGTGAAGGCGTATAGTTAACTTTGATAAATGTATCGTGAGCAGTTTTATTATGTGGCTCTACACCATTTAATGAACCTATCAACCTTTTGTTATAGTACACAGTCACATTCGTCGCAGACGACGCAGCCGGGTCTAAGTTTATGGTCAACACACTATTATTAACTGATGTTGTAGCAGATGTTACGGGTATGTAAGTATTGGTATTATCGACAACAAGAATATCATCATTTGTACATGCAAAATCTTCGCCTGGGTCAGCTGTCAATGTAATAACATTTGCAGTTTGTGTTGCAGCCTCAGTTTTCCTTACTGGAATTAATGTATCTGTTGTAGCAAATAGACTCTTCAAACCTGTGTTAAAAATCAATGCCTTTGTATTTGACTCTTTAAGTCTTGAAACATTAACCGTAATGTCACCAGAAGAACCTGCAACCTTAGCGATCGTTGATACAGAATTGCTGCCAGTCAGCTTAATTCCACTTAGGTAAATTCTTGTTGGAGTAACATTAAGTACTGTAGCAGTACCAATTGTAGCATTACCAGGATTTTTTAAATCGACATCACTATAATCAAGTGGTAGAGTACCTTGAACAGAGGTGATATCTAAATAGCCACCATAATTCAATGATACAGATTGTGCATTTACTTCCTCTGTTGTAGTAATTTGGTCTATTGCGAATGCACGATCACCAGAATTTTCTACTCTATAACCTTTAACATAAGCAGTACCTTGACCTACCAATGCATGGACTTTACTTGTAGCTTCACCTTCTGGGATTCTGTCGTCTGTTTGTATTGGAAAATCTTTTAAAATGTAATTCCCAGATTCCTCATATGTTCGTCTAGCTAGTTCTTCACCAAGAACATTATATTGGGAAACATCACGAACTGTAACTGAGTTTCCATTTTGGAAACGAACAAGAGTAAAGAAATTAGAATTGGTATCACCAGCATCTGTCACCAGTGCAACCAATCTTGGTGTCATCTTAAGTCTGTCTGCACCCGGCGCATTTTCATTATTTGAACCGTTTGCGTTGTCGTATAATGTATTGTCTTGTAGATTATTTACTAGAGTTTCTGTGACTTCATATCCAATTGAGATGCCATTTGGCACATTAGTATATTTTGAAACAACAATCGTTTGGTCTTTTGCGAAAAGGAAATGTCCCTTTTGGAAGATTACGCCTGGAGCAGATTGGATACCAAATGAATTACCTACATGGTTTGCTAAACTTGTCACAGCAAGGCCAGCAACACCATCTCTTGAAGATGCAACATTAGGTACGTTTGCAACAGGTTCGGTTGTACCAACTTTAAATTTATAAAGATTAACAGTTAAAGCTTCACCAGATTGGAACTGTTTATAAATTGTGGATGTATTTGTATAGTTAATAAAGAATGTATTTAAATCTGGTGGATTTGTTTGATAGCCTTGAGCAGCCTGAATAATGTTTGCTGTCAGCCCTGATGTTCCACCAACGACCTCATAAACATAATCAAGTTCTACTGTCTGCCCGAGAATAGTTTCGGTTGCCCTTGTACTAATATAATTTCTTGGGTCAAAGCCAGCAATATCAATAAGTTTTACAAACTGAAGGTCGTCAAGTTCTGTAAAGTTACAACCTTTAACAATACTACCTTCTTTGAATATATTGTCTCCGAATTGCTCTACTTGGTCCTGAAGCGTAGTCTGCAGCTGAGTAAGCTCACGAGCTTGAACCGCAAATCCTGGCTTGAACAGAACGCGATAATATTGATTTTCTTGATCGAAATCATCAAAATATGGAGCTTGATTGAGGTTTGTGTTAATAGGCATCTTTAATTATTTTCCTTAAAATTCCAATACAAACTTAAATTCTTCTCGGGAAAGGTCTGTACGTGCGAGTGGAAAGAAATCTTCCATAAAGTACACTTCGCCTGTCCTTTGAATGTAATTTGAAACTGTAATATTATCTGCTATAGGTGTATTTATTGAAATTACTTGACCTGTTTCATTTCTAAGTGGTAAAGTTAAATCCAGTGATGTATCTCCATTTCCAGTATTGGCATAATTCTGGTATGGACCCATATATTCTGCTAAGTAAATGGTGTTTGCTGTGTCATCAACTTCATGAACCCTTGCAGAGAATATAATTTCGTTGTCGGTATTAAGTTGCGTTATAGTATTATTTGCTGTAACCTTCGCATAGTCATTTGTGACCACCGCAATTCGGTTATCAAAAATATCCGGTGCTGTATTTGCAAATGAAGGTGTTCTTACAACTCCTACTGCAGAGTATGTATTAACGTCTCCAATTACTGTATTATCTGCTGCTGAAATGTAACCATATAGACTCAGATTTTTACATTTAAATTCATCAATCAGATTAATTCCATGTCCACCATCTGGTGATAATACTGCTCTTACAGAAGCTCTTATATCTGTTGTAGTAGTATCTTCTGGATTAAAGTCATAGATTGGATCTACAACTCTTGCCGTGACGTTATGATAGCCAGAACCTTGTCGTATTACAATAGCATTATTAATTTGTCCATCAACAATATTTGGAATAGCTACTGCACCAGTTCCGTCTCCTTTAATCTCAATTTCCGGAAAGATTCTAATTGATGCTTTAGCGGCAACACCAGCAGCACCCGGATTCGCAGATCCAGTTAATAGACATGGTCCTACTCTTACCTGAACCTCATCGGTATTTGTATTATAGAAATAATATGTGATTTTAAATAATCTTGAAACACCATTCGGGTTTATTGTATAAATGTATTGGCCAGTATAATAGTTTGTTATTGGGCTTAGCGTTCCATCAGGCTCAATATCCAATTGGTCACCAGTTGGTGAGCTCGATAACTTGCCAGTTTCCTGAACATAACCATTATTAATTGTTGAATTTTCTACAATAACATCAGAGATTACAGAACCACCTTGGTCAGATGGCTGGATTACTGCATTATTAGCTGTCATGCCAACTAAAGGTATAAAACCTAGAGCATTATATGCTTCAAACTCTAAATCAGTAATTCTGTACATGTATTTCCATACATATCCATCAGCTGTTTTATAAATCTGATTTGTTGTTGTTGAATTATAATTTGGTGGGTTTGAAACTGTTGAGCTATTATTATTGTCTAAACATTTATAAACTCTATAGTCACCAGTATCATTTTGAGTTGGGCCTACAACAGAATAAAAGTTTTTACCAGCTAAATCTACTGTATCATCATATTCCGTATATACCTGGCCAACCTGCCAAGGGTAATAAGGAATACAAAAATGTATATCAGCATCGGCAACTTTTTTACCAAATAATGTTTTCTCTTTGAATTCAGTTTTTGATCTGAGAGTATCATTAGGGTCAAAAGTATCTACTGAGCTCACGAAGATATAAAACTCTTGATTGCTGTTTAGATCAGACAAAAATAGCCTGGTTAAATCGCTTTTTAAACTATTACTTAATATTTCTGCCATGATTAGCTCATTTGAATTTCTGGGTGGTTATGTTTATTTATTATCATTTCATATATTCCATTTTAAGAAGAGAAGATAACTTTTCTTCGAGGCCAAACCGAACCTGATGTAGGTCGTCTCTTGTATGTTGTTTGTTCTGCACCACCCGCAATATATTTGCCGGTTCCCATTCTTACTGCCCAAGGAATATGAACTCTTAATGGTGGTGTTCCATATAATTCTGTTAAATCTGCTCCACCATTTTGGGAATCGCCAGTCTTAATACGATTCACTTCTGATGAGTTATATAATTTTGTTGAAGATATATCTGCTGCAGTTGGTATACTAGAGAAGTTAATTAAATCCTCTCCTATTAAATTTTCTTTTGCTGAATTTACCATTAACTCTTTTAACTGAGCCATTGTTGGCCAAACTCCTCTTTGCGTGACATACCATTCTAAAAATACGGTTGCACAACCTGCAGCTACCGGCGCAGCACAACTTGTTCCACTAAAATAACCCCATTGACCATCAGAATATGTGCCTGTTGGATAGCTTGTCCATGTATATGCACCATAAGAAGCAAAATCGCACATAGGTCCTCGATTGCTATAATCATCCAATAGTCTATTTACATCGTCTTGTTGACATGCAGCAATTGTAAATTGGTTAGGTCCACCATCAATTTCATTTCTATTAACAAATTTATTCGTGTCTGTTGATATGGAACCAGAACTGAATTGGTTAAAGCCATTACCATCTGGATTATTAATAACATATGTACTTCCACCTTCAATAGTAATCTGATTATTGTGTCTTGGGTCCTCTGGGCTCACACCTACGTGAGCATTATTACCTGCAGATTTAAAGTGATATATTCCACCAGCTGAAGCATAATTAGACATTATAGTATCAAAGGTTGTATATCTTGTTTGGTCTGGTATTGAAATCATCCATTTATCAATTGTTGGTCCATTCGTATCTAGTATAACTCTGGGAATTGCAAGATTATCTGCAAATACTGAGTAGTCGTCTCCCCAACCAGCAGGTTCTTGTTCTGATACAATAATTGAACCGACCATTGAACTATGGTACTCGCAAATATAATAGTATGTACCGGCAGTATTTGGGGTCCAAGATATTGTCCCAGTACCTTGGCCAGATGCGGCAGGCGTGGTGACTTGTTGTCCCGTTGCAATTGTGGGAGCAAATTTAAAATACATTGGATGTGCTCCGGTTGCATTGTTTTGCATAGTAATCGTATCACCAACAACCATATTAATTGTCGGGTCATTACCGGAAACCGTGCCACTTCTATCAGTTCCATTTACAACATAATCACTTGATCCAGTTGCAGATGCAACCATGGTTATAGTTTGAGCACTACCTGATCCTGTTGGTCGTGTATGTGTTGTTGACGCACCAGTATCCTTATCATATGTTACAAAAGTTTTAATGTCGTCTATTTTATAAAATGCTTCATGTTCAACGCCTGAAAATCCCCAAGCACCTGTAACTACTGTTGCGTTTTTTAAACCAGTCTCAGCGTTAACAGACTTAGCATTGTGCCAGGCAAGAACTGTATTATATGCTGTTGAGACACCATCAGACAAATACATAACTCTCAGAGTTGATTTTTTACCCCAACCACAATATTTGCCACCGGCCGCACTTAATACACCAATCGCATGAGCTGAAAAGGTATTGGCATAACCATTTGTTATCTGGTTATTTCTTGTTGAACTAGCCGAACCATTTACAGTTGACCAATCCATAGCAATAAATTTGGAATCGTTAGTATCCCACTCTTCAAAATCAACATGATCTTCAGTTCCAGCATAACCTGCCAAAGGAGCTCCTGCTTCAATTGCAACAATATCTACATATTCTCCTAGGTAATTACTTTTAACAGTACCATTAAACTGATAGTCACCAAAGAAACCTATTGGAGAAGAATATCCTGATGCGCTAGTAGCAACATATCCTGCTAAACCAGCCAACCTTGGGTCGTCTTGTGCTGGTGTATTACCATCTTGGAATATATTTCTAATAGTAGTAAGTGTTGGTTTACTAATTGCTGGAGCAATATATGTATTAAAGAATGCATAACCTAATGGGTTATTAGATTGAATACCTGATTGGGTGCGCATGTCGTCTGTCCATTCTGGAGCAAGACTTCCACCATCCCATAAGCTTGTGTATTCAAACATAGCAAAGTTTAACAAGAACAAATATTCTTTTGCAGCTACTTCAAATGCATCTGAATCTGTTTTCCAAGCGTTTGAAGGACTGCTATAACCTGATGGGTCCCACTTGCCCGCATCATATGCTTCTTCCATTGCAGCATATAAATCACCTGAAGCCCAATCACTTGCTAAGAATGCATATAATTTTATATCGTCTGCAGGTAAACCGTGCATGTGTAATGTGTGAAAAACGTGTTCAATAACTTCTTGCGCGTCTATATCACCATCACCATATCCATCACCTGTTGAATTTAAATACCATACCATATCATTTTGAACGGTTGAATCAAACAATGGTGATAAGTTCCAAGATTCAATACCTGAGTCAGTTAAGAAGTTTGGACTATAGTCTGCTCCCGCACCTCTTGCTACTCTTTGTATAGTTTGTTTACCAGCATGATATGTTCCTATGTCACCACTTAATGTTTTAATCATCTGTCTTTGGTATTCTAAATTTATACCTGTACCAGTTGGGTCTAAGAACAATTCAAACATACGAGCTACTTTTTCTAGCCACGCGTCTGGAACTGCAGTTTGGCCGCCGACACCGCCAGCACCCATAATTCTTACACCGTTAGTTGTAACTTCACGTTTAAAAAAATCACTACCATTTCCAGTAACATTACCAAGTGAACCTTTATTATAATCTGAATCAAGAGCTCCTAATTGGCCATCAAACTCACTAGTAAAATACATATTCATGCCAGTATTGTCTGCACCAGCACCACTAGGATTAAATTTAGTTCTGTATGTTACGGTTGGACCTTCATACCTTGGAGTTGAGCTAGGATATGCTATCGTTTCAATAACAGTTCTTTCCGGTCCTATTTCTAAAACTTTTTCACTTGATTCCAATATTGCAGCTTCATCTTCTGTCAGTCTCATGCAAAGTAGCATATCAAACATACTTAAGTTATCATGTACTTCCATGCCAGCTGCTTCAGTACTTATAAAGGCTGCTTCATCTGTGCCTTCTTGAAGAACTAAGTTATAAAGTTTCTTACTCATATATTAAGACTCTAATTTAAGTGCTTGTATTATACATTGTACGGTTCCGGCAGAACCACTATTATTTTGTATTGCTACTGGAACCTCGGTTTCACTATCATCAAGCCAACCTGAAATAGCAGGAGTGATTTTAAATTCTGTAGAGCCAGAGCCTGTTGCAATAAATTCTGCAATAACACCAGAACCATCTGCTGGGTCAGTACCTTGTGATCGACCTGCATCAGCTGTCCTTGCTGCTGTATCAGAATATATTCTTACCCAACATTGCTTGTCAACAGTAACTTTTTGTAATGAGAATGATTTACCTAATGTTGCATATACGACACTAGCACTTGCACCATCTGCAATTGAGGATGTAGTTTCGGTTTCGGAAACACGTACTGCACCAGAACCGCCACCACCGCCACCAGTTTGGTCAGCAACCCAAGCGTAATCAGAACCAGTCCAAGATAAAATTTCGTTAGTGCCTGCTGCACTTGTATTTAAATGAGTATCAACATCTGAATTAGTATATGGACTAGTAGGAGCAGCAACCGAAAGAACACCAGCTGTTGCTGTTATATTAGCGCCAGCAATGGCTGCAACTATATCAACAATACTTTCCTTTTTACTTGCATTACTAGCATCAGCATCGATAAATCCAATACTATCACTGGCGACATCAATGTCTCCACCTACCAAAGAATTTAAATCAGTGCCACCACCGCCTCCACCAGGAATAGAAGCATTAATTGTAATTGCATCATTGGTCGCGTTGGTTGAAATGGTGATATTTGAACCAGCAACAAATGTAATTGAATCCTCTGGGTTATCTGCTACAATATTGTTTTGGCCAGCAACAGAAAAAGTAGAGAATGCATTTTGATTAACATCTCCACCACCACCGCCACCACCGCCATCAGCAACCCAGGTATATGTGCCATCAGCATTTGTTTTAAGGATATAATCAGCTGTTTCGGTATTGGTGATATTAGCTAAATAAACATGTTTGCTTAGAGGATCTGTATAACTTGTAATATCATTAAGGGAATTATCGGCTAGTAATTTTCTCCAAGAACCGTGAGCATAATATAATGAGCCGGTATCGTGTGTATGAGCTACAGCACCGTGGTATGTGCTTGCTGTCGGTAGGTCAGCATATTGAGAATAAAGAAATGTTATTTTATGAGGCTTACCTACTAGATCCAAATTTCCATTTGAATCAAAAAAGTTTGTGATAGTACTACCACTTCCTGCCCCGAAATATATTTCGTTGAAATTGTCGTTTACCTTATCGAATGCATTTCTGAGCGGGTCACCTGTCCCGTCGTTCGCCGATGCTCCGATTTGAATTGTTTGCTTAGCCATGTTGTCCTCTAATTAAATTCCTTAATTGTATATTTATATTAAGCCCCTGTAACATCTCTCTGCTCTTTAGTTCTTAGTCCGAATATGTAAGGAAATACTGGGGTGTTGAAATCGCCACTAGCAAATGTTAAAAAATATGCGTATGTGCCGCCTGGGTAATCTGGGGTGATACAAAATCTGCCATTGTATTCATCTAATGTTCCTGCGTTGGTAACGTATTCGTGGTCTTGAACAAAACTTCCTGCCGGGATTTGTGAATAAGTAAATCCTCGGTTGTCACCTTCAGCCGATAATGTTCTCCAACTGCTTAACATTTGTACTGGAGTTGATTCTGGGTCATCAGCTGTTTGATATCCGTACGGGCCGTATAAAGGATATCCGTCAAAACACCAACCTAATACTTTGCTGTGGCCGTCTGTATGTCTAAATTTATCTCCACCAAAATCTGTATCATTATAGTAAGGAGTTCCACTTGAAAGTTTAGAATCCCAACAATTTGTTAAAAACGCGCCAGAGTGATAATGATATTCTCCATTTGATTCTGGATGACCTCCACATGCATCTACACCATAAGAAGCTTCATTAAATACAGCATTAAAAGTCCAACCTGCATTTGGAGTTTGATTACCTCCAGGTAAGTTGCCCGGCGCTGCACTAGGATTAAAAAGTACTACTCCATTATTTGCAACACCCATTGGTCCTAAAGCTGTATCCTGTGGGTTTGAAGTATTTGTTCCAGCTCTATATTCAAACACAAAATTATGATTTTGGTCAGTTATTTGGTTATTACCACCAAAGCCAGCACGCTGAGTTGAACCATCGTTCGTTAATGATGTTCTTCCTGCCTTAGCTGGATATGGGTCGCCGTCTGATATAATAGTTATTGTTGGCATATTATGTTACCGTTATAGTCGTTGTACTTGGGTAGGAACCGTTTGCATCACTGATAGACATTTCGGATGGATTTGTAGTTGTCGGGCCATTATATCCACCACCCTTAACATGGTCAGCTGTTACATATGTTGTGTCTATTGTAAAGTTAGTGACACCAGCATCCAAAATCTGTAGGTCAGCTATATCTAATGGAGAACCATATCCATCGTCATTAAAGGCTCTATAGAATCTTGCCTTTGTTGCACCATTTGTTTTTACTTTGTAGATAAAATTGCCGAACATTTTTGCGCCGGACAAGTGCATGTTTTCTATTAATAGTTTTTCGTAGCGTTCTCTACCTAGCTTTGTTTTAATTTCATATGAATATTCTTGGTAGAAATCACTATCCTGAATTCTTTGTCCTGATTCAAAATAATCCTGCGAGACAACAGTAGTTGTATTTGTGACATTATAGACAATGGTTTCCATCTGTGAATACCAAGGCTGAACTCTTAAACTTGGCCCGATAATATTATTCCATCGCGTCGTACTTGTAGAAGCTTCAGCTGTTTCTGTGTTTGCCAATAATGTGTACTGCGCCGAGTCACTTGCATCTATTACACCATCTTTATTAATGTCACCGAAGGCAAATCCATCTGATGCTGTAGTCGTTACCCAAGTTTCAAATGCCGATGTTAAACCAGCAACACTTCCTGCCGGGTCACCGCCGCCTATAACTACATCCAATGCAGTTGCGAAATTAAGGTCTGGAAGTATTTCGGTTGATATTGTTGTTCCTTTTTCGATATATCCATTAATATGTCCAGATGTATCAGCCCAGAACCCAGAGGTGACACCTTGTGTATTTGCAGCAAGAATTCCTTGAGCATAAATTTTACCGTCTGAATCCTCTAATGAGGCAAGTTCGCCGTGTACGTAACCGAAACCGGAATTTTCAATTCCTACAGTTTTAATTCTACCTTCTCTAAATTCGGTGTCAGCATCCACAAGTGCGTTATCACCATAAACTCTAGCAGTATAGTCAATACCAACACCAACAACAGGATATTGGTCGCCGTTTCCTTTGGCAATATTATTTGTATTATTAAACCCATAATAATCAAAAGGTCTTACTGTAATTGAACCAAACTCTGTATCAAGGGCGAGAACCTCTCCTTCCAAACCAGCATTATCTGGGTCGGATAGAATCTCACCAACAGTAAAGTTACCAGCAATACCAGGTTCTGCAAATCTTAAAATTTGGTCTCTACGCTCAAAGTTTCTAAATACACTATCCTGTGCTCTGGCAAATACACTGTTTGTATAATCTTGTCCCGAATTAAGATTATCAAAGCCTGCAATTTTTCCTATTGTAAGTGTTTGTATATCAAAGGCAGTATTAAGTGGTGTTGCCAAAGTAACCGGGGAAGCTGTACCAGTCATATTTGGTGGTTCAAAATCAGCAGCATTAAGTACCGTTGCTAAATGAGGTGCGATTGGGTCAGTAATTACATATGCCTGAGAAGTATTTGTCAGCGAGGACACTATAACATTGGTATTTGCATTTAAACCATCTGGGAACAATACGCCAGGCGATGTTGAATTAACTTCTGAGATTAAAGCAGGATTAAGTGTAATGTTTGGGTCACGGTCAACAGTACTAATAGCACGACTAATGTCAAACGCGCCATCGGCTACTGCTAAATCCATTTTTACGCCAATAGTATTTTCGTCTTGTCCTATAACAATACCTTGGTTACCATCAGTATCTTGTAATGTTTCATAAAGAATAAAATCTTGATTAGGATTATTAATAACCAAAGCTTGGTTCGAAACCAATAACCTTGTATTGTTAATCGTATAACCATAACCACCACTATCAAGATCGTATTCAACTTCACCAGTAGTTTTATTTGAAAGTTCTGTGACAACAGCTTTACCGCCTCCACCGTATTGTGAAGTAACATCAAATACATCACCAACTTTATTCTCGGTTGTACTTATTAAGTCATCATTAATTGCTATGGCACTTAATGAACCATTTACACGACCAAATGTTATGACTTCGCCACCGATGTTTGTAATTAATTCATCATACTGAGTAAATGAACCTCTTAATTCATCAATGTAGATAATGGGTGTTTGAATACCATTTAATACAACAAAGTTAATTTTACTTACTGCTGCTTTTGCACCAGAAGCAGAACCTGTAATATTACGTGAAATTAAATCTTTATATTCATATCGTTTATCCGTCTTTGAAAAGAATATACCCGAATTTGGATATAACTGAAGATATATTCCTTGCCTCCATTGACTGTTAGAAGCCTTAAACATTTTTGCAGCAGGATATGTAATATCAACATCAAATTCTTCATAGAAAATAGCGAAGAAAAGCTCAATACCAGCCTTTGTTCCTTTTCTACGATAGAGGTCAAGAATATTTTTAACAATAAACTTAACAACATCTGACTTAAGTGGTAAATCGGCAAGGAATTTCTTTTGAAAATATATAACCATACTTCCAAGTGTAGAATCTATATCTCTATAATCAGTATATCTACGAGAAACATGAACATGTTGATTTGTTTGAGTCTCAGCAAATTTATAATAATCTTCTACTAATTGGACAAGCTCAGAACCGTCTTCCCTGTAAATACCAGGAAATTGGTGTTTAATAAAAAAGGCTATATTTTTTTCGATTATGCCTTGGGTTGCCATAAAATTTTCCTAATTAATAACTTGATGAGCCAGAACTTGACGATGTCGTTGTTACGGGAGCACTTGAAGATGAGTCTGTCAGACCGGTTGATTCCGAGACCATGTTTACCTTTACATCTGTATCTCTAATAATAAACACTCTACCTTTTGGAGCAACAACATCACTATTTTTCAATCTTGCAAATACCTTAATACCCGCACCAGTATATGCACTAGCGACAAACTTAGTAAGTTTGACTTCACCAGTTTTATAATTTACTGTACCAGCAGCAGGGTTGATAATTTGTGGATTTGAAATATCGTCTGTTATTGTCATCATAACACCATTACCATCATCTGCAAAGTATACGCAAGTACCATTTATATCATCATAAACACTACTTCTGATAGAAGGTTTAAAGTCTGTAAACCCGGAAACACTCTTAAAAGGATATGGTTTAATTAATTCTGAAGAGAACTTAAATATTGGATTTGTTTCAAAGTTTGCAACTGGGGCATATTCAATAATAGGCTGAATTTCAATACTGTTACTCTCAATGCCACTATCGAGTGCATCGATTGCCGAACCAAGCTTTGATACACGAAGTGTCGTGTCAAAGTCTTCCAGGTTTGTATCTGAATAATTTTGTATTGCTGTTCTAATCAAACCTTCAAGTTCTGCTTCAGATTTTTCAGTTCGCTTTGTTGAATAAGTTGAATTTACAATAATGTCTGCGTATATAAATTTGGTCTGAACAAAGAAAGGTTCAATACCTAATGGGGATTTTGACGAAAGATAATTAATATAACCAGCAGCAAGTGTAGAAGAAATAAGTGTCGTATCGTCTGCAAGATAAACTGATATTGCAACTTTACCATATTGAGGAGGATCTAGTTCCTCTCCGCCGTATGCAGACACCGCTGTAATCTCTGGGAATCTTTGTTGTAATAATACTTCGTAATCAGATGTTGTTACAGCACGTTCTTGTATCTGTAATGCCTTAGGGGCAAAATATCTAATACTTTCCATTGATTCTCTATCAGCACCACCGGAAGCAGGGGATGTTGTTATAACATTAATTGTCGCGCCTTCAAGGAATGCTGTATTGAATGACGAAGCATTGTTCGCCTCTTCACCAGAACAAATACGATACCTTACTCGGATATCTTCTTGTTCTTCAGGCTGTAATCCAAATTTATTGGCACCAAAATAAATTGCATATCTGTCATCAAGATATGGTTCTAAATAAAATACTAAATCCAGAGGCCCGACTCCAAAGATTGTAGATGCCTTTGTAAATACATTTTGGTCCTCTGTAGCCTCTGCGTCAACGAATACTACAATACTGTCGGTATCAACCTCATTATTTGTTAGCTGAACTCTAAGAACACCATCGGCGTCTACGATAAAGCCTTCCCTTTGGAAACTGGTTAGCATTTGTCCTTCAAAGATATCTACATTTTCTGCAGTGTATTGACCAACTCCAACTCTTTTCGCGACATATACTTGGTCAGTAACAAATGTATATGTTTCACCTTGATATGTTGCTGTAAATTGAGTATATTGTGGAATTGTTACAGTAGCATCAGTAAGTGTTGGATCTGTAACTTGTACTGTTACAGTTGCCTTAGCAGACTTACGAGATCTTGGAAGATAATTTAATTCCTTTGCATGAGAAACTATACTATTTTTAAGTACAGCTGAATCAAGGAACATTTCATTAATCGCCATATTAGTATAGAAATTATTTTGAAACGAGTTAAAAGCAAGAACATCAAGCATAGCTGATAGGTTACTACCTTCAAAGTTATAGTCTTTAAATTGCGTCTGCGTCTTTAAATATGTTTTAAGTTGACTTTTAATACTATCAAAGTCAAGTTCTGTAATTGGGGTTTTTGGATTGGCCATTTTTATCTTGTCCTGTCTAAAATAACGTCTAACTGAATAGGTTGTTCTTCGTTTCGCACCGAAAATAATACACTAATATTTACTTGTGTATCGTCTAAGCCTGCAATCACACGCACATCTATAAGTTCTGCTCTTGGTTCATATATCTCTATGGTATCAACAATATTTTCTTCCATAAGTTTTAATGTGCCAGGAGTCATTTGTTCAAATAACAATTGTCTAATGCCACCACCTATATTTGGCTGCATGAGTCTTTCGCCTGGGTCAGTTAACATTAGATTTTTAATCGACTGTTTTACTGCATCTTCGTCTTTCATTAATGCTAAGTCTTTCGATATAGGACTGACACGCAGGTCTTTATGAAAGTCTGAATATAAATTGACCTTTTTCGTTCTGGGTGTGAAAACATCTACTGTCATTGTCCTGGTATCTCTCTTATGTCTAGGTGAATGGATTTATCATATTCTTTTGCGAATTTAAATCCATTTTTAAGTGCCGATGCTATAAACGCCTCAACATCTGGCATATCCTTCTTAATATCTACGACCAATCCACTTAAATGCGCGTTGTTTTCATTGCCTTTCATTTTCTTATTATAAGCTTTACTGGTCCAACCATAATTAATGGTAAACGTACCACCTAATTCTTTATGAACTCTCATTAAATAAACTTTAACATCAAGGTCGATTCTTGTATATCCGTAGATACCAACTCCTTCCTTTTCGTCCATCCAATCGCCTTCAAGTTTTATCTTATCATTTGCACCCGAGAAAACTTGACCACAAGGTGGAAGATCGCCATATTCAGCAGCTGTTGGTTCTGGAACATTTATCGGCGCATTGCCTGACGGAGTAAAATTATCGCCTCCAGGGTCAGTCCAACGTGCCTCTAATCTATTTATTTTATCTTTCCGAACAGCTGGAGAATATCTTATGGCTCCTGCTCTTATTGCGGTAGATGTATTAATATTTGAAATGGTTTTAAGTCTATTTGTAATTGTGGTAAATCGTAATGTATAATCATCCAAAGGCTTTTTAATGTCTCGAACCAACGCTTCCACATTAGAAACCAAGGCACAGAAACGAGCAATCATCATTTGAATAGCTTCCAAGTTAGGGCTTTCAAATAAACTGACAGCATAGCTAATTAATGCAAGTATTTTTTCTTTAAATGTCTTTTTATTTTCCTTAGTAAAGAAAGCACAGGCTTGTTCCTTGGCTGTCATTACAGGTTTTGCTATATTTTTATTATAAAAGGTTTCTATATCACCTATTATATCAGTAATACTAAAGTTTTCTAATGCGTCCTGAACTTCCTGAATAATATCATCAATTACATCTCCAACTTTCTTTTCAAGTTCTTCTATAAGTTGTTTGACAAGTTTCTTTTCTGCTTCCTTTGAAAAGAATTTATACGATCTGATTTTTCTAATAGTTTCTAGTGTATCTGATATCGCGGCATCAATTTGGCCAACCAAATTAAAGAAGGCATCAATTTGTCCAAAGATTTGTGGCATTAATGCACAGAAACCACCTAGTCCACTTTGGTCAAATGTATCAGCATAATATGAATCTAATGATCTAGCAAGTTTTGTTAAATCACTATTTAAAACACCAGTTGGTGTATAGTTATAAGCCCTTGTAAAATCTGCAAATTCTATAAGTGTAATATTACCGGATGACCATCTTCTGTCTAAGGAAGGATAATCACTATTAGTAAGAGTACTTTGTAATGAGTTTATATAATCACTTGCTTTATATAAATCGTCACCGTATTGATTATATAGAATGCCAATAGGATTATCTTCCTTATCTGATTCCATATTTTCAATTAATTGCTGTGCAAAAACATCAATCTGATTTAACGTATATTCGCCTTTATCATTTGAATTAACTCCAGCGGCAAGGCCGAGTTTATTCATTGTGATTTGGTCGGTTACATCAATACAATTTGAAGTTGCCATTAGAATAATATCTCCTTAATTTTACTAACAATATCAGTTGCTTCATCTTCAATAGGAGAAACAAAACCAGCAGCCCAACCCATTGCAAAATAACCACCCGGCATTATGTTAGTAGATTTGGATGGTGGTTCTGGCATTTTGGTTTGAGAGCCAGCAAATAATGCAGGGATTGCAAAATTTAATTCTGGTAAAGTAAAGAATAAACCTGAAGGTATATTTAATGGGGGTGTTCTTCCAGGACCAGGAGCACAAGGACTTCCCGGCGATGTACTAATTGGCAATGGAGCACCCAATGTTGCAAAATCTCCTCTGAGAGAAGATACAGCAGTAGCTTGTATTACACCAATGGATTTAACAAGTGGTGTATCAATGGTTGTGTTACCAATACCCCAAATATTAAAGCCTTTAAAGCCAACATTAAAATTGACATCATTACTACTTGCAGTTAAGTCATTAATACATGTAAGTTTCATGCCAAGGGTCGAATATAATTCCATATCAAGTAACGATGTGATATTCACGTTTTGTCCTGTGACAATAACCTGCTCACCCCCGTCAGCAACAATACTTTCCTTGCCGAAGAGATTTAACACACCTACGTTAGCATCAATCTTAACATCACCGCCTCGGATTTGAACTTGTTCACCACCATTTAGATTCATTTGGCCACCGACGCCAAATTCGGCGTTACCATGCACAAGCATACGATAGTCGCCTTCTATCTCTTCTGTCTTGTTACCTTTCACATACACATGCGCGTTACCATTGACCGTCACTGTCGAATGACCAGACGACTCATGCTTTGTGCCAATGTTAATCTCATATCTGTCTGCTTCAGCACGTTCGGTTACTGTACCTTTGGAATCAATTTGAATATATGCACCAGATTTATGGTTAATCATAATTCGCTCACCGCCTGGCGAGTCATCCAATTCAATACTATGTGAGGCTGTTTCTATTACTCTATTATATGGATATTTTGCAGCGTATGCAGAACCAGGTTCGGCCCAAGTATCAGTTTGTCCACCAACCTTTTGGTCGTGAACTCTATTTAATTCTTGAGTAGGAATATAAGTCTCATTTAAGTTTTCACCAGTTGCCAATCTAGATTGTTGTGGCAGACCTATGTCTTGTGGAGTCATTCCTTTTGCTTGAACCTTTCCATCTTTTTCTGGAATTACACCCCAACCTGCTTTGGCGGGGTCGTGTTCTTGTACGTATTGTGAAGGAATTAAACCTAAAATCATTGGGTGTTGAGCATTACGACCATCCATAAACACTCCCCAAACAAAAGAATTTAGCGGGGGTGGTGGATTATTCGGATCATAGTTTCCCTGTACACAAATTGCCCAAGGTAGATCTGGAGTTTCAATTTCTTTATTTGTACCGTGTGTACCAAACGCACGAACTTGTACACGTCCTTCATGTCTTTTATCTTCGATGTTTTCAACGACACCGACAAAGAAAAGAGGATTAGTTAAGCCTGCAGTATCCATTATTGTGTATTTCCATATTTTATAAGAGTTAGTTGTGAACTCAATGTATTATCTTTCACTACATGCATGACTGAATGCACAAGATATTTTCCACCTAATTGTTTATTTAATTTGGTTTTAACATCTGTTATTGAGACTTCTGGCATAATAACAGCCACTACATGTCCAGCTTGGATATCGAGTCTGCCCTTTATTGAGGCAGAAACCTTTGATGAATTTAAATGATGTTTATATGCAACTCTATTAGACACAATTTCTGAATAAAATTGGTCACCACGAACTATTCTATCCTTCGCCTCAGTTTCGATATGACCAGGGCCAGAGTAATCACGGAACACCATAAATTGTCTTGCGTTCTTTTCTGTAAAAGTTTTCTTGATAAAGTCTTCTGAATGCACATCATCTTTTAATGCGGATTTACCTGCACCAGTAAAATAATTTACATTATCTAAATAGTTAAATGTTCTAAAATCTACTTTATGTTGGAGTAAATCAATCTCTACAACCTTA
>JACLAB010003518.1_pt1 | contig 33235 bp, 25 predicted proteins | sample 8027921 | NCBI WGS metagenome assembly JACLAB01 (sample SAMN15725117, study PRJNA655200) | protist metagenome | isolation source: fluorescence activated cell sorting (FACS) single amplified genomes of... | place: USA: West Boothbay Harbor, Gulf of Maine | collected 2000-07-19 | reverse complement strand
CCCGACGACTTGTTCCGCGGCGTCCGCGCTTTCCGGTTGCATCGTCAAAGACGCTCCCAAAGCGCTCCCAATCGCCCCACCAACGATACCTTTTCTCTTCGCGTTCTTGACTTGCATATCGTCGAGCTGCTTCAAACCCGGGCCCAAGATGTTATACGCGACCCAACCGAGGACCGGCGCGAACACGAAGAAGATGGCGATTCTGCCATCGATACCCGCCAAGTTACTCACAACTTCTTCCGATTGCGTCGTCGAGGCAAACGACGATTGCGCGAAACCGAGCGCACCGGACGTCGTCGCGACGGCGGCCCCCACTTTCGCCGCTTCTTTAGAAACCTTCGTTTCCGAAGACTGCACGTATTTGTGAACGAGAAATTATAAAGGAAAGGTGAGTTTTTATTTCGCGTCGCAGGCTCGCGTTCGCATCTTTCCGCGCGCAATGATCTTCCGATGGTGAAAAAACAAAGCAGAGAGGAGGAGAGTACATAAGTAAAATAAGCGCACCATCATCATTTTCACCGCTCGCAAACTCGCTCTCTTCGACGAAGAAGCGCATCTTCTCTTCGACGTAAAACTTCGCGAAGAAGAAGCTAAAACACTCGACGATGTGCTCAAGGTGAACATTTATTCTACTAATAATTCGCGTGTTCGCGCTAAGTGAGAGGTGCTGTTATGAAGCGCTTTCGCGATGGTGAATTTCGCACGCAAAGAGAGGAACCGAAAAATCCAAAATCTAAAAATCTCTTTTGGGCAAGAAATCTCTCTCCGAAGAAATTAGGGTTGGACACCCTAAAAATAGTCTCGCGTCTTTTTTTCTCTCTTTTCTTTTCTTTCTTTCTTTCTTTCTTTCTTTCTTCAGATTAAAGTGAGACAACGCCTTTACGCGTAAGAGAGAGATGGTCGATGATGCCATGGACGCGGACAAAGGAGAACAGACAACTCTCGGAGCAGCAGGAACTGCGAGCACTATTACTACGACCTCCACGAAAAGAAAAATCGAGGTGAAAAAATGGAACGCCGTCGCGGTGTGGTCGTGGAGCACCTCGTTCGATTCGTGCGCGATTTGTAGAAATACGTTGCACGAACCGTCGATCGAGTTTCAAGCGAACAGTCAACAAGAAGGCGCGGATGGGTTGTCCATCGCGGTACGTTTTACTAGTATGCGTGCATATGTTGCTCTCGTTTCACTTTCGTTTGCCCTTTCGAGAAAAAAAGCGCGTTTTCGAACGCGTTCGTGTTTGATTGAGAGATTCAAAAACGAGATCTCCTTCTGCTCTGAGGAAAACTGACCACCTCTTTACGCGCATTCCGCGCTCGCGCTCTTTCTCGTCTCGTCTCAATAAACGTACAGTGGGGGAACTGCGGTCACGTGTTCCACTTAGATTGCATCTCCAAGTGGTTGAAACAACGGTCGTTTTGCCCGTTGTGTCAAAAAGAGTGGGAGTTTATGAAGATGGAGAAGATACAGTTACCGGTGTTGGGCGGGAACGATTAAGATTAAGAAGAGAGAGAGACGAGGACGCGATGGAGTGCGGTGGAAGTATCGTCGTTTACATCGTCCTCGTCGGTGTATTTAGTAAAATAGCAGATACGAGAGAGGCGCGTGAGGTATCAAATGTAAAACTTAGGCACATATAAACACCAGATTGATTATTAATATCGTTGTGATTTTGAGTCAAAAGAGAGAGACACGAAGTGATATATTTGACGAGCTGTATTTACGTAATAATGTCTTACAACAAGCACTCTCTCGCTTTCTATCATCGCTCGTTCTTTTCCTACATATATATATGTGTGTGTGTGTGTGTGTTTACATGTATATATAAGTTTGCTAATGATGTCTTCGATGACGATGGTCTTTCACGTCGTCTCGCGCACCTTTCTTCTTAAATGTGTCGGTCGTTTCTACGTTCTCTTTTTTTTCTTTTCGTTTTAGTACATGAGTTTTTCGTATCGTTTTCTTCTTCTTCTTCTTCTTCTTCTTCTTCTTCTTCTTCGGTTTGTGCATTTGTTGTTATATCTTTGATGATGATGATGATTAATTAAATTAAGCTTTCGGTTTCCTGCCCCTCTTCGCCGAAGGCGCCGGAAGCGCCTTCGGCGCCCCAGCCGCGCCTCCCCCGGCGTCCCCTTCGTCCGACTCCAACTGCAATTTCTTAAACTCCGTCAACACCGGATATATATTCTCAAACGCTTGGTATATATCCTCTCTCCTTTTCCCTCCAGTCAACACAATCTTCCCGCTGACAAAAATCAAAAGTACGATTTTTGGCATCTGCATCCTATAAATCAAACCGGGAAACAACTCCGGCTCGTACTGCGCGAAATGCCCGTGCGACCACGCTAAACCTTCTAATCGTATTGGAAACTTCACATCGCACGACCCAACCATGTTTTGAATCTTAAAATCTTTAAACTGCGCCGGAAATCCTAACTTGATGATAACTTTCGCGTACTTCCTCGCCGCCTCTCTCGCCAACGCCTCCGTCTTGGCGCCTGTGCACACCATCTTCCCGGACGCAAAGATCAGCGCCGTCGTTTTCGGGTTTCTGATCCGCATGATCGCCGCTGCAAAACGCTGTTTATTTAAGAGAGCACACCGAAAAGTTTGATGAAAAGAGTGGGGTAAAAATGCGTCAGTCTTCACTATTTCCTTCTTCAATTCCGAGAGCGCGAAAGAGGTCAAAATTGGACACCACCGACGGCTCTGCATACCTTTGGGTTATACTCTACATTTCTCGCGTGGAACGCGATCGTCTTCAAATCTAATTTGCAATCTAAGTTCACCGTGGCCACGATGTTTCTGTGTTGTATATTGTTTGAAATAAAGATATAGTGAGAGAGAGAGAGAGAGTTAGAGAGAACGTCGGGTGTTCGTGTCAGAAAGCGGCAACGATTGGAATTCAATCGAATTCAAAACGGCGAGACGATCTCATCGTCTCATCTCGCTTATTATTAGAATACACATAAAAGAACAAAAAAGAACGCACTGTAAAGTGGGCACGATGCCGGACGGGTGCACGGACCGGTCTATCCCCCCATCGGTGGTTTCCGTCGCATTTTCCGTCGCGACTATGGGTAAAGGCGCCGCTCCATCATCGTTCGGGGGATTCGTCCGCGCAGCAGCGTCGCCAATCGCCATTTGATAATTCTCTCTCTCTTTCTCTCTTTCACCGAGAACAAGAACGCGAAAAGAGCTTTAGAAGAAAGAGTCTCGATTGTTCGTCGTCGTGTACAACAACAACGTCCAAAAGCCTTCGGTAAAAAAAAGGGTCCTCTTTCTCTCTCGCGCTCGAGAGAAAAGCGTTTTGGTGTGTGGGTGTGTGTTCCAAGAGTGACGAGTTTTGAACGGACGGTCTCGTGTAGAGAGAAAAATGAAAAAATGGAGCAGAAACAACCACACTGTAGTCGGGCGTTTAAAAGAACGCGTCGTCGTATTGGTGGTGGTCAAGAGTGAGTATAAACAGGCGAAAAGTCTCTCGTGCTCAAAATGTGAATGTTCTAAAATTTTAATCCTACTATACGTATAACTAACTCCACTTCAAAAGCGTGTTCCTGGCTTTCGGCGTTCGGTCCAAGAGCCGTTTCGTTAACACGCTCGCTAAAAACTCGCTCTCTACGTTCATGCAATGCGCGCACTCGGCGGTCGGGTCGGCGCACGTGACGAAAGTTGCGGCTTTTTCGGCGACGATGTGGTCGACGACGCCGACGACGCCCGAGTCGGTGGTGTTCGCCCAGATGGCGTACGGGTTGGAGACGTCGATTTTGACGACGCCGCGGGTGGTAAGGCGAGAGGCGCTGGCAGAGTTGAGCGTGGCATCTTTCACTAATTCGTCGTCGTCGGAGTACGTTTTGTTGAGTAAGTCCCAAAGCATGTGCATGACGCGATGGTCCACGTCGCCGGGTTCTCTGCCAGGCGTCAACGGTTTCACCAAGTGCCGGCTATCGTCCTCGCCGCCGTCGGTATTTGCCGGGATGTCAGAAACGAGGGCGATGCGCGCTTTAGCGTCCACGCCTTCCATCCTCACCGATTTCACGAATTCAGAGGCGCACCACATGCTTTTTTGTTCTAATTCGCGCGTCGCGAGTTCGTAAACGCCATCTTGTTCCAAATCTGCCGATCGCCAATCCAAATAGCCTTTGGATTTCCAGTGAAACGCTTTGTACGGGTGCGCCAAGTTTCGCGAGCCGAGGAAATCGATGGCGATATTTTCGATGTATCGCGACCATTTTTCGGTCGCGTACATCAACCGCGCTTCGTCGCTGGTAAAATCGTACCACGCCGCGTTGACGCTCATCTTCCAATTGATCAGAGGATTTTCGTTTTCTTTCGCCAAGTATCGCATCTTCAACGCGTTCTTTAACGTCTTCATGGACAGCGATTGCGCTTCGTCTGGTTCGTCTGGGACAACCGCGTGGCAAAAGTGAATCTCGCAGTTCTCGTAGCCTTTGATGAAGTTTTCGTCGAGCAGCTCAAACGCGTCTGGGTGCTCTATTTTTATGAAGTTCATTTCACGTTTGGCGTACTCTTTCCTACGCGTTTCGAGTTTCGCGCCTTCTCTCGGCGCGACTCTCGTTGAGTTTAACGCGCGAATCAAACCTCGTCGGGTCACCGTCAACGGACGCGAACTGACTGCTTTATCGTGAAAATACGAAATCATTGCAATTTTTGTCACGAATCGGTTTTTATCGTCGCATACGATGACGTCCGTACCGACGGTTTCGGAATCCGTAGCCAATGTGAGGCGACCTAACGACGACATCGACGAAGTAGTTTGGTCCTCGTCTTTTGTCTCAGTGGTAGTCCCTTCGTCGTCGCCGACAGTCAGCAACGGATTCGTCGTCTTCTTTTTCTCTCTCGCATCTTCCCTGCTTTCGTTATCGTCTTTTGGCCGTTTTGGCACGACTCCACCGTTTCGCGCAAATTCTTCGAGATCCGCGCGTCCAACGAGAGGCGCTTTTCGTCTCTTTTTCGTTTCTTCGTCGTCGGGTTTGCTGTTGCGCTTCTTGATGATGTTCGCATACAGTTCTTCGTCGTCTTCGTCGTGCATGGAAATCGACGCTTTACTCTCTTTCATAGCTTTTCGCGGACTACCGGAAGAAGAGGCAGTCACCGGATGTTCTAAATCGTCGGCGTATTCGAGCCAATCGAAATCAAAGTCTTCGCGCCATTTCTTCATAATCTCCCCTTTTTCGTCGTACAGCTCTTCCTCCGTAGGTGGTACGCACATTTCATCCTCCGGTAACACGCAATGGTCGCCACTGCAATCCATTCTGTACGCGCGATATTTCTTTTTATTCTTCGATTTGTTCTTTTTGTCTCCTCCTCTTCCTCCTCCTTTTCTCGTCGTTAACTTCTCCCCTTCCTTCCCTCTCTCGTCCTCTAAAATGCGTTCAAAAACCCTCTCCGCGAACTGTTCGTAGCTCACCATATCGTCCACGTAACTTTTCAAACGTCCTTGATCGTAATACTGCGCCAACGTCATCGGTCTCATCACGTCGCTGCTCAGATCCTCCTCCACCTCCAAATCTTTCTCCCTCCTTTTCCTGGGATACTTACACCCGACCCGTTTCGTCCTGCACGTGCTCGTCCTCAAACTCGACGCGTCGTCCGTGTCGTACACGCACGGTTTCAACTGCCCGTTCCTCACGCACGGACTAATGAGCGTTCTCCTGTGCGCTCGCGCGAACCGTAAGACTTCCGCCAACGACGAGTGCCAATTGACGACGCCTTCGCCCGGGTCTCGGTGCCAATACACGTACCCGAACGCGTTCAGTTTCATTGGAGGTTCGTATTGAACGGACCCGTCGATGTCGTGCGTAACGTCTTCAAATACATCTGTTAACTTCTTTTCTTCATCATTTCCTCCTCTTCTTCCTCCGAAACTCCTCGTTTTGGTAAACGCCTCCGACGCTCGCCACTCGTCCGTATCTTCGCTCAGAAGGAAAAACACGAACAGGAGTTGCAACATTGCTGCGCATACGATTCCAATCGCGACTGATTTGATAATCTCGTTCTTCGTTTTAGTAGTCGACCCCGTGCTTTTGTTGCTTTTACCTTTGATATCGCGATGACTTCTCCTCAGATTTGCTTTTCGTCCTCGTCGTTCGTGTTCTCCGTCCTCCTCGGGAAGTCCACCTGCGCCTTTGAGACTTTTCCGAAGATGTGCCATGACGCGATGACGACGCGATACAATACCACTAACTCCTTCACGAAAACATCACGAAAGAGAGAGCAGCGAGAGATTCTTCTTCATCACGCGTGTTGTGAGTAGTATTCGGGTAAGAGCGCTTCTCAGGCCTCCTCCATCCGTCGTTTAACTTCTTACACTGTTGTTTAATTGAAAGCGTTGAAATGTCAAGCATTTTCCCTCATAAGTTTACGAACAATGAGCGAAGAGACTAAAGAAGACGAAGAAGAAAAAGAGGAGGAAAAGAAGGACGACGACGACGCGTCTCTGGCCTGCGCGGAATTACTCCGCCTGGCGCTTTTATCGAAAGATTTAACCGCTCTGAGCAAAGCGACGACGACGACGAGACTTTCCGAAGACGGGGAAGTGAAACAGTTGCAAAGAGGCGGGGAGGAGTTTCGAGAGATTTTGATGCGCACGACGAAGAATACCAACAACAACAACGCGGGGGGGATTCGTTGTTCGGTGATCGTTTTAGTGTTTTCTATGAACAACTGCCAACCGTGCGTGCAATTCGCGCCGAAACTCGATCGATTGGCAAAAGAGTATAAAGATTTACACGTTGGATTCGTGAAGTGCAACATACACGAGAGCGATATGAATCGACGCTTAGCGAACGAGGCGGGCGTTTTTGGGTTCCCGTGCGCACAAATGTACGACGGACACACCGGGCAAAAAGTACAGTTAGAAGGAGGCGACGTGAAAGGCGCGAACGAGGCGAAATTGAGAGAGGGTTTAGAGACGCACGCGTATAACGTGGAGAAATTCGAGCGATTGAAACGAGACGCGTTCGAGGCGTTGAGCGAGGCAAAGGCGAAAATTTTTTGCGGCGAGGACGACGACGAACAAGAACAAGAACAAGAACAACAACAACAACGGTTCGTGACTTTGGTGAAAACAGTCACGGCGTACGCGAGCAACGCGATCGAAAAGGAGGACGCGAAATACAGACGAATTAAAACGAGCGGTAAAGCGTTCACGGAAAGGGTCAAAAGCGTCGGCGACGAGGGCGAAAAATGTTTACGAGCGTTTGGTTTCGAGAAGAAAAAAGACGACGACGACGACGAAGAAGAGGTGTACGAAATCTCACCCGTCGTCTTCGACGAGTTTGACGAAAACAATAAGTTTGGTAAACGCGAAATGAGGAGGGTGATCAAAATGCTCAGAGCGTTGACCGGATGACGACGACGGCGATGACGATGGTGACGAGAGAAAGAGACGACGCCGCCCGCGTATTAGATTTAGAACACACACGCATATTAGTTTTTCACACATTAAATAAAGAAGTGGTTTCGCGTCGTCGTTTACGTCGTCGACGCGGGGATACTAATATTACACAGGATTACGCTTGCTAACTAAACATTCGGCTCTCCTCCGGGACGAAAGAAAACAGCATTCTCCTCATCACGCCTTTTCCTCCTCATCTTTTCCTTTCACCTCTCCCCAACTCGTGTCCCAAATGTGTTTCTCAACTTTCTCTAAAATCTTCCCCGCCTCTTCGCCTCGTTGCCGATCCGCTTCCGCCTGAACCGCGTTCGTCCTCTGAAACTCCTTCTTGTGGTGAAGACACTCTAAATAGTCCTCGCGGAAGTCTTTGCACTCCGACGGGTCTCGCGCGGTTGACATGCACTGTTTCAAGTTGTTGTTGTTGTTGTTGTTGTTCGTGTGTTGGTATTAAAAGAAGCGTTTAAAGTGTCAGCGCAGAAGAAGAGCGCGGTTTTGTTTCTTAAACATCACGTCGTCTCACCTCTACCCGTTGGGGAAAACGAACGGATGAGAAAAAATCATCGATCGCTTTTGCAGCGTATGCGCGGACGAGAGAGAACGAGAGAGAGTACACGCATCGAGAAAAGTAAGATCAAAGCTCGATATACCTTCGAAAACCCTTGCCAGAGAGGATAACACCTCCCTTCGGAGCCTTTCGCGCCGAATCCAGATGCCATTTCTTTTATGAGTGATTTGTGTGTTGTATGGACTAAAATGAGGGCTAGACGACTCTTTTAATACACATATTACTCGTATTTCTATTCGACGACTAACTCGACACCTTTATACCCAAACTCGTCTCGATTCTCTCGATAGACTTTCTCCAACTCTTCTATGAACTTGTCTAAAACCTCTCTCACGTACTCCTGCGTCGGCTCGTCCGTTTGTTTCACTTCAATCGGAGGACCGTATACGGTGACGACTCGGCCTCGCCTCGGACACGGTCCGAAGAACCGTCCCCAGAATACGATCGGCGCGAACAATAAAATCTTTGAGATTCGCTCGGCTAACTTTTTCGTCATCAGAGGTGGGCCGAGTCGCCACCAGCTGTACGTTCTCGTCGCCCCGAACGCGTACGCCGGCATTAACGCCGCTCCGGATTGAATCGCGATTTTCACGAACCCGTACCGTTTTCTCAAGTACACGACTTCTCTCTCTTTCTCCATCTTCAAAACCTCCGAAACGCCTCCAGGAACGATAATCGCCACCCCACCGTTCGATAACACTTTCTTCACGTGGTACCGACTGATTGGATCTAAACCTAACCACGGCCACAAATGCCTCACCAACGGCACGTAAAAAATGCTCGAGCTCGCAAACGCGCTCGACACCGCGAAGGCGTCCCGCAACCGCTGTCTCTCCTCTTCATTTTTAAAACACTCGTGATCTCTCGCCGTCCGTATCGCGCCGTCGAACAAGTAATAATCCGCAATCGCGGCCATTTGTAACGGTAAAACGCCGTGTGGTTCTAAACCTATCAAAATAGGCGTCCCGTTTGCGATCAACTTCAAATGTTTCTCTTCGCTCACGTGTTTGTTCTTCAACGGGAAATACTGCATGGCTGCGTGGACGATGTGATTGGCCAAGCGTAATCCCCATTTCGGGTACGGTTTCTTGTTCGGGAGGAAACAAATCGTTACGTACGTGATAATCAACCCGTTCCTAAACGAAGGAGTTGATACGTCCTTCATAACTATGAATATCAGCGCAGAAACAATCATCGCGTTTGCGTGGAACAAACCGAGCCAAACGTGCATGGCGAGGAGCTCGCGAAGAGGATGTAACCTCTTTTTACGAAGTTTAAACGTGAAATCACCTCTCAACGTTTGCCTTATTTGGTCGTTCGCCAGTTTTGGTGGTGGTTTTGGTGGTGGCATTGGTGTTTTTGTTCAGTTGTGCGGGGCGTTCGTGTGAGGAAATGAGGTAACTGTCTACTCTATTCTACTCTAAAATGACTACTTTTCCGCGTTGCGTTAAAATGTTACCATTTTCTATTCATTCATGTTTACCTTATCCACGAACGCTCTCAAATCGCTCAGATCGTCCTCTTCGCTATCGCTGGCGTAATCCGCCCAGGTTTTGTTCGCTTTGTTTTGGCGTTCGATTTCCTCCAAAATTAAACGTTGCTCTTCGACGTCTCGCGCTTTTCTTCGCGCTTCGACGCGCGCGATTTCTGCTCTTCGCTCTTCGATGGCGAGTTCTTGCAAACGCTCGTCTTCTTTTTTACGCAGGAGGAGTTCCTCTTCCGCTCTTTTTCGTTCGTTTTCTTTTTCGAGTTTGCGTCTGGCGAGTTCTCGCAGGCGGTCGAGTTTGGCTTGCTTTTTCAGTCTTTCGCGTTCGGTTCGCGCTTCCTGTTCGACGGATTCTTCCTCCAAGAGCTCGTTTTGGATTTGCTCTTTTTCGTGGAGCTCGTATTGGAGAGAGAGATTTTGAAACATAGACGCGGTGGCGGCGGTGGAAACGATTGGCGCGGCGGCGAACGCGCGCGACGTCAAAGTGCCGATTTCTTTCCTCGCTTGCGCGCATCGCGCTTCGAGCGAACGCAAAGGTCTGCCGCACTCTTTAGCAATCAGAAGGCGTTGTTTTTCAAACACATCGCTGTTGTAATATTGCGAATCGTCTTCGACGATGCTTAAGTTCGATATAGAGACGCCACACGCGGCGTTTAACCCATCTAAAAGCATCGCTCGACACGCATCAGCGACTCTGGCGCTTTCTTTTTGTGCGATTGGATCGGTCGCGGCGTACGCGTTTTGTTGCGCCTCGGTGACGTCGAATTTCCGAGTAAACTCGCGCATTTTTTTCCACGCCAACGCAAAATCTGCATCTCCCGGTAACTCTTCTACTTTTTGTCGAATTTCGGACGCGTGCGTCTGTAACAAACGCACCCATCGTTCGTTGGCTATTCTCGACGACACGTCTCGTCTTCGTTTCGCTCGTTGGATTTGTATTTGCCAACGAGGGAATTGTGTTTCCAGCGTTTCTAAAGCTACTTTCTCCGCGTTTGACGCTCTCGACGCGCACGCGACTCGTAAAAACTCCGCTCTAGTCGCCGCGCACGGTTTCTTATCGTCGTCTTTGATTTCCTTCTCGGATAAGAGTAAATCTTTAGCGTATAATCGATTAACGTCGTCTGAAATCCACTTATCGAACGCTTGCTTCTTGGCATCGTTCAACGCAAAGATGTGGTAAGCGGCAAACACGACGTCTCTAAACAAGGATTTACTACTCGTTGTCGTCGTTTGTTCTTGCGTGCTTGTCGTTTTCTCGCTGTTCTTCTCTTTTCTTATTGTTCGAGCGTGTTCGCCAATCGAAAGCAAACTCGACGCCTCGGACGATTGAAAATCCTCCGTCGAATATTCCGTTTCATCGTCTGAATCGCCCGAATCGTCTGAATCGTATTCACTGCTCGCGCGACTCTCGCCATCATCGCCACTCCTACCGACCTCCTCTCCATTCTTCTTCCTTTTCCTCCTCTTCTTCTCCTCTAAAGTATCCACGACATCCAACGCCTCTCGCAACGCCTCCAGCGGCGCTCGAAAGCGCACGTCGTTCGATTTCGGTACTTTTTTACACCCGTCTCCAAACACGCGCTCAAACATCGTCCGTTCCTCTTCTTCTTCATCCTCCTCGTCGTCGTCCTCTTTTCCTTTCGATTCTCCTCCTCTGAGCGCTTCGAACACTCGTCTCACTTCCGTTTGCTTTCCCAAGGCTAAATCCAACGCCAATTTCGCGCCCAATCGATCGATTTTGTACGCGCGACTCATCGCGTACGTCTGGTCCGAGATGGATTCCTGAGAAACGACGTCGTCTACTAAGAACAACTTCTCGTTTTGATCATCGTTATCATCGGTATCATCCCGCTTTGTGGTGGTTTTGTTGGAACAAAACGCGACGAAATCTTCCTTAAAAGTCGATGAATTTCGTCGTTGATTCCATCTGCTTTTGATGCGTCGAATGCGCGAAAAGAACGCGTTGCTGTCGTTGTCGTCTTTGCCCTCGTTGTTGTTGTTATTATGAGTAGTAATATTCCCGTGAGAACTCTTCGTCTTCTTCTTCTTCTTCTTCTTCTTTAAAGCCATCTTTAGGGGAGATTCGTAGTGAGGATTAATTAGGTGTTTTCAGCTTTTCTCTGCGCTACTCTCTTTCTATCGTTACAAAATGCTCTTAAATTCTACGCTATCGTGACTCCGCTACTCTCCGCTACTCTTCTCTTTCGTCCGACTTTTGTCGTTATTCCCGCGTTTGTTCACCACTCACGCCTTCTTTCTTCTGCAATCTTCGTAAATTCTCCTCCTCTTTCTCCAATTGCTTCTGCGCGAATTTACTCAAGTTGAAGTACAAAACGATCAAATATCGATTCGCGACGTTAAAACCGCTCAACTTCTCCAACGCGGCTTTGGCGTCGTAAATGTCCTCGTACACGACGTACGCGGTACCTTTAGTATCGCGAGTTTGACCGATCCGTATTTGACGAATCGCGCCGTACTTCCCGAAAATGTCGTACATGTCCTCGTCGGTGATGTTGAAGGGTAAGTTGCGGACGTAAAGGATTCTGTTGACCTCGGGGGGGAGCTTTTTGTGCGCCAGAGGTTTTGGGTGTTGGTTCTGTTGGTGTTGTCGCTGCGGTGTTGGATCCATTGTATTTGTTGTGTTTGTTCGTTTCTTTCGAGAGCGAATTGGAGTGAGGAAATGTACTGACTGAGGAAAAGTAGACGCAAAATAGCGCAAAATCGACGACGGACGAAAGGTTATCATTGTTACTACTACTACTAAAACTAAAACTAAAACGTGTAAAACTAAAACTAAAACTGTATACTACTCCAAGGCGACGAACCCTTCCTCGTTTTCTTTCAACATGTCCAACGCGACTTCGCAACTTTCGCTAACGATTCGATCCTCGCAGGATAAATATTTCCGCAGAAGCGCCTCGGCGCCTCGGCCACCTCGCGAGCCGATGGCCTCGGCGGCTTCGTGGCGCACCATGGCGTGTTCGTTCGGGTCTTCCAAACATTCAAACAGAGCTTTGCGCGCGATTTCGTTGTCGTCGTCTTCTCGGAGTTGACCGAGGACGTAACAGATTTCGTGTTTGAGCAACGCGGATTGGACCGTTTCCGAGCGCAAGGTTTTGCCGAGCGTGGAGGAACAGAGCTGGACTAACTGTTCGTTTTCTTGCGTTTTTTTAACCAAACCGAACGTCTTTTGCGCTCGGTTCCGCAAGGCAAACATGGCGGCGTATCGGTCCCAAATGTCCGCGGCGTCGTCTAAAATTATCGCGGCTAAAGTTTCCGTTTCGATGGATTCGTCCATCGCCGGCACCGGATCCACCGAATACGCGAATTCTTCTTCTTGTTCTTCATTTACTGCTGCGACTTTTCCAATGCTCTCTTTCTTACTCCCAACGATCGCGCCCGTGCTATTATTAAAAGTAGTAGTATTAGTAGCGGTGGTAGTACTCGTAGCGGTACTTTCATCCCGGGATCCAACCATATATTCCACTCTCCTCAGCGCTAAACTCGCCGTTTCCCTCACTTCCCGGTGTTTCGAATCCTCTCGCATATCTCTCAGAACTTCGAGCGACGTCTCGTCCGCGATCGCCCCGAGCGCCTCCGCGCACTCGTGCCTCGTCATCCCGTGTTCCCTTTGGTTCTTCAGCACTGAAATCAGGGTCGCAGTGGCCGCTTTCGCACGCATTTGTCCGAGAGCGAACGCGACTTCGTGTCTGAACAACGCGTCCGCGTGTAACGATGAAAGTGTGGGGGATCTCTTTTGATGCGCATCATTTATATCACCATCATCATCATCATCCAAAGAAGAAGAATCCGCCGCCAAGGCGTCGATCAACGCTTGGACCGCCGCTTGGTTCGTTTCCAGCGAACGCAACGTGAACAGCGCTCGAAACCGGTCTTGGATCGGTAACGATTGGTCAGTGAGCGTTTTCGAGAGCGACGCGATGTCCTGCATCTCTGTTCTATTTGTTTTGATGTATACACGCGCGTCGCGTACACCGCGGAGGAAATGAAGAAAAAGTGTATCAGCTTTTCACACCTAATTTAATTGGGGGACTTTACACATACTATCTGCTCTAAAGCGCTCTTTGCTATAGTCTAAAACTCTCTCTTGTATCATCACACACGGCCCGATGATCGCATTCCACGTCAATCACCGTCACCAAACTGACTTTTGTCTCGTTTTCCTCGTTTTCTGCGAATATCGCTCGAACGACGCGACCGCGCCGCTCCAAGGCGAACGAACTCTTCGTCCAGCGTCGAAAGACGAGCGGGATCTTCCGCTACTCTCTAACACGGCCCGCACGGATGATCGGTCTCCACGTCAATCACTGTCACTACACTGACGGTCTCGTTTCCCTCGTTTTCTGCGAATATCGCTCGAACGCGACCTTTTTCGAATGCGAACTTGTTTTGGTCGAAGGAGGAGTGTCGTTTGGATAACCGACCTTCTTTCAAGGCGTCTTTGATATCTTTCTTGGAGACGAAGCGACAGTCCATTCGGCAGGCGCCGTGTTCCGTGATTGACATCGGTTTCGAGCGCAATCGATTGCGCACATGCTCTTCCTCCTGTTTCCTCTTTTTCTCCTCTTTCTGGAAGATAAAAGCGCAAGAGACGAACGCGGTCGCGACGAACGCGCGGATGAATTTCGTAAAGGTGGTGCTTCCTTTGCCTCCTCCTTTCTCGCGTCTTTTGGTATTCCTCTCGCCTTTCGCGTTGTTCTTGAACGTTTTTTTCCTTTGTGGTCGTCCTCCTCGTCCTCCTATTCCTCCTCCTGATCTGTTTTTGGGCAGAGGCATGATACAGACGACGGAAACGACGACCGGAGAACGCGTAATGTGGATTTGGATTTGTCTGACATTTCCCCAGAAAACAAAATGTCATCGTTTAGGGGATACGAGGAACCGTCGGACTTCTCTTTAGAGAGAAGCGGATGTTTACTCCAACCCTTTGCGTCGTCGTCAGAACATTTTGACGGCAACAGAGGCCCCGATGATGATTTTGATGGAGTCGTGACGAGCGTCTGCGTCAATCATAAGTGGGTGGTTTTATCCAATTCGACTTCCCTAAGACGCTTAGGGGTGGTGCGCGATAATGACGAGGACGAGAGCAACAGCACCCTGGAGATGAAGACGAAGAAGATTCCGTGCCCTGGCGTAGATATTTACGATAAATCGAGCGGTGGGACGCACGTTCGCGCGTATTTCGAGACAAGCAAAGGGAGTTTGGGGGGGGATTTTTATTTCTCCTGCGTGGACATCTCTGGAGATGTGATTTTTGCCGTCGCGTGCGGAAGCAGCGCGGAGAGAGACGGAGTGCAAGTCATAGCGTTTGAGGCGGTGTACGGAGAGGAAGACGGGAAGATGGTTTCACACTTTGCAGAAATTTGGCGGATCGAGACGCTCGCTCGGGGTCGTCGTCAGATGAGCGCGTCGATCGCGTGTTTACATTTACGCGGCCGCCGATCGAGAACGCTCGTGGTCACGACGTGCGGAGCGCGGAATTTCGCGGAGAGTTGGCTAGTAGACGCAGAATCTGGGGATATTGTTTACGAGGGAAAGCGTTTGGAAAATCAGCCGTGTGAACCGAAAGTTTGGCCAGTCGTTGCGCAGGTTTCGATAGAGATGGAGGAAGGGTGGTGCGCCGTCTTTGCGAGAACGAGAGATAGGAAACGCATCGAGTTGTTCCAAGTTGTCGAGGACGAATACACGGCGAGTTTGCACGCTAAATCTCTCCCTCAGGTGACGAGAGGATTAGATCAGTATATAGGCGGATTATGCGCGTTACCAGCGACGAGGAAAGATTCCGAACACGCGCATCCGAAACTCTGCGTGGCGTTTTCCGAGGACAGCGCGCACTTAAACGCGTTACATTTGAAACGAGGGATGGCGCGACACGTGATGAAACGAGACAGCGTTGTTCGCATAGTGATGTACGACGTCAAAATTGCAACGAGCAGAAAAACAGGATTGAAAAAATTCGTTCAAGCGGAGGAGACGCATCGCGTATATTTGGAAGACTCAATCGTCACGAGTCCAATCGATCTGGATTCGATGACCTCGTCGCCGGTGAGCTCATCTTACATCTTCTTCGCACACGTCAACGGCGACGTGAGCATCGTCCTTCCAAGAACGGGCGTCGTATTGAAAACATTGAGTGCAGCTCACGACCCCAAGTCTCTCGCGTCGACTGGTTCGGTCAATTTTGTCGTCGCCGATCGCGCGTATCTGAGCGCCTCCAAGTGCGCCGAAGACGCTACAATCTGCCTGTTTTCCAGTGCGGGGCGGTTGACGTCCTGTTGGTCGATTGCTTCGCCATTAGTATGGACTCCACAAACGCATCATTTGTTCCCAAAGCCGTTTCGCGACGCCTCGAAAACCTTCTTGTTGTGCTGCGCTAGACTCGGTCGTGATTCGACGGATACTACGCTCGCGCTTCTTTCCGCCTCCTCCTCCAAGCGTCAACACGCTATGAACGAAAATCGGTTACGAAGAAGAAAAGATATCGACGCCTCGTTAGTATTAACGGAAAAGGAGTTTAAAGATCTCGTCTTCGCGTTATCGTGTCACGAACCAGCGCTCATAGAACGAATCGTAGGCGCGTTAGCCGTCGTGACTTTCAACGTCAAACAGTAGCGTACTACGCACGCATATTGGTGGATAGTTTTAGCTCAAATAGCGCTTTAGAAAACACCATAAAATTAGAGGCGTTTTACGCTTTAAGATATACCGAACGCTCACGACAAGAACGCGATGACAAATTGTAAATACTAAACATGTCTTCCAGTAACAGAGACAACATATACAAGTCGCCGCCGCGATTGTTGTCGCACAAACCGCCGCGACCGCCGATGTAAGAGCAAATCAATTGCAAATTTCTTCCCCGAATGACTCACACAAATTCTCTCTCTCTCTCTCTCTCTTTTTCTCCCTTTTAAACGCAGCACGCCTCGAATTGGCACGGAGTTACACGCGCAACCGGTCCTGTTGGAAGATTTCTTCCACGCGCAAAAGAAAAACACGGTTGGAGGACACAAAGGAGACGACGAGGACGATCACCTAACAGGAGGATTTAGCAGAGGAGAATTGGACCAAAGAGGCAATGACTTTTACAGATATCAGTTGCGCGCGAATTTTGTGGACATTGCGAGAGAGGATTATCAGGAGAGTTTGAATCGCTCGCGAGGAGAGGAAGGGGGAGAGGCGAGTAGGTTTGCATTGAATGTGCAGTTGTTTACTTTGGAGAGACGGATTGGTGTTGTGAGTGCCGGGACGACGGGGGCGACTTCGACGCAAAATCAGCAGTCAAAGTTGCAACAATCGCAGCAGAGACAAAGACAGTTACAACAGCAACAGCAACAACAAGATGGATACAGGTCGGGAGCGATTTCACCAGCGAGTGGGAGCAGCGGGTGGGAATCCAATACGAGCTCAACGATGCTTTCGGAGAGAAGCGGGCAACATCATCGGAAACATCATCCGTCGCCGTTTGAAGGGAGCGGGTATCACTCTGGCGCGAATAAATCGGTGGTAGATATCGCGATGAACTTTACAAACTTTTTGGGATGGACAAATTATCGCACCGATAATCGCATCACGGATGGATCTGCGTCGTCGAGAGGAGGAGCAGAAGGGTCGACTGCGAACGAGAAGTATCCTACGGAACCTTCCACGGTGAAGGAGGTGCACAGAAAACCGCGAGAGTTATGCGCAGTTGCTGCGGCGTATGAAGACGTACACACGAACCCAAAATTTGCAACCTCGAGATTTATATTAGTGAGCGCGTGCGTGTCTAAATCAACAGAGACGACGACACGAACGACTCCACAGTTTCAACACGAAATGGTGTCTTCAACGTCATCTTCCACAAAAGGCATAGCGCAAAAATTCAAGAACAAGAAGAAAGTGGTCGTCGTGACGAGCGATTCGACATCTTTCCCGGCGAGACAAAGTCAAGATCATCGAGATTATCAACAGCAACAGAACGTTCGCGTGCTCGCTCCAAAGATTGAAATTTCGCACAAGGAAATTGTGGAGACTTTTTTACTGGTTCGATCAATTGGCGGATACCGGGAGATGGTGCTCAAACCGACGACGGCAGCTTTACCGTGGTATCCCGGCGAAGAGAATGAAGTAACGTGCATCGCATTAGCACCGTTTGGCGGTCGCGCGCTCGTTGGCACGGTATCGGGTAAATGCTACATCGTCGATTTGGGTACGACTTTGAATCCAAAATTCATGACCGCCGTGGATGAAGAGAGACGCAAAGAAAATGATTCCGACGAAGATTCCGAAACGAATAGAAGAAATAGTGATAATTTAGCGAAAACGCCCGAAACGTTTAAAATGAAAGAAGCCATTCGCGTGCTCGCGGAAGATTCGAAAAAGAGTGCTGGTGTGGATAGTAGAAACGAGAATCAACGACAACCGGCAAAAGCGCGTTCGGTTGTTTGGTGGCGGAGAGCTAAGGACAACAAAGAAATAGCAATTTGCGGCGACTCTACCGGAGTGGTACGCTTGTGGGACGTTGAAAGTGGCGAATTACTCATGACGATCCCTACGAAGTGTAACCCGTTGAAAAAACTCCAGCTCGTAGAGGCTATCGACGATAGACGCGTGCACGAGATTCTCAAACAGCAATCGCAAAAGTATTACAATAGCGAAGAATCCTTGACGAGTGATTTCTCATCGGCGACGACGACTGGTGACAAAGCAAATAGCAAAATGGCGAGCTCGAGCAGCACTTTCTTGTTACTCTCCAAACGCGTCGCGAGAGAACGAGATGAACACGGTAATATCATCCGCACTATGGATCGGGTGAACTCCATGCGACAAAAATTCCGCGAATCGCGAATGTCCATTAACGAGAACTACGAGGAAAATTATGACAACGAGTATAGAGAAAATGTCGATGAAGACGACGATATGGACGACGAGTTCAACACTTACAAAGACGTAGACACGTACTTTCAAACGTTGGATTTAGAGACCTACTCGGCGCGAATCGATGAAATTTCCTGCGTACCGGAACAAAACATTTTGTTTTCTGGACCGGAGAAAGTCGGCAGTCGATTCGGACACGACGGTTACGAAACGCACGAGAGTGGGGCGAATTCTCCGGATTTTCAAGGTGGCGTGTTGGTGTCGCGTCCGGAGAACTTTACCGGTCACTCGACGCTCGAACACGGCGGCAAATCGTTCGTCGTTTCCTCCTTCGCCGACGGTCGAGTAGACATTTATGATGCGAAAGTTTCTGATTCAAAAGTTATTGCGTCTATTCGAACGCCAAATTATAGTTCGCCTCGATTCGCGTACATTGTCGACGCTTTTGCATTCTTCGTCATGTCCTCTCGGTCGATCGCAGTCATCAGTCGGGCGACGAATACCTTGGTGCAGAAAATCGTCTTGCCGGTGGAGTACGGCGCCATCAAAGGATTAGTCAGAGGCATCCCGGTGCGTTCGTCCAAGTACGAATTGGCGATTGATCTAGCAGCAGATATACGCGCAGATGGTGATGATGATGACAATGATGATGATGACGTTGACGAGGACGGAGAAGACATCGGACGTAATTCAATCATTCTTGAAGGCGTCGTGTGCTGGACGACGAGTCGCGTGTTTGAAATCACTCCAACCGCATCGGTTTTCGACTTGTACGAGAAACTCGCATTGAGCGGTCGAATCTCGAGAGCGAGGGAGTTAGCGGATGCTTTAGCTTTAGATGCGTCCGAGATGGCGTTACACGCGTGCGAACGTGCTTTAAATGCGAGACGGGGCGATACTGCAGCAGCCATGTATTACTTTGCCGTTCGGTCGGATTCGGACTCACCGCAGAAACGGTACAAAATGCTCGCAAGGTTTTGCGACGCGTGCTTACGTTCCTGGCACGTACGTGCTACGGAGCATTTACTCGAAACAATGGATGCTTGGGATTTTGGAGCGAACGGATTCGATTCCGAGCCGTCTTCGCCGGCGGCGACGTTTTCCAGATGGGGCTCTCGCGCTGGATCTCGCGCCGGATCACTCGGGGGGTCGCCCTCACACAGCGGGAGTAAGCAACAAACACTGCGCAGCAGTAACAACAATTTTGCCGCAGAAAAGTCGTTTCGTGCGGACGCCAGAGAATGTTTGAAACGCTCGCGCGATAGAGATATCGAAGTGGCCGTTCAGACAGCGCGAATTGCGCGCGCGAATATTATCGCTTGGTCGTCCAAGGAAGGTGTCGCGTGTTTGAAGGCGTGCGATGAACTCCTCGACGCCGAAGTTTCTGCTTCAGCATCGACAACCGTGGTGATCATAAGAGATGATGGGACCGAGGAAGAGATTACTCGAGAACAATTCGAGGGCATCGAAAACGATGCGCAGTTTGAACCGAAGCTCGCCGATTCTGAGTTCATCAAAGAGTTTGTCGATAATTTGGCGCGAACGTGTTGTTCAGATTCTCCGAGTAGCGAACAGTTTGACAATGAGCGCGATACGAGCGAAAACGAAAATATTCCAAAGTGGCAACGCATGGAAAATGCAATCAAAGCGTTCGAGGAGGGTAATCATAACGCATTCAAACAGGAAGGAGACTTGAGCGTTGGCGATGCATTTAGGACGCCGACGGATTCGCCAATGAAGAAAAATGATACGTTCTCTAACAACGAAAGTAAAGGTGGTAGTAGTGGTCAAAACCACCACCTATTCGAAGCGAAACGCGCCAATGGACGCACGAGAGATCGCACGAACGCGCCAAAAACGCAATCTGTCTCCGTGCACATGCGCACAGTTGGTTCGCTCGTGCGCGCTTTGAACGTAGGATCGAGCGAGGAGGATATCTTGTTTGGGAAGAGGGATAGTAAAGATGTGGAAAAGACGACTAAGAGCGAGAGCAACATCGAAGGTAGGCGTAGCGCCACGAAGCAAGACGATGAGAACAACAAAGACGTTGGAGAAGATTTTGAGAATCAACTCAAACAAAACAACATCCCGCGAAGTCTTTCGATTGCATTGCCGACGTTGTTTTGGGCGCTCGGCGAGGAAGGTCGCACAAACGCATTGAGTTATAACCACACTCGCAACGTTGGACCCGGTGGAAACACTAGCTTCAATACGAAAATCTCGCCCTCCGTCTCGCCTCGGTCGAGCGATCAAAACAGCGAAAACAGCAAAACAGCATTCAACACGAACAAGCTCTTTGACATCGCGTACCACAACCAAAAAGCATCCGCGACGTTTCAAAAACGCATCGTCAACCCTGAACTTCGCGTCAACTGTCTCCTCGCGCACGTCGCGATGGAACCAGCCAACTCGGAACGGAAAGTTCACTACCAGCGCGAACTGGAAGCGGAAATCAAACGCGCCGTTATTCACTCGCGCAATCTCAAAGCGGACGATGATATCACTTCGGAAGGCCGCGTTTTGTTACAAATAGTCGGTTCCGCCATTGCGTGGTCTAACGACGCCGCGTTGTCAACCGTCGCCGCGCAACTCGGACACTTTGAATCCGCGAACGCGTTTCGCGTCGACATCGCCGATCGTTTGCTTTCACGAATAGACGAAGCGAAAAACGATGAACGCATCATTCGCGAAGATAACGAAACCGGTGAAAACGACGAGACGTTGCGCCTGCTCGCGAGGGAAGTTGTGTTATCAAAACATGCCATCGAACGAGAGTTAAAATTCGCGTTTGAACATCTGGCGCCAAAGTGTAAGGACGCAAAGAAACGCGCTTTGTGCACGAAAGAAATCGCAAAAAGGTGGAAGAGCAAACACATGAAAGATTTCCTAACCTGGGACGAATTTGAGCGCATGGCGTTGAGAACGATGCCACCTGAAGAAGGTGAGTTGACCACGTTTGAGCTTTTGAAGATGAGCTTCTCGGGAGGAGGAGGAAGAGGAGAAGATGAAGAGGTGCGATTGAAGTACTCCGCAAACTTTGCGTTGAAGTGCGCAATCGCCCCGAGTTTACCCTCTCTCGGCAGCGTTTACGCAAACGATTTAGATAGATAGAATATTTTTTAGAGTATGCGCTGTACACTGAAGTAGCCGAAGCTTTCATACAACACTATTGTTATTACTAAACGCGATCGATTTTCGTGCAATCGAAACCTTGCTTTTGCCAAGCGGTTGAAACTTCTCTCGAAATGCTCGGTTCGGTGACGCCGGAACCCAAAGGCGACGACGACATACTATTTGTTCCTCTCTCTTCTCGAGGAGAAACTTCACTAGACCCGAGCTGCGACTGCCACGCTTTCTTGATGAAATCTTCTTCTTCTCCTTCGTTAGCCGTAGTTGGAATAATAGTTGGAGTTGTAGTAGTAGTATCAGAAGAAGAAGCTTCTTCTTTTTTTTCTTCGCTAGGAGACATATATCCATCATCAGAAACCGGTCCCACGTCTTTCGGATCATTCAACCTCCCCGTCCCGGGCGGGGCATATAACGGTCGTTTCCCCGAAGCATTGTTGTCGTCGTCAAACGGTTGCCAACTTCCGAACGGCTTCTCGTCCGTTTTGATCCCAACGGCTTCGATTTCCTTCTTTCTCGTTTGTTCCTTCTCGGACAAACCGCGCCAATCCTTATCGTACTCTCCGGCATGGTACTTTTTCATGACAGCTTTAAAGCCTTCTTCGCCGCCACCGTGCGCGATTCGGTCTCTTTGCATTTGTCGATAACACTCCAACGGTTTTCCGACGCCGCCGTATTTCACCAGGTCCAGCTGCAACCATTTCGGTAACCACTCGTCCGGCCAATCGTCGTGGACGCCGTTGAGTTCGTCCACCCAAAACGCCATCACCTCTTTAATCGTAGGAACCGTATACAATTGATGCTTGATTTCAAACGCCGTCCAGTTTTTGCGGTAGTTGTTTTCGGGGGTTTCAAACGTCGTCACGAAATCTCTGCTCTCATCAAACGCGCTGTCGACGTTCTCCTCTTTTTCGTAGAAACCACCCGTGGCGGCGTTGAGCCAGTGTCGAGCGCCAATTTCCAAATCGAACAAGTTCGGTTCGCCTTCGCCTTCTTTTTTCGTTCGAGTTTTCGTGCCTTCTTTAACCCACGGCTCCGGTTTTTCCAATGTCACCTCTTGGACTTTGCTCTCCGGGTACGTGTCGACCAACGTCGGGATAACGGAAACATCGTCTCGTTTGCCGTCGAATTTCTCAATCAACTCTCTGACGCGCGTGCCATAGACTCTGTCGTCCACCAACAACTCCGAGGCAACTTGCTTAATCACCGGAGCGTACTCTCTGACCAACTGTTCCGCTCGTTTCATCGCCGCTTTCAACATTAATTGTTGGTCGTCTTTGCCGTAGAGTTTGTCCAATCTAAAACCTTCCGTTATGGCCGGGTCAAAGTGCGGGCGAACTTTACCATCTCGTACATACGTAATGCCAGTATCGTTGACAATTCGAGAGATGTAGTCTTGCGCGTAAATGACATCTGGTGTGGTCGCCAACGAGACGTCGTCTTCGCCGAAGAACACTCTCTCCGCGACGCGACCGCAAATTATCAACGCCGCACACTCGACGTAATACTCGATGGTATCCGGACCTTGCGCATACAATTTCGCTTGCGTCACGTGGTCGGGTTCGTTGACGTATAACAAGGATGACACCGCTTCACCTCTCGGTTTTAACGTGACTTGAATCAACTCAGGAGTTAACTGTGGTCTACTCGAGCAAATCACCGCTCTCGATGCCTCTAAAATCGCCAAGTGTTCTTTACCCCAACTGTGCGGCAACGGCGCGCCGACTAAGCCAACCACTTGCTTTTCAATCACGGCTTCGATATCTTCTATGTCCATGAACTCTTTATCTCTTCGAACGGATAAAATAGCACCTTCGTTCAACAAGTTGGCTAAATCGGCGCCGGAATAATCCTCAGTGATTTCCGAAACTCTCTTCAAAAATGCGTCGTCGTTGTCGTGGTTCACGTTCAATTTTTTCGCGTGCACTTTGAGAATCTTTAAGCGATCTTCGGACCGTTTGGGATTCCCGACTCGAAAAGAGCGATCGAAGCGTCCAGAACGCAACAACGCCGGGTCTAAATTCGACGCCAAGTTTGTCGCGCCGATGATCAAAATCGGCGTTTGGTTCGGATCGAAACCGTCCATTTCAACCAACAATTGCATCAAACCTTGCGCGCGTTCTTGCGAGGCTGGGTCGGACATGTCGTAAAACGCTCTCGATTTTCCCAAAGTGTCTAATTCGTCGATGAAAATAATCGCCGGCGCGACGTCTCGAGCTCTTTTGAACAAATCTCTCACGCGGCTCGCCGCGACGCCGACAAACATCTCGACAAACTCCGAGCCATTGGCGTAAAAGAACGGCATCATCGCCTCTCCCGCGACAGCTTTAGCTAACAGCGTCTTCCCAGTACCTGGTGGGCCTTCTAACAAAATACCTTTCGGTGGGTCCACGATTTGGCCCTCAAATCTCGGATCGCCGTTCATGATGTCGATAACCTCTTGAAACTCGTGCACGGCTTCGTCCAATCCGGCGACGTCGTTAAAGCGCACTTTGGACATGCGCCTGGAGATTTTCTTCGCTTTTGATTTAGTCATGGCCACGAACGGGTTCTTTGACTCTTCGTTTTGTTCCTCTTTACTCATTTTTTGAACTTGTTGCAACGTCTTTTTCCCGGAGATGATTTGGTCTAAGACGTATGTGGAAATGCCGAGTTGTCTCGCCAACTTTGACTTTTTATCCTTCTTCAAAGAATCCGGCGGTTTGTACTTTTTCGTTTCCGATTTACCAGCCGGGTTCCCTTGAAAAACCGCCCAATGTTCTGGTTTCTTTCTCGACATCGCAATCGCCGTCAAAAAGGCCATCGATCCGTACCACGGTAACGTCGTTTGTAACAAGCTTCCGAAATACAACGGCGAGCGGTGCATGAACAGCTGACAACTGGACGGATTCGTCTCCCAAACGTCGAAATCGACGAAATCGGGCGTGACGGACGCTTTTTGGCAGCGAATGACTAAATCGTCCCACGCGTCGCCGGGCAAATTACACTTCTTCACCCCGTACGATTCCCGATCGTAATTTAAGCGGTGTTTCTCGTCTTCGTACTCGCAAATTGCCACTTTGCCTTCCTCGTAAATTTTAATCCTAGAGATGCGTTGATTTTGCAAATCTCTCATCAATTGCGAGTAATCGATGAGCTCTTCGATGTACTCCGGTTTTTCCGCCTGATCCAACCAATCCGGAAACTTTCGCATCCACAATCGTTTCCCCCATTTCATTTCGGATTGAAACCGTTCCGGATACGTCCTCTCTTGCGCTCTAAATTTCGCCAACAACCGTCTCTTCTCCGATTTCAACATCTTCTCGAACCCTTTATTTTTCTTCAACATATCTAACAGTTTCGTGTCTTGTTCCTTCATCCAATCCGGCGCGTACAATTCGTAATTCTTCTTCTTCGTTCGCCTCTTGGTGATATCGATCCTCTCCAACAACGCGTCCACCTCTTTACAATCCTTCTCGAAATCCCAAATCCTTTGCGCCTTCAATATCCTCGGCACGGTCCAATAATCCATTATGAACGGGTCTAACCACTTGCTAAACACCCTGGGCGGAATCACTCTGGCTCCGCCGGTCAATTTCGGCGGCAACTCCGGAAAAATCATCTGCGGCCTTTCGTACGACATCAACTCGTGCACTTCGCCGGGTTCTTGGTCGAAGTACGCCTTGTGGTTTTCCTCGAAATCTTCCGTCGTTCGGACTTTGTGCCCTTTCTTCAACCGAGGAATTCGAGGGTCGAACATGTATTCTCTATCCATCGGGAGATTTCGCGGTCCTTTTCCTTTCTTCGCACATAAGATTTGCAACGCGCCTCTCCCGCGGTATTGGTTGTTAAAGTGATTTGTTTCAGTTCTTAGTATCATCGCTGGCGGTGCGTTTTTTCTTCTTTTGCATAAAAAAGCACCTTTTTCAGCCGCCGCCCGAACAACCACCCCAACCCTCTTTTTCCGCTTTTGTTGTTTCTTCGTCGTCGTCGTCGTCTGAGAAGTGCGAGTTTCGATGCTTTCCCTGAAATAAGCGCTTCCTTTCCCTCCTCTGCTCCTGTTTTGCGCGAAAAATGACGACGTAAACGACGACGACGTTGAAGAAGCCGCCATGATGATGACGATGACAACGACGAGAGGAAACCCGATGAATTTTTATCTCGCGAGAGGAAGAAGCTTTTACTCTTTGAAAAAAAAACACCACTCTCTCTCTCTTTTAGCGCCTGCGGAGAGAGATGAAGAGAGAGGCCTGGAGACGGAACGAGAACAAAACGACTCAGCGCTCCTCTTCTTCAATTCTTTGTCTTCTTCGTCTTCTTTGTCTTCTTCTTTCGGTGTGATGCATTCTTCCTCTCTGCAAAGGAACGAAAGGAACGATCGAATTTTTCCCTCGACCTCGAAAAAAAAAATTGTTCGTCCAGAGAGCAAAAAACAAGGAAAAAACCTGAAGAACAAACAACAGAAAAAAAAGGCATTTCGTAGTCTACACACACACACACACAATACACACGCACATAAATAAATCTGAAAATGATGCACGCAACGACGACGACTTCTAACTCGTCGAGTTTCATTCACGGCGTTCGAATCGCGAGCAGCGCGAGAGGTACGAATTTCGCGAGAGTTTAAGTTTTGTTTTTTTATTGTTTATGCGCGTACTAATTTGAGAGAGTGTTTTTTCGCCGGCGCGCGATGATGATTTCCTGAAAATGAGGGAAGAGAGAGTAAGATGCGAAGGGAAGAGATGAAAGAACGCGTTTGAATTGCAAGCTAAACGGTGTTTTCGACGCTTTTGGCCGAATTCCGCGAGCGAAATCCGATCTCGAACGCGTTCAAACGCGCCGTTTTCGAGGGAGGAATTCGAGTGATTTTTTGGATAAAAACGAGAGAGAAAACCCGCTGACGAACCAATTCTTCTTCTTCTTCGGTATTACTTTATATGAATACTATTAAACACAACAGGTGCCTCGTCTGTCTCGAACAGAAGACAAACGGGAGGGAAATTAAACGTCTCCGCCATGTCCGTGAAGAAGACGTCCCTGAAGAACTACGAAGGCATGGTTTTGTTGCGACCGGACGTGGAAGATTCCATCAAACAAGTACAAATGGATAAATTACGCACGTTAGTCGCCCAAGACGAAGGCTCTTCGTTCGAAGTCACCGAACGCGGGTTACAAAACAACATGTACAACATTAAAGGGTACCCGGACGCGTACCAGGTACAGTTGGACATCTCGTGCATGCCGGCGACGATTAAAGAGATGGAGAGAGTGATGGCAAACCCGGATATCGGCGAGGAGGAGGTGTTTCTTAGAAGCACTTTCTTTCGATTGCACAGATAATTACTATCGACGTGGTATATGCGAAAGAGCGACGAAGACGACGAAGAGAGAAAGAGAGAAAAGTAGCCAACGAGAGAATAAGAGAGAGTTAAGTATACATATTATATTAGGTATTCGTACACGATTGTAAGTAAGTTTGTAGCAATTTAAAAAAAGAAAGAACCGAAGCGCGCTTTTCGTCGGCGGCGTTCAACTCCGCCGCCCAAGAGTCAACGAACACACCATTTCAAGTCACCTTTTCACACGAAAACTTTTAAATGGGCACTTGAAAATTTCTCTTTTCTGCTCTCTTCTGCTTTACTGAGATTTGATTCTCTCTTTCTCTCCTCGTTGTTTCTCTTCTCGTTTCTCTTCTTGTCTCTCGCTTTAATATTATTATTATTCTTATACTATTTTCTACTATCTGCGATCATATATGATCTTCTTCTAAACACATCCTCCACCTCTGAGCGCCAAAACCATGTGAATCACGCTTCCACCTTCGATGTTGTAATCCTTCGCCGTTTTCTCGTCGTGCATTTGCTTCCCGCCGAAAATCAACCTCTGTTGTATCGGAGGAATGCCTTCCTTCTCTTCCATGCGCTCTTTGATTCGAACGATGGTATCGGAGACTTCGACGTCGAGTTCCACCTCTTTGCCGGTTAAGGTTTTCACTTTGATCATCATCTTTGCTAAACTTCTTCTAACGACGTGCGCGTGCGTCTTCTGAATTTGTGATGATTTGTTTCTCCAAAACAACAACAGAAATACGAGAGAAAAATGAAAAGACAAACGCCAGCGCCAAAACGAAAAGGAAAAGAACAACTGTGTTCGCACCATTGCCGCGCTAAAGTCTATAAATACTAGAATATATTACACAAATCTACCTATATACACACACGTGATGTGAGTATGTACACACTTACCGCTAATTAATGATTGCGTCGAATGAGCCACTCGGCGCACTTGTTGACGTCGTTTTCGCCGACTTTCTCTAACGCGAATAACGCTTCGTTTTTGGACCATCCTTGGACGACCAGTTCTGCGACGACCATGGTTTTCGTTTTCGCAGGCGGTGCGCTTTGTTGAGACTCGGAGAATCGTAAGTCTCGGCGGGCACCTCTGAAAGCGGCGGTGGTACCGTCGCCCTTTGGATGAGAGTTCTTTTTACCCAACAAGTCGTCCCAATCGGATCGAGAGAGTTCGAGTTCGTCTTTGGTAATGGCGTTGTTCTTTTTGCCGCCGGTGGTGGTGAGATGGTGCGGTTTCTTTGGAATGGCGAGACCCCAATCGTCTTCTTCTTCTTCTTCAACTTCTTCTCCTTCTTCTTCTTCTCTGTCGTCGTCCTCGTCGTCTTCAGAAGCTGATTTGTTCATCTCGTTCGAGCTCGCGGAGAACAAACGCGACGGGAGAGAAGATACCAAATCCCGTCCTTTCGACGATTTCTTGACGTTGACGTCTTTATCATCGTAGTCATTTCCAACGATATCGTCGAATTCGTCTTCTCGCATGCTCGTTCCCATTGTTCGACTTTGCTTTTTCCCGGCATTCGCGTATTCGTTGAACGCGCTCAAAGTGAGCTGTTCGCCTCTCGGCGTGAAACCTTTCGGCGTAACTTTGCTTTGAGGAGGAGAAGAATTCGCAGCAACAGAAGAAGAAGAAGCAGGAGGAGGATTAGTATTATTACTTCCATTAGGTCCACCGCGTTTGAAGTATCCTTTAGCGGTACTTCTCGCCGCCGACGAGGATGCCGGCGCCCCTAAGGCCGACGAAGCGTCGCGAAACGATTGATTCTCGGATTCCGAAAACGTCTTCGTCGGAGATAAAAACATATCGTCCGCGTCCTCGTACTCGTCCGCGTTCGTATTCTTACTTCTTCTTTCCTCTTCCCCGTACGAGTCTAACGTATTCATGGAAGAAGGTCTGAGCATGGCAAAATTGTTTGGTGGAGGCGATGTCTTTTCTCTTTGTGGTCGACCAGTCGTTCGATGGTGCGGTTGCTTGATGTAATCCTCGCGAATCGAAGCCATCTTCTCAAACGTCATCGCGTCATCCTTGTCAGGAGATAACGGCGACGAGCGCTCCCTGGGATTCAAAATAGAGGAAAGCTTGTCGCTGTTGTTGTTTTGTTGTTGTTGTTGTTGCTGCTGCTGCTGCATGTATTCGTTGTTACGATAGGTATCCTCGCGCACACGAGGGTCCCGCGGCGAACGGAGACTCGAGACAATTTCGTCTCTTCGTTTCTTCATCACCGAGGACGTGGAGGACATTTTCTTCGGAGGGCTCGGTTTGCTCGCATACTTATTAAGGCTCGAATCGTTCGCTTTATTGTTCTTGCTGATGCTGTTGTTATTGCGACCACCGTATAACGCGTCGTAGGATTCAATCATCTCCGCCATCTCGCGTTCGTGTTCTCTCTTCAAATCGTTCGACGCTTTTTCTCTCAACTCAATTTCTCGCGCGCGTCTCTGTCTTTCGTCATTCAACTTGCGCTCCGCAACTTCCGCCGCTCTCAGTTGCATTTCGAACTTTTCGTGCAAAACCTTCGTTTGTTTTTCGAGTTCTTGGCGTAATTTTTCGTTTTCAGCTTTGACGTGCTCGTATCTGTTGCCCGGCGCGGAATCTTTCACAAAGCTTTGCTCGCGTTCGTTCTTGAACGAAACAACTTTCGGGTATTTCGAGTTGTTGTTTTGACTTCCAGGATACGTCTCGAACATCGTTTGTGTACCCATGGTGCGTTGATTTGCACGATTCGTGGGTTTCATCGCGTCGGCGGTGTACTCGTTGCCTCCGCCTCGGTACCCTTGCACCTGCTTCTCCTTCATTTCCAAACGACGCGTCAATTGCGCGTTCAAACTCCTCGTCCCCTCTAAATCTCTCACCACTTTCTTCAAGTGCGCGTTGAACGCGTTCGCTTGTTCTTTGAACTCTGCTCCTGGTCCCGATAGCGGTTTTGTTCGTTCTCGTTCAAGCATTTCGCGCAACGATTTTACTTCGAGCTGCAATCGTTCGCACTCTTCGCTATAATCCGGCGCGAATTCTTCTTCCTCCTCTTCGTCGTTCTTTTTCTTCTTTCTATCGCCGCCATCGGCATCTCTGACGCCGACGAGCACGCGTCGTCTTTTAAACTCCAGCGACGCGTCCATCCACGAACGAAACGCCGCGCGCATCTTCCTGTGTTCAGACGCCACGCGCATTCGTTGCATCACAGACTCGTTCCTTCTCGATGTAAAGCACGCTAAACGCCACGCGGTTAACATTTTGCTCAGTATCGCGTTATTCGTAGTAATCTCCGCGTTTGCTAATTTCCTTCTCAAATCGACCACCTCTAAATCGTTCAGAACAGATTTGTGCGTCTCCTCGTTTTTATTCCAACTATTTCTCTCCACCACCCATCGCAAAGCCGTTTCATCGTCCTCGTTCGATTTACTCTTCTTCTCGATTCGCGCGAATTCGCCGTCGGCGTTACTCTTATATCTACCTCTCCTAACTTCCTCGGCGCCGTCATCCTCTTCATCATCATCATCATCGCTCACGAGCAGCGTACCCGGCGCGCTGCTCGAAGCTTTCGACCTTCGCTCGATCTTATTTCTGTTTTCGTTTTCGTCTTCGTTTTCGTCCGAGGAGGAATCTTCTTCTTCTTCTTTAAAATCGGAAGAACCGTCCTCCTCTGAAATTGCAAACTCTTCGTCCTCGTCTGAATCGTTTTCCTTCTTCTTCTTCTTCTTCTTAATCGTCTTCGTCTTCCCACCACCTCCTTCCGCGACTCCAAAACTCACGCCTCTCTCGAACCCAATCATAGCCGCGCGTTCCATGTTGTCGTCCTTCTTTTTCATCGTCACGCGTATCGCTTCGAACATCGCTCGCAACGACGGGTCGTCCGCGTTTTGTAAACGGATGATTTTCTCTCTGTCTTTCCGGTCGTCGATGAGATGTAACCAATTATTAGTCGTCGCGTTCGCATTCACATCGTCGTCGTCCTCCTCTTTTTCTTCGTCGTCGTCTTCAAAAGTTTGTAATGTCTTCGGTTGAGCGGATAACGCGCGATGTCGCGTGGACATCGTTAAGTCGTCGTGTATACGTCGCGTATGCGTCGTCGTTTTGAAGAGGAGAAAAAGGAGACGCGTTGCGTTGAATGTCACTTTGAAAGCGCGGGCCTTTTTCTGTGTCGATGTTGAAGGAGAATGGAGTGAGAAAAAGCAAACGGAGAAGGAGAGATTTTTTAAGAAAGAAGAATCGCGCGAGAGTCTCCTTCATTCGCGATGGAATATATATAGAGTATAGAGTTAGTATTCTCTCGCGACTAAAACGACTGTTACGCTTCCAAAGTGAGAAGAGAGACTTTGTGCGTCATCGCTTCTTTGTTGATCAAGTTCCCGGCTTTATCTAAAGCCGCGAGCAAAGAGTCGACGTTGTTTACCCACGAGTTGAGAAGTTGGTCCGGCGCGGTTTCAGAGGAGGAAGAAGCGTTAGAACCGTCTTTCTCGTTCCCAGGGGAAGTGCTGTTGTTGTTGTTGACTTTTCTGAAGGTGGCGATGCCGTTCGGTCGGTCGATTTTCGCGTGGACTTTTTTCGAGCAGACGGATTTCGACAAGCGCGTCTCGGCTTCGTCCACTGTTAAGCACAACAATTCGGAAAGTCTCGATAAAGAGATGCGGTTGTAATACTTGGCGACGACGAACAAGTTATGTTCAATCACGCGCGATTGCAAGTCTTCCAATTTCGTCGTGGCTTTCCCATCTGCGCTAGAGTCTACTTTCATCGTCGTACCCGCTTTTACGTTCATTTCCTCTTGTTTTTGGTGGTTGCTATGACCGGCGGCAAAGTGTTTCGTGATTTCCTCGGCGTACGTTTCGCTCAACTCGTCCCATCGGATGATTTCGTACGTCGTGAACTTCTTCAACAACTCTTCGTACGTTTTCATTTCCTTCAACCTATCGTCGTTCAGCGTTTGGTGGAGTAAGCTTTGTTGCATCGGGTCTCTTTCGCTCAAAATGACCAACCACGCGCACGATTCCATCGCCGGCTCGTACTTTGATTTATCCTCCTTCACCAACTCGCACTCTAAAATCGCCTTGTAACATCGACACTGTTCCAAGTAATCCTTCTCTCGTTCGAAGTATTGCACCATCAAGTTGTGATAATTCAAACGCAACGTCGGTAAATCCGGAACGCTCGGATCGGTTTCCGCGAACACGCCTTTCGCGTGTTGCACCGCGCTTTCTTTCTCCTTCTTCTCTTCTTTTTCAACCTCCTCGAAGCGTTTCTTCTCGTCCTCGTCCATCATCATCGCATCTACTCCGCCTTCTTCTTCCAGTTTCTTCTTCTTCTTCAGCGCTTCTTTCTCTTCCAATCGTTTAATTTCGTCGAAACTTCTCACGTTAATCTTTCTGCTTAAAATCCTCGCTCGCACGTAATCGTCGTTCTTCATGCACAAACGAATTTGCTCCTCGATGAAAAACACCTTCTCTCTCTTCGATAACGCGCCGTACGTTTCAATCGCCACCTCTTGCATCACGCTCGCCGCCTCGCTTATTCTCCCGGCTTCTTCGTGTAAACGCGCTAAAATTCTCGTCAATCTCGCCTTTTCCACCTCCACAAAAATCTTCCCCGACGCGACTTCGTTCAACGTTTCGATCAACTGCGTCTTCGTCTTCACGTCCGGCGTCTCGTCGATGTACGACATAGCTTCCCTCACGACTGCCCCAATCGCTTGTTTCAACTGCGCTCTTCGTTTCGACAGTAATATAACGTGTTCGCAAATCCCTTGCCAATCGTTCGCTTGTCTCAACACCGCGAGAATAGCCACGCATAAGCGAGGCGTGGCGACGAAATCAGCCGACAATCGGTAGGATTTTTCAAGAACGAGCATTTTTTCCAGAATTGGTGACAGGTTTCCAGGCTATATTTTATGTATGTGTGCGTTTTGCATCGTTCGTTGTTGCGCGTATAGTATTATATATAATAATAAAAGAGAGAAGAAGAAGAGAGAGAGTTTAGAAAGGTGAGTTATTCTTCATCAGCAGCGCGTGCAGAAGTAAACGCGTTTGGGCTTTTGGCGGTCCGTTGTTGCCGCTGAAAACCGAGAAGACAACGCGCGGATCGAGCGCGACGAGATCTCATCATCATGATGATTCAAAACGCACAACCAACGTAAGAAGAAGAAAAAACAACAACGACGCACCTTCGCGAACGCGTCCACTTTCAGCGCGTTCAACTCCGCCTCTAACTTCGCCACCTCGATGTGCTGCCGTTCTCTCGTCGTCATCTGTTTGTTGTTGTCTTTATTGATGATGTTCTCGCTCATCTTTTTTTTCTCTCGTACACTAGTGCTTTCTCTCTCTCTCTCTTTGTGTGTTTCTTGTGCAGACGAATGCAAAAGGAAAAGGTCTGCTCTTTTTTTCTTTTTTTTTTCTTTTTTTTTGCTTTTTTGCAAAATTAGACCATTTTTGGTCTCTT
>JACLAB010012083.1_pt1 | contig 33250 bp, 24 predicted proteins | sample 8027921 | NCBI WGS metagenome assembly JACLAB01 (sample SAMN15725117, study PRJNA655200) | protist metagenome | isolation source: fluorescence activated cell sorting (FACS) single amplified genomes of... | place: USA: West Boothbay Harbor, Gulf of Maine | collected 2000-07-19 | reverse complement strand
GGGCGGAAGATTTACGCGAGATTGCGGGATGGATTTGACCGCGGGGAAGATTTCGAGGTGGAAACGTTTGCCGGCGTTCCGTCAACGATTTCGACGTCGACGTCAATGTCGACCAAAGAAAGATTGGATGCGAGTGTTGAAGGATTACGCGCGTTGAGCAAGGTGTTTGTGGATAACGGCTACGCACTTAAAATCGTCGTTGATGGTGATGCGGGAGGTGGCGCGGCTGTGAATGAACGTCGCGTGCGCGTGCGCGTCGATGGGCCAGCGACGCTGTGGGGCGCGCGCGAGTTGATTTCTCGTGGGTACAACGCGCCATCGAATGATTACTTAGCATTCACCATGTGTGCATTTCTCGAGCAGTCGAATGTGGCGAGTTCGTACACCGAACGCGTGGGTGATGCGGGTATTGACTTGAATTTCATTTTGACGGCGTAGCTCATGGCTTCATACTTCGCGCCGACGATTAGTTTGTCATCATTTAGTTTCGTGCAAAGCAAGCGCTTTTGTTGTAACACTACGCTCTCAATTTTAGATTGTAATAGTCGTTGTTAAAATGTAATCATGTCAATTCGTAGACGCGTTTGTCGTTTTTCAATCGACATCTCGTCTTGGCTACTAAAATGTAAATGTTTGTACGTGTTTGCGAGTGAATATGTGCGTATCTCCCTCGTCTTGATCGATACGTTTACTCGGTGTCACTCGAACCTTCAGAAGAGCTACTCGTTGAGCTGGTTTTCTCACCGGCACTGAGCTCGCTCCGTCGCGGCTGCGCGTCCGCGACGGCGGCTAAATCCGGTCGAACCACGCGTAACTTTGCCAACCATTTGAGCGACATTTTCGGTCGCGCACGGTGGGTGATGCGCCAGACTGCGTCAAAACGAGCTGTTGTGCTAAAGTTTTGCGTAACCGCCATGGTATGGTCGAGATTCAACACCGCATGCCACCAACCGTCTGGGACAAACATAATTTCTCCAGGGTGCTGAATCACGTCAATGGGCGGCGGCAATCCCTTGCTCTTCCACTCCTCCGTCACCGTGCGCGGGTACATGACGTTAAACCATGTTATGGATTCACCATCAAGCCCAATCCCTCGCGGCTTGATCGTCGGTTTATCCATCGTACCGGGGGGGTAGAGCGCCCAACGCTTGCGCCCAGAAATCAACGCGTTCCACGCGCTCGTCGCCAATGGATCAATGTGCACCGAACTTCCACTCCGTGGCGGCCCAAATACAATCCATCGATACGGTGGCCGACGTTTATGCCCAACATATTGAAATAAATCCTCCTTGAACCAATCCGGAATGGAAAAATCATCCAATAATTCCTTTGTCGCCTCGCGGTCAAATACGTTCCCATCAAACGCGTACATGGGCGAATCATCTCGCGTATGCACCGGATCATTCAAATACCGCTGAATATGCTTCATCTTCAAACGCACCGCATACCCGTCATCATCGCTCCCAATCTTAAACTTTACATCATGAAATCGACGCGTTAAATTATCCACGCTCCAATATCGCGGCGACGATTCGTCGTAGCACGCCCACCCATCCATCGCATCCGTAATCACACACGGCGTCCGAGTCTTCTCAAACCTCTCCACAAACTCCTCACGCGTTATATCTTTCACGCTCACCCTCTCAATCGCTGATAAATGCTTCAAATGCCGCACATCCGTCGCCTCTCCGTCGTACGCGTACCCGCGCTTACACCAATCCCCTCCGCTCACGCTGAGCTCACTCCTCGTGCGGCGCTTCGCGGCATTAATCTTCTTATTCACGTGCTCCTCCAGGGTCTGCGATGCGCGATACTTGGACGACGACGTCGTCGTCGTCGTCGCATCCATTGCATCCGTCGCCGTCGCCGTTAAAGATTCGCGCGCGCTGGCGGCGGTGCACGATGACGAATTCGAATGCCCCGCCCCCTGCGCCGTCGCTCGCGCCTTCCCTCGCGACGCCTCCGCGCGCGTCGCGTGCGTCGCATCGATCTCCATCGCGTCGCACTCCATGACCGCCATCGCGGTGTCGCCGAGCCGCGCGTCGCGCAATGCGCGCGCGGGGAATGCGATGAACACGACTCGCGAATCCAACGCATGGCACTACACAATCGAAAGCAAAATCGAAAGCGACGCTCTTTGTTTAATCGATATTCTTTATCGATGGTACACGCGTGTGAATCGATGGAAAGGATGCGCGCGTGGCGCACCGTGCGTTGACATTCCGAACGCATTCGGCGGCATACATCGACGCGTGGCGCGCGTCGGGTCGCATCGGCGACGCGCACGCGTGGAGGAACTCTTTTGTCGTCGCCCGAGGCGGTGGATTTGAGGGGGCGAGTGACGCGCGCGGGCGTTGAGTGCGGGCGAGAGTGCGCGCACCGGCGCGGAGGTGGATTTATCGTCGTGCATTCACGAGCGTTTCGCGTGTTTCGACGCGCGAGATGACGTCGTACGCGCGTCAGGATGATGGGTTTGGGATATCTCGAACGCATGCGTCGTTCTCTAGCTCGTCGTCGTCGGGTGATGATGATGATGGAGATGACGACGACGATTTCTTTGGAGCGCGCGGACGTCGACGCGTGGGCGCTGCGAAGAAAAAGACAAAAGGCGTGCCGCGGATTGAGATTAAGCCACCGAGCGACGGGAGCGGGGCGGCGAATATGAATATGTCAGCGTTGAGTTCGTTTTCGTTTGCGCCGCCGCCGCGAGCGAAGATGGTGGATGATGGAGTCGCAAACGAGCGCGCGAGCGCCGGATTTAGTCTGGGCGGCGATAGCGCGCGCGAGGTAGCGTTCGCGTCGGCAGCATCGAGCGCGCCTGAGCGGCCGCCAAAAATTGAAGATGATGTGGCGAAGGCGTCGTCGTCGACGACGAGCAGGCCGCCGGTACGAAAGCCCCGGGCGGTGCTGGACCCGTACGACATGTTGGATGCCATGGTTGTCGGTCAGCCCACCAAGGCGAAAACAAAGGCTCCGGCGACCAAATCGAGCGCTCGCGCGCCCTCACCGGCGTCTTCGGCGGAGTATTATCCGCAGGGACCTATTAGTCCACGAGGTGTAGGGGCGTCGGGGCCTATTAGCCCGCGAGGCGCGGGTGGAGGATCATCGTTTGCCGCGGATACGGCGTTTTTCGAAGAGCTAGCACAAATTTCTCTTCCAGATTCCGACACGATTAACCCCAAGCGCGAATTCGCGCGAGGGTTGGAGTTGTTCGATGCGAATAAGTTGAGCGAAGCACTTTTCGCCTTTGTCGCGGCGGCGGTGAATGCGGTGCATTCGGGCGATGAGGTGGCGATTCGATGTGCGTCGTACGCCACGGCGTGTAAAATTTTACGCGACGCGACGACTCTCTTAGCGGGAAATCCCAAAGAGTGCGCTCGTTTAACCCGACATTTGGTGGCGTTACCGAACATCGAAGAACGCCATCGACGTGCGTCGTTGCGATTCGCAAGTGCAAAGAACTTCAAGGCGGGAAACGCGGGTACGGCGGCGTCCATGATTACAACGCTCATCTCGATTTCGCCTCCAGAGACGTCGGCGAGCTTATACGGGATGCTCAAACAATGTCAAGATGTCGGTCAAAATGACGTGAACGTGCCCGAAGACGAAGATGCTAGTAAAATGTGCGCGGCAACGCTGGATTCCATACCTAAGTCTCAAAATGGCATGACGTGTAAGCAATGCGGCGCTCTGCACTCAACAAAGGCGGCGCTCGAAACAGGGCAGTGTGTGATTTGTCGTTCGTCGCTGACTGCGCGCACGTCGCCGCCGAGTGAATCTTGGATGTGGTGAAACTCTGGTGTACTAGATATAACTATCATTTGCTAAATAAACTTGCTACGATTTGTACTACTCTGTAAACGGCTTTGCTAACTAAACATCTACTGTTGCCTTGACGAGCTCGTACGCCATTAAAACAATCGCTCCCGTGGGCGCCGCTCGAGCGGCGCGTGGGCCCCATCCCGCGAACAACGCCCCGATGCCTTCGTTGCGTGCCACTGTGGTGAGCTCATTCCACACCCCGTGCCCGTACCCAACTTTCGGGGTAATCGCCGTCGACGACGCGAAATCTCTCGCGGCGTACACGTCCCGAATTTGCACGCGCGTCTTTACCACATCCAACGGCGTCGTCAACGTCGCCACCACCGCACCTGATACCACACCACTCACGAAATTGATCATTGCTAATTCTTGCATCGAGTGCGGTTTGCGCGCGCCGGCGTGGTCGCCACCGAGAGCGCTCCGACACTGCTCGACGCCGACCCAATACATGGCGCTGTACGGCACGTCCCGCGCCAACGTCGGCCCCACCCCAGTCCACATCTGTCGCACGCTCGCACCGATTCCACCTTTCCCACCTTTTGTACTCGCACTTTCTCGCAGCGCACCGACGAATGCACGCCCGCCGCTCTGTCCGTACACTCCCGGAGCGCCGCGTTTCGTCGCCATGACGCGCGTCCGAGCGAGCTCCAACGGCGCCACCGCGAACACCGCCAACGCCCTGCTTCCCGCACCCGCGAGTGCGGGCGCAAACGTTTCATCCACACCGCCTCGTGCGACTAATCGCTCGAGCGCGTAGTCGTAGCAGGGTAAATAAATGCCGACGGTTGGAAAGGCGGCGACCAACGCGCCTCCGGTGCCTCGCCATAAACCTCTCGCCCCTTCTTTATGCATGACTTCGCGCGCCATGCGCCACGCTGACGGCTCACACGACGGTGAACACATTAATGCGGCGTTTCCATTCGTCGGACAGCTCGCTGGGCACGGGATGGCGTGCGAGAGCGCGCCGATTCGGCGGGCGGCGCCGTGCGCTTGGATGCGTGTTTTGATGACGTCGAGCGGGTTCACGACGACTGCGGCGACGGAGGCGGCGACGGAGGCGGCGTAGAGGCGTGTTTGAAGCGTGTGCTCGCGCCCATCTCCTCGAGCGGGCGCGCGCGCGGCGTGCATGATGCTTTCGCAACGCGTAATCCGCGCGTGCCTATGACGTCATGGTGAGCACATCTTCATTTTAATACTTTTGGTCACGGCTTCGATGCTTTCGCGATTGATATGGCGATGATGCGTACATATATATATATACTAGTGATGTATTTCACGGCTATGGTGCGCGTTTAGCGCATGTTGAGCGGCGAGAGCGGTGTGGATGGCGCGCCGCGTCGCGTGGAGACGCTCAATATTTTTGGTTTGGCTGCGGCTGCGGCGTTTTCTTTGTCGTCGCTCTGCGCGCCACGCGCACGCGTCGGCGACGCGACTTTTTCCTGAATATCTGCGATGAATGCGAGGGAGTCTGCGGTGTCGCCACTACGCGATTGCGGTCGCGGCGGCGCAAACGCGCGAGGCGTGGACGATTCAAGCTCGAGCGACAATTTCATTGACGTCTCTCTGGCGCGGCGCACTTCAATCTTGGCGTTTGCGAGTTCGACATCGAGGTGCGCCGCACGCGCTTCTGCGGCGGCGAGGTCTTCTTCACGACGCGCCAGATCGGCCTCGATGGCGTCGCGTTCGGAAATTAAAGCCGATTGCTCGTCGACGGTGCGCCTGAGTTCAACATTGATGGATTCCATCTCGCGCGATGCCCATCGAAGACGCTGCTCGCGTGTCGTCGCCGTCGCGAGTTCATCGCGCGCACTCAAGCGTGCTTCGGAGGTTGCCTTGAGCTCGCCACGTAAAGTTTCAATTTGTGCGCGAAGGCTGTGGATTTCTGCTTCGGCGTCGACGTTTGTCTCCAGCGCAGACGCAATGGTCGTGGCGTTCGCTAAGTCTGCTTCTACTCTTGCGCTTTCAAGCGCGTGTAACCGAGAGCGCATGGTATCAATCTCACTCATTGCGTGGTGCGATACTTGCTCGGCGCGAACGCGGCGTTGACGTTCGCCGACCCATTCGCGATTGGCGCTTGCGATGATTTTCTCTGCGTCGCGCAGTTGCACCTCCATCAGGCTAATGCGCATCAATGATGCTTCGTTGTCCGCAACGAGTGACGAAGATAACGCCTTAGCCGCGGATTTCGCCCGTCTCAAAGACTCCAACTGCCTTGTCAACGCAGATATTTTCATGCCATCACCCTTGCGTCTCGCCTTCATTGACGCCACGGCGCCCGTCGCCGCGTTGGCTTTGTCATAAAGTGTACGCACGCGTTCAAGGCACTCTTCCAACGCCGCCGCGTTCAAGGCATCTCTTGATGACAATTCTGCACATTTTGCTGACGAGTTTTCGCACGCGCGCGCGAGCTCTCGCTTTGCATTCGCCATGGCTTTGAGCGTCGACGCGTCGTCTGCAATCTTACGTTCTAAACTCTCCACCTTGTACGTTGCGCCGCGTTTGAGCTCGTCGAACGCCGCGCGCGCGTGCACGATCTCTTGTTCGAGAGTTGCGATTCGCTCCGACTTCTTTACCAGCTCGCGCTCCAAGTCGGCGTGTTGCGTCGACAAAGCGTCTACGCGTGTCTTAAATGTCTTCGCGCCTTCGAGTCGCGCGCGTTCAAGATCAGGACCGCGCTGTTTCTGCGCCTCGCGCAGCTGCTCGGTCGTCTCTCGCAATTTTGTTTCCAACGCGCTCACGCTCGCACGTGCGTCTAATATCTCTCGTCTCGCGCGGTCGACAAGCTCGGATTGTTTTGTCGCCTCGCACTCCGTCGCCGCCATGACGCACGACTGCGCGTGCTCCGCTGCCGCCTCTGCTGCTTCTGCCCGAGCCTTTAACCCTTCTGCCGCACGTATCGCATCATTCACCTGCGACTCTTGCCGCGTGCACTTGTCATGCAGCGTCTTGAGCTGTCGACGTAATTCAAACGCATCCGCCTTGGCGATGTCGCGCGCGCTCGACGCGCGTTCGCACGCCCGCGCGTTCGCTTTCGCCATCTCCCGCGCATCGTTCAACTCTTCGCGCAACTTTTGAATGACCTCATTTTCTTTCGCCTGCGCATCCGCACGCATGGTTTCAATCGTCTCACGCGCGTGAGCGAGCTCACTCGTCGTTCTCGCGGCGCGCGCGACATCCTCCGCGTCTCGCTCCTCGCCGCGAACCACCCGTTCGCTCGCCTCCGCGCACAACCGCTCAACCGTCGCCACCGTGCGACCAAGCACCGCGACAGCGTCCCCATCACCACCCTCCTCCTCGTCTTCATCGCCATCCGCCGCGCATAACACGGCGCGCAACGCGCGCGCGACGCCCGCCAATCCGCGCGTCGCCGCCCGCGTCTCACGCACGTCCCGCTCGTGCGCCTCCCCGTACGCCTTCACCCGTACGCGCAGCGCATCAATCACGCGTTCATACTCCTTCGCCACGTCCCGAGTCCCGCCAACCCGCGTTGGAGCCGCGTCTACGCGCACTAATTGCGACCGAGCACCGTCATCCATCGTCTGTCCAGCGCATCGTGTTGCGCGCTGTACGCGCACGAGAACGCGCGATGCGTCGACGCGCGCGCGCGCGCCGTCGGATAAATATCCTTCCGCGTCCGTCATCGCGCGCGTGCGGCGTTCGCGTGGCGTCTGCGGCGCCTACACGCGACCGCGAACGCGACGCGAAGTGAGAGAACGCGAACGGTCTTTTCCGCGGTTGGTTCCCCTGTGCGCACAGAAAATAACATCTCATATGCTTAAAAATAACACAGTACACGTTTTGCCACACACACGGCAAAATTGGATGCCAAACCCGTGGGTATAAATAATATATATCCTAGTTATGTATTTTAAAGTACGGTGTTTGTGAGTACACGGTTTTTATCGCGTGTTGAGGCGGCGCGACACGCGCATGCGATTCGCCAGTCGTCGATGCGCCGCGCGCTCGCACACGTTCGGGCGTCTGCACGCACTGTAACAGGCGCGGATATGAGCGCACTGTGCGGCGTCAGCGGCGTCACGTGCGGGGTGGCCCCCGTGGCGGCGCATTCGTCGTCGAGGCGGGTGATGACGTTGGCGCTGGTGCGCTCGAGTGATGGGTTCACGGCGTCGCTGGGGGCGTGGCGACGCGCGCAGTGCGTCGGAAGTGGTGCGAGAATGATGCGCGCGCAGAGTTTTATGCGTGTGCCGGGCGGGTTGGCGTCGTGGAATGTGTCAAAGTCGTTGAGCGGGGCGGTCGAGGGCGGTCGGGCGCTGACGACGACGGCGGCGGCGGCGGGCGAAGGTGGGAAGAAAAAGGCGCCGGTGGGTGCGGGTGCGAGTAAAACCGCGAGCAGTTGGACGAAGGCGAAACCTAAGAGTAAGAATTGGGGTAGGCCTAAGGGTGGAAAGGGTGGTGGTCGAGGAAATGGCGCCTCGGGCGCGAAAAGTGCCGCCGGGACGGGAAAGGCGAGCGCGGCGGCGAATAAGCGTAAGCCGGCGGCACCAAAGCCCGTAGTCGTGACGCACGGTGAGAATGGACGTGAAATAATGACTCGTCAAAAGGCTAAGACGTTGGAAGGCGTGCCCGATGCGCAAAACTTGAAAAGTGTCATTCATGCGGCGTCAATAAAAATGTTATTCAAGCAGCGGACGACGACGACGATGGACGGGCCGTCGCACAATGCGACGTTTATCACGAGCGTGAGAACGACGGTGCCAGAAGGCGTGATTGCGCCCATTCCAAGCGATGCAAAGGTGTTGGATGATGGTAAAGTGGAGTTTGTAAACACCGGCAGAGCGTTTGGGAAGAAGGAATCGCAAACTTTGGCGCTCACAGATTTATACAGCCAGTTTCTCGAAGGTGGCGTCGACCCGCGCAACCCTCCAGACGTGCGTAAGATTCAGCTCGAGCGCGAGAAAGATAGACAGCAAGCAAAGAAGAATCGCGCGCAGTTAATCCTTGAAATGCTTGGCGCATCGAGGCCGCAAATGACGACGTCGTCCAAGGGGAGGAATTTCATCACGGAGGTCTCTGTGTTCATTGACGGTGGCAAGAAATTAGTCGCAACGGGTACGGCTGTGAGTAAAGCTGGAAGCGAAACTGAAGCCGTGATCAACTCCGTGGGCGCGCCTCTAGCGGAACTCATGGGTAAGGATCGCTTGGACGAGTTGAACGCAATCATCGACTCGTCGCCAGCGAATCACGTCGCCATGATGTCCGTGTCGCCGTTACCGGATAAAGCGATTGATATCTTAGTCGATGCTATGGGTTCGCCATCGGAGCACGACGAACGCATGGCGGCGTTGGATGAGATGCAACGCAAGTTTGAAGAAAAATTTGCCGAGCGCCAAGAATCGAAATGGAGAGCGACGGGCGACGGCAGTCCTTCAAAAGCTGATCAAATCGTGAAAGCTGCGCGAGTATCGCGCGCAGCCGAGCGCGTGGCCGAGCAGAATGCAACATACGCCGAAGAAGAGGCGGAGCGACTGCAGCGTGCGCTAGACGACGAGAAGAGTCCGCAAGGGGTGATGAAGGCTATTCGAGACGCTCTTCCAATCAAGGCTATTAGAGAAGACCTCATCAACGCCTTGCGCACCGAGCAAGTCGTCGTAGTTTCTGGAGGCACAGGGAGCGGCAAATCCACGCAATGTCCTCAATATATTTTAGAAGACGCCATTGCGAGCGGGCAAGGCCCGAACACGCGTATTATAGTCACGCAGCCGCGACGAATCGCGGCGGTTTCGGTCGCTGAGCGTGTCGCCGCTGAGCGTGATGAACCTATCGGAAACTCGGTCGGCTTTGCCGTTCGCCTGCACGGTACTTCACCGCGCGGTGCTGCAAACATTGAATTTGTGACCACCGGGGTCTTACTTCGCCGACTCATGCGTGATCAGTCCTTGGATGGCATTTCTCACGTGATGATTGACGAAGTGCACGAGCGCGATATCAACACTGATTTCTTGCTCGTTTTGCTTCGTGAATTAATCACAAAGCGTCCAGATTTGCGCGTCGTTCTCATGAGTGCAACGCTCGATGCGGAGTCATTTAGTGATTACTTCGCCGGTCAAGATTCGGGTAAGAAGGTGCCGCTCATGAGCGTGCCTACAAAACCAAGACATCCGGTTGAAATCTATCACCTGGAGGACTTGCTCGACGAGACGACGCCCGAACTCGACGTAGAAGACGAATCATTACTTAATGAGATCAAGCCCGAACGAAAGGAGTTTCCGAAATCTCTGAAAGCTTTGGCGAAGGAACTACTCATGGCTCAAGACAGAGCGTTGCACCGTGAACTCGAAGAGGCGGAGGCAGAAGAGATTGCGGCGCAGCAGATTGAGCGCCTCGCTGCCGCAGAAGATGAGCAAGTCGAAGTTGAGGTCTCCGAAGACGAGGATGATGAGGACGACGAGGATGACATGAGCGATGATAACGAGGATTTGGCTATAGAAATTGAAGGCGCCGTGGGTCGCAGAGGCATGTCGCCTCGCCAAATGCGAGCTTCATCTCGAGTCCGTGCGCTTCGTCGTGCAGTTGCGCTTCGCGATGCTCGAACGGGAGAGTCTTCCATGCGCACAGGGGCGTTAACCAAACGTAAGGGCGCGAGTTCTGAGAAGGAAGTGAGTGAAATTACTGTGCAACTCGTCGCGCAAGTCGCCAAGCACGTCGCCACAGTGGAAACGGATGCCGGTAGAAAGGGTAGTATCTTATGTTTCTTGCCAGGGTGGGACGAAATCAAGGCGGCTATGGCTGTGTTGGAAGAAACATCCGACCCTGAGCTGTTCCAGAAGATCAAAGTCATCCCCTTGCATTCGACAATTCCGCAAGAGGAGCAGCAAAAGGTGTTCATTCCAGCGCCAGACGGAGTCGTGAAAGTTATTTTTGCGACAAATATCGCGGAATCTTCCGTGACAATCAATGACGTCCTTGCAGTGATTGACAGTGGTTTGGTGCGTGAAATGTCATGGAACGCCGAGAGCGGCATGTCCATGATGGGAACAGTGTGCACATCAAGAGCGAGCGCGACGCAACGCACTGGTCGCGCCGGTCGCGTCGCGCCCGGCTCATGCTATCGCATTTACTCTCACGGTACGCTGCATGCCATGGCCGAGCGCCCGACGCCTGAAATTCAGCGCACCGCGCTTGAGGCGACGTGCTTGCAAACGTGCTCGATGACGACCGCTGGTGTGCAGCAATTTTTATCCAAAGCCATGGATCCGCCGGCGGAGGAGACGGTGGCGCACGCCATGGATCGACTCTTCAAGCTCGGCGCAATTAAGACCGACACAACGTCGGGCGGTGAGTACCTTACCCCCATGGGTCGACTGTTGTCGATTCTCCCGCTCGACCCCGGGACTGGACGAATGTTGATTATGGGTGCCGTGATGAAGTGCCTCGACCCGGTGCTCACGGCGGCGGCGTGCTTTAGCTCGCGAGATCCATTCTACGTGCCTCCTGGCATGCGAGATGAGGCGCGAGAGATTCGGCAGTCGTTTTGCAACACGTCTGATTTACTGGCCACCGTACGCGCATACGATGAGTTTCAGCGCGTGGTGTACGAAGAGGGATGGGATAGCGCGCGCCGCTGGGCGAGCGACAACTTTATCTCCGTCGTCGCGTTGAACACAATTTCCTCCGTGCGCTCGCAGCTCTTGCACGAGCTCAGTCGCATTGGTCTCGTCCCAGATCATGATTTAGAAGGATACTCTTCAAGCAAGAAGACGTTGCGTTTTGATGCAACGGTCAATCACAATTCAGGCAATGACTCGTTGTTTGCCGCGGTGTGGGCCGCCGGTCTTCCCGGAAACATTGCCGCTCGCCGCCAGATTGGTAACTTTGGTACTTTACGCACGCGCATGGAAGAGCACGCAGGGCTGCACCCATCGAGTGTGGCGTTCCATCGTAAGCCTCCTCGCGATCGCACGCCGTTGCCACGTTGGTTTTTGTATCGTGAAATGATGCTCAGCTCGCAAGTGTTCCTGAGAGACGTCACGGCGATGCGGCCAGAACAGCTCATGTTATTCGGCGGGCACGAGCTCGCCAAACGCGATTTCATGGGTGTACATGCCTCAGATGCGAACGCATCGAGCGAGCTGCTCAACGAGGCGGGTGAACCGATTAAACCACCCGAAAATCGCCGAACCATGCTCGATGACTGGGTCGTCATCGATTCCTCGTGCGCCGACACCATGGATTTACTCACCGACGTCCGTCGCGAAATCGACGCCGCGCTCGCCTTCAAGGTTATGGCTCCTCGGAAACCTCTACCAGAAGCTAGCGACGCGATCGTCGACGCCGTGAGTGGCGTGTTTAGAATTTTGGATGAACGGGACGCCCATCGCGAACGTCAGTTTCGTCGTCGCGACTCCCTTCACGCCGATCGCGCCGATCGCGGCGGTGGCTTCCGCGGCGCGCGCAGAACTTAGCCAGTATTACGTATTGTTTAGTCTTCACATTAATTATAATAAAATGTACACTCTGCATTCGCTACCAAACTAAAGCCGCGCCGCTCCGACAGCCGCAAATGTCCACAACGCTTCACGCGCGGCGCACAACTCAGCGTCACTTCTACACGCGTCATGATGCTCGCCGCGCCCGCCGTTCGCGCGCACGCCTCCGTGCGCGCGAGCACTCGCCCGTCACGCTCGCACCGCGCCCGCGCCCTCACCGTCGTCGCCGCACACGGTCACGGCCACGGCGCATCCATGGGTGCGCAAAAAGGTTTCGTGGAAGAGATGCGTCGCGTCGCCATGGCCTTACACACGCGCGAACAAGCGCCTAAAGAGGGTAAAAAGACCACCGACGATGCGAAGAAGGAGCAGCAGCCCGTGGCGCGATGGGCACCCACACCGGAGGGGTACTTGGCGTTTTTAATTGAGTCGCGCGCGGTGTACCGCGCGATGGAGGGCGTGGTCGGGGACGACGCGAACGCGTCGACGTACGGCAAGTTCAAGTCGAGTGGGCTCGAGCGCACGAGTGCGTTGGATAAGGATATCGCGTATATGTGCGAACGGTTCGGGTTGAAGGAGTACGAAGCCACTGGGGCTGGGAAGGAGTACGCGGAATTTTTAACGGCGCTGGCGAAGACGTCCCCGCCCGAGTTTATCTGTCATTTTTATAACGTATACTTTGCGCACAGCGCTGGTGGGCGCATGATTGGCCGGAAAGTGAGCGAGATGATTTTGGATGGTAAGGCTTTGGAGTTCTATGAGTGGCGCGAGCATGGAGGGCTGGATGAGTCGTTGACGCGCGTGCGAGGATTGTTAAACGACGTCTCGGAAGCGTGGTCGAGAGAAGAAAAGGATCGCTGCTTGGAGGAGACTGGGAAATCATTCCAACTCTCGGGCCAGCTCTTGCGATTAATTGCGTAGAACAGGAATTTTTTACATTATTTACACCACTACCAGTACAGCGTTTAATGATACATACAGCTACAAAAGCGGATCGCGTTAAGAGATCAAACACGGCTTCGCCCCGCCCGGGGTGTTAATCATAATCTCATCATCGCACGAATCTGCCGACGCGCTGCTTTCGTTATCTCCTTCTATCGTAGAAGTAGGAGAGATTGACCGTTTATCGCCATTGTCTCGTTGTTCGAATTCGCTGACGCCACCAAAGCGAGTGAATCCGCTCTTCTTTGGCGACGTGGAATCGGCGGAGGGCAGAGTTTCGCCCATGGCGTCCACCATGCCATAGAATCGCATCCCTAGCGACTGTTCTTGGGCGTCGGGTGCGGGCGTTTGCTCGGCAATCATAGACATGATGCTCTTGACTTGCGCTGAAGAAAACCTTGTGCGCGGAATAGGGTCTGGCAGGGGGGGTAACATTCGTGGGGCGATGCCAACCTTGGCGCTCGCGTCGAGAAACGAATTGATTGGCTGCAAATAGTCTCGATAATACGAGAAATAGTTGTGCGTGCCGTGCGTGCTATGCAGCACAGAAGGTAATTTTGCAGTCTGCCGCATCTCGTGCAGAATCGTGGCGTGTTCGAACGGCACGACTTCGTCCTCGAGCGCGTGGACGATGAGCGTCCGCGTCTTATACTTGACCACGTGCGCTCTGTTGTCCCACCTGTCGCTCATGACGTGCGCAATGTCTCCCAAAAGCGCCAACCCAGCCTCTCGTACGCTCGTAAACGGCGAATGCAATACAACCGCACTCAACGTCTTGCCATCGACCGTCTCGATTGCTGACGCCAACTTGGTCGCCGGTCCCGTGCCCAACGACCTCCCGAGAAGCACGATATCCTTGGGATCCACCCCGCACTCTTCAGTGACGTACACGTACGCCGCGGCGACGTGTCGATCAACGCTACGTTCATATGCCACGCCAGAGCTCGCGCCGTACCCAGGATATTCGACTAATAACACATTCGCTCGCCAACACTCGGCGTCTCGAGCGCACAACTCGTAAATGTGCCCCACGTCGCACGCGTTGGCGTGCATATGTATCACCACCTTTTGTGCCCTCGCGCGCTTAGACGTAATCCAAACGCAAGGAAAATCGTATCCAGCACCACTGCGCACGTATGCAAACTGTGCTGGAGACCACGGATGCGCGCGCGACGTATACGACGGACGCGGGGCTTGAAATATCGCGCGGTTGATCAACGACAACGCCTCGAGCGATGCGAATTCAACCTTCCCGGCGCCATCCATCGCGCTCAGTAACCCATCGATACGTCTATCAATCTCTACATCGCGCTTAGATGTCCCACCGGGTGCATTCCTCGACGTACACGACGCAAACATGTCCGATCGAAATCGCGCCGAAACGTTTCGCGATTCCCCACGACTTTTCGCGGAACACCGCCCGTGTACCCGCGCGCGCGCGCGTGTTCGTGCCGATCACGCGTGTGACGCGTCGAAATGCGTTCGGGGCGTCGATTGGTGGTGAAAAACGCGCACTCGCGCGGGTGACGCGACGAAGACTGTCGCGATTGGCGACGATGCCATAGGATATTTTGCGTTGTTTCGACAGTGTCCCACTGTGCTTTGTGTCTTATCGCGCATTTCGACGACGTTGCCATCGCCCGACGGCGCGACGCGCGGGTGAAATAGAATGGGAAAGTATATTACACGTGTGCTCGCGCACGAGAGGGCGGCATGCGGGCGTGGTTGGGGTACGGCGCGTCCAGAGCGCGCGCGAAACGCGAGACGCTAGCCGCTCGGACGGGCGACTCGGACGGAAAACGCCACCGCTGGTGCTGGCGCGCGCGTCGGGGCTAATCCTGGACGCGCACCGGCACTTGTGGGATTGAAATTCGTGTTTACGATGTCTCCTGTGACGACGCAATCGACGCCGAGCGCGCGTAATCCGCCGCGCAAGACGCCCGAGTGGAGCGCTAAATACGCGCTCGTCGCGCGCGCTTCTAATTTTTCATCTCCCATCCCACACACCCCTCGCATCGCCGCGAACGCATCGTCATGCAAAACAAATACGCCTTTATTGTTCGTCTTTAGCTTATCGACGCGTTTACCGTGGACAAAGGTCCAGAATTCTTTGCACGCGCGCATGATCGCGTCTTGTTCCGCGGCGCACGGCGCGAGCCCGCGACTCACGCGCTCCGCCGCGCTTTCACCGATGCGTTCACCGATGCGTTCGAGCGTCGCGCGCGCCTCACGGTCTCGTTCTACGTCATCATCTACGCCATCGTCGTCCTCGTCCTCGTCTACGGCGCCATCGGGGCGTTTCTTTGCGAATCCACTCGCGTGACGAATGAGCTCCACGACCACCGCAGCGAGCGCGCTTTCGCTGACGAATCCCGACGTCGACGGCGCCGCGCCAGCGGTCGAGGCGCTGGCGTACATCGCGCTCGTGGTCGGCCCCGCGGCGCGATGCATCGCCGCGTCCTCGCGCGACATGGCGTCGCCGAATGGCGCCACTTCGCCGCGCCTTTAACCGTTGCGTCGTCGTCTTTGTCGTCGTCGCGATGAACACCATCGAAGACGCGCTGGCGTTCATCAGCGCCGATGAAACCGCGTACGAGTATCTCACGCGCGCGCTCGTCGAACCGCTGACGTCGGGCGTAGCGTTCATCGATGCGCGACATCCAGAGCCCGCGCTCAAGCCTGGAGAAATTCTCGAAATCGTCGGCGCTGGTGGCACAGGGAAGACAGAACTGGCGTTGGAAATCGCGACGACTGCGGTGTTACCGAAAGAGCGTCGCGGTGTGCGTTATCGTGGGTCGTGTGCAAAGGTTATCGTGATTGATTGCGATGGGAAGTTTGACCAGTTGAGGTTGTTACGCGTGCTCAACGCGAAGATTTCATCAGCGTTACGCGTGGTTCCGGAAAATAAGCGCGAGGCGTTGGCGGATGAGGTGTATGAAGAGTCTATGTCGAGATTTACGCTGATACGCGCGCATGGATCGTTGGATGTGTTGAAGACGTTGACGGCGTTGGACGCCGCGTGGAGCGGTCGCGGGGGCGCAGCCGGCGCAAGATTTTGCGACGCGCGAACGACTCACACGACGAGTATGGGGGACGTGGAGGGTGATATAAACATCGATACTGATGTTGGTGGCGATGACGCCGCACACGGCACGGATCAAGCGCCGAACCAGCGATTGGTGATTTGCGACAACGTCGCGGCGTTTTATTGGCTCGATCGAGCGTCGAGAAAGGATCACGGTGCCCCGTTCAATATCCAGCGCGTGTTTACTAGTGAAGCTCGTTTGTTCAAGCGGCTTGCACGCGCACATCGCGCGGCAATTGTGGTGACGAAGACTACGACGGGCGATCAACGCGGTCGAGGCGAGTATCGAGACTTTTTACCAGTCGAATGGACCGACGCGGTGACGCAGAGAATTTTGCTCGAGCCATCGCGAGAAGACTCAGCGACGTACGGCGAATACGTAGGGATTGCGCGTTGGGATACCCCACGACGTCCTGGGGGAACGTTTACCGTGAGTGAATTCGGCATGCGTTGCTGAACGCCACGGGCGTCCACCTCGACGACGTTGGCTTCATACGTTACTAGAATCGCGCGCGAGCGACGATAGAAGAAAACATTATTAGAACGATACGATTGAGTAGCACATTCGTTGTAGAATTTGACTGTACAGATATAGTATGACAATCATGGCATATCACCGACTAAGTTTCGGGTATTCAACTGAGGAGTCGCGCAGCGGCGAATGGTGAAACGACGTTTTCCGTCGCGCGTTGCGCTCCTCTCAACTCTTTTTTATTCTTTAATATAAATACACATGAATTTCCTGAATTTGAACAGTTATGTTTGCTTGAACAATAATATACCAGACATGTTTGTTTGTTTGTTTGTTTGTTTGTTTTCTCATTTTCTCACGCCCAAGTTATTGTGACGGGCGTCGCACTCTCTCTAAAAACTCTCTCTCTCTCTCTCTCTCTCTCTCTCTCTCTCTCTCTCTCTCTCTTTCATACGGGTGAAATATACACATAGATCATCATAATCAACTAGCAATCTTCCCAATGCATGTCCAAAGGACACGTCGGCGACGCGTTTTCAGTGACGCGTTCGAATCCATCCTTTTCGGGAATGGCTATGGACATGCCCGCGGCGTCGGCGTTGCCGCCACCCGCGGAGCAATCCATATCCATATCATCGCCTTCTTCCGAGCACGCTTCCGAGTATAATCGCAAGATGTGCGACACGAGCGGCACAATCTCTTGCGGTTGCAAATCGGCGGCGGCGCGCAACTCGGGCGAGCACATCGGCTTGATGCCCAAATTTAAACGCACGGCGCCGATGACGGCGGCGGCGACGCGAGATGGACGTTCATTAGTCAATGACGGATCCATGACGCACAAGGAGTACATATAGCACACAAACTGCCTCAAATCTTCTCTGTAGCTCGCGTTCCATTCGCCAAATTCGACCTCATCGCGCGCCGTCGTGCCTCCTCCGGTGACGGCGAGAAACGACTCGAGAAAGTGCGCGGGCGTGAGCGCGCCGACGTCCCATTTCAACTCAATCAACACCGCGAGTTCCATCTTTTGAATAATATCGGGCGAATACATATTCGACGTCCATGATCGTAACTTAGCCATGGTGGGCACGCGTTCTTCAATCTCCTCGTATTTAATCGCGATTTGCAAGCAGCACAACGCCACGAGGTGCAACGACGTCTTCGGCACCAACGTCTTACTCAACACGCGATCCTACACACGTCGTCGTCGTCGTACACAACACACACGTCAGTACACAAACTCAATCAACACACACAAACACACAAAACCACACGCAAGTGTACGCGCACACGCGTAAAATTTAAAACAAAAAAAAAACTCGCGTTCGCGTTCGCTTCGCTCGTCACGCACCGTCAACGCGATCGCCACATCCGCCGTCGCCGGCGCAAACCTCTCGCCCGCACACACATCCAACACCCACTCAATCAACTGCGCGCGATACTCCACATGAAGCGCCCGCGTGGTGTCCAACACAAACGCCCCGTGCGCGACTCGTTCGCGCGCGAGCATCCCTCGACACACATCCACGAGCACGCCCGCGCCATCGGGCGCGATGGCCCCCTCCGACGCCCGCAACGCGCACACCTCGCGCAGCGTCACCTCGCGCGGGGGCGAATCAAACGACGTAAAATAATCCGCACCATTATGCGCGCGCGATCGATCATCCGAACCCCGCGCGGCGTCGCGCGCCGCGCGATCATCATCGCCACCCATGGGCGATCGCATCGCGAGCGCGAACCCATCGACGGATGATCGATCGCTGCTCGCGTGCGTAGAAAACGACTCCGCGCGCTCGCGCTCGACATCTCGCGCGCGAGGCGATGCGGCGAGTAATGCATCGATCGATTCCGCCACCGACGCCGCGCGTTTCATCGTCGGCGCGCGCGCATCGGCGCCCCGACGATCGTCGTCGTCGATCGCGATCGGCTGCGAAAACGCCGAGGCGTTCGCGGTAATCATCCTCGCTCCGTGTGCTGCTCACCGCGAGGCGATGCGATCCCGATCGCGCGAATCGCGATGCGTGAAATATATAAATCCCTGTCGCGTGCGCCTGCGCGTCGCCCGAATCGCGCCCCCGAGTCGCGCCCGCGTCGTCGTCTGCCGATGCGAGCGCCGATGCGCGCAAACGACGGACGTCCTTTCGCGCGCGTCCGTCCGCGTGTCCGATCGATCAATCCATCGATCGCGCGCATCGATGCGCGCGCGCATCCATCGATCGCGCGCATCGATCGCGCCATGCGCGCGCATCGATCGCGCGCGTCGGGGGACTCCACGGCCTGGTCACGATTCGCCGATGCGATGTTTTATGTGTGGGGCTCGAGGACCGCCGGACCGACGGACCGACGGACGCGCGGGCGGAGATTTTGGCGCGAACGCGCGCGCGCGCGTTCTGACGCAGCGATGGCGATATTTGTGCGTGCGTGCGTCGTCGATTTTGTGTGCGCAAGCAGTGCGCGCGCGGTTCGCGGTTCGCGGTCGATGGATGTTTGGATGCGCGTCCATCGGCGCGATGGATGTGGAGGATAGATGTGTCCATCAGTGCGCTCTGCGTGCGTGCGCGCCGCGTCGACGCGTCGCGTGGTGTGCGCGCACGGCGGAATACGCACCGTCGCGCGCGATCGTCGTCGCCAGCGATGCGCGCCACAGATGGATCGCGTCGCTCGCTCGCTCGCTCGCTCGCTCGCTCGCGAAGATATTTTCGTGCGCGCGCACGGTCGGACGACGAAGATGTTCGGACGTTCGGACGTCCTTTCGTCGTCGTCGTCTCGCGGTGCGGTGCCGTCGACGGACGACGACGACGAAAGGACGACGGAGGACGAACGGCGGCGCACCCCGCGTTGACGAAACACGCGCGATGCGGCGACGCATAGCCACCCACCATCCGCCGCCGCCGTGACGTCGCGATGGCGATCGCGACGATCGTCCGCGTCGTCATCCACCGTCATCATCGTGCTGACGTCGATGCGCCGCGGGCACCGCCAAACGCGCGACGCGCGCGCGTACAAAAAGAAATCCACGACCGACGCATCGATCGACGCGCCTCCCCGGGTTTAGCGCTCGGCGACGACGGGCGCGACGGCGGGCGCGACGGCGGGCGCGCCGAACGACGCCGTCGGACACGCACGGGGCGACGATTCGTGTCGCCACATGTCCGAATACGATATGAACCGTCTCTCTCTCTCTATATATATATACAGGCATCTGGTATTTTATACTATACAGACGTGTGCGTCATACGTATACGACACGTGTGTATGCCCAGTGACGTGGATTTATGGATGGACGCGCGCAACACCCATCGGCACGGCGCTCGTGTGCGGCGTTCATTCGGTCGCGCGTCGTCGTCGCGCGTCGTCGCGATGGTGCGGTGCTGCGCGGCGCGCGATGGCGCGTACGCGCACATCGACGCCCCGCCGCGCGAGGATGTGGACGCCGCACGCGCTGACGCCTCGCGAAGGGGCGACGACGCGCGCGTAACACCATGCGCGCGCGCGAGCGACGACGACGACGACGAGCGGTCGACGACGACGGAGACGCGCGAGGACGACGGCGAGGGTGATGGTGGGGATGTGATCGTGGCGATCGATGACGACGGCGATGGGGGTGAGGGCGACGGGCGCGGGGTTGGGCGACGAAGCGCGTGGGATCGCGCGGGGGCGACGTCGACGACGGCGAGCGAGGACGCGCGAAGCGAACGGTCGGCGACGCATAGTACGTTTGGGCGACATAGGCGAGAGCGGAAAGTGTCGAGGGCGGTGGAGCGCGCGCTCGGGGGGGGGCGGGTGCGTACGATGAGGATGATGACGAGGAATACGCGCCGACGGCGGCGGCGGCGGCGGCGGCGAAGCGCGCGGGGGACGAAGAAGCCGGGTTCGGGTTTGTGTCTAAGAGTGATATCGCGCGACGTGATGCGGAGCGTGCGGCGAAAGCGAAAGCGAAAGCTGAGGCTAAAGCTGAGGCTGAGCGTGCGGCAGCGGCGCGTAAGGCGGCGAAAGAGCTCGCAAAGAGGAAAGCCGCGGGGTCGAGCGACGACGACGAAACGATTTCGTTGTTGTCCGCCGATGTCGAAGACGGGAATCAACGTCGCCGTAGTCGCAAGAAAGGTGGGAAAAAGATGTCAGTGCTCGCGTATACCGTTATCGTGTCCTGTGCGGTCGTTGCGGCGTGTGTGGGTATCGTGATTTATGTTCCGGCGCCGACGACGTCGAGCGCGGTGGTTTCGAATTCAGTCGCCACCGCGACGGATGCCGGTCCGGTATTAACATCCTCCTCCTCCTCTTCCTCGTCGACGGTATCCAAGGAGAAGAAAAAAGAGATGGTCATCACCAAGGATCTGGAAAAGAAGTTGACGAGTAAGTCGCGTAGCAAAAAGGTCAGCGCCAAAGACGACGACGAGGACGACGAGTCGTCGACAAAGTCAAAGAAGACATCCAAATCGTCATCTAAATCATCGACGAAAGACGTAGAAGAAGATGAGTACGATGAACAACCCGCGAATGAAGACGAAGAGGATGGTAAAACTCGCAAATCTGGCGCCGTAGAAGCCAAACTCGGGCGATTTGCGTGGCTGGACGACGACGAAGTCGCCGACGAGGGCGCCGACGATGCAAAAGAGGCACCCATCCGAGCCACGCGCGAATGTGCACCGATTCATGTCGAGACACGCCACGGGGTGTACCGACAATTTAATCAAGAGTGTTTAGCGTCCAACGACGGGGTCCCGGAAAAGCCCGCGGGGTGCATGCGCGGTTCCGCCGACGGATGCCAGAGCTGCTACATTTCCAATTCGCCTGCGGCGTCCCAACTCACGTCGTACTCTTGGTGTTCTCAGCACGTCTGTGCGACATACGGCGTCACAGGGTGCGAGACTGACCACAGTAAACGCCCTTCGTCGACGCTGGGTGTCGACGAAAAGCCGGCGACCAAGTCAAAAAAGTCGGCGGCGGCCATCGCCGCCGCCGCCGCTGCGCGCGACGACGGTGAAGCATGCTTGCCCAATCTCGAAGACGCGAAGCGCGGAATATTTCAATATTCTGCGCACCACTGCCGCACCATGGGTCACGTGCACGTCGATTACTCTGGATGCGTATCCATCGGCAAGTCTTCGTGTCGCATGTGCGTCACGAAGAGCACCCTTCAAGGCACGGTATTTTCGCTGTGCCCGAAATCGGTGTGCGAAAACCACGACTTGCTCTATTCGCAATGTGCAGACGATGACGGGGTTGAATAGCGCACACGTACCAACACAACACTAGACGTACGCGAATGTAGTAGTAACGCGTTTCATAGCTCCACATGGCAACATTCCAACACGAACGACACTTGTCGACGCGCGCGATGCCCACCGATGCGCCTGGCGCGGCGTCCACCGCCGCCGCGCCGCGCGAAATGCGGCATTTCATCGCGCGCGCGCGCGAAATCGCTCCGCACGCGCCGCTTCCGGCGTATTACTGTCGGTTGCGCGCGGTGGAGGTTGGCATGACGCTCGCGCCTCGACCAGTTGCGGCGATCGAGGCGGTGCTGAACACGCTCGAGGTACGCGCGCAACGCATAGCGCGCTCACGAATGTCGCGACTGACCCTCGCACGTCAATGATGACAGCGCACGAAGCGGTCGACGCCGCTCGGTGAGCTCGAAGACGACTTTGAGCAATGCAAAAGCTTTGCGTACGCCGTGTACGACCGCGCCGACCGCGTCGACCGCGCGGGTGGCGCACAGGCCGTGACGATGAAACAAGTTGATGCGTTTAGCGCGGCGAGTACGTTTTTAGCCATGCTCGAGCACTTTGAAGAGCATCCGAGGGTGGTCAAGGCGAACGGCGGCGTCGTCGTTCGGAACGAAGACCGAGCGGCGAGAAAGGATTTTGCAGAGTGGCGCGCGTTTGATTTGCGCCAGGCACTGAGTTTAGGAAAGGCACCAACAGATGTGCGGTCGTGCGCGGCACCGCCGCCGCCACCGGTGGTGGTGGAGCGTAGACAGGCGGTGGCGCCTCCGCCGCCGTTGGCGCGCGCCGTACCCACCGTCGCGGCTCCGGTTACGCCCCCTCCCCCGCCACCTCCTCCTCCTCCTCCTCCGCCTTCATCGACGCACATAGCTGAGCCGTCTTCGGTACGTGAGATGCGCGCCTCGATCGACGACGAGTTGGTTTCGGTGGAGGATGTGCCCGAGGAGCGCATCGTCTCCAGCGAGGCGAGCGCGCCAGACGCGCCAGTGATCGAAGCCATCGAAACGAAAATCGACGCGTTGCACATCCAAGAAAGCAACAGCGAAGGCGAGAGTAGCGACGACGATGTCGACGAGCGTAGAAAAGCCACGTAGCCGCGTAAGGCGTTGTAAATGTAATGTACGGTTGATAAGAATCGAAATCGAATATTACAAGTGTTTTCTTCGAGCGAAAGCGCGCGTGACTTAGAGATAGAAGTCATTTTGGCGAGATTGACCGCCGACTTCCTTCAACTTCTTCAAAATCTTGGAGAAATATTCTTCTAAGTATTGCTCGAGCGTCGTGACGTCTTCAACGTTCATCCCCAAAATCTTGTACGTCTCCGTCATGTCAGCGTCAAACTTAATACCGCTCGCCAAGACTTCCGCAAACGCCAATCGGTCGCTCGCGGCGGATGACCACTGGAAGAAACGCGTCAACCCACGAGTGAACTTCAACAAACCAACCGGGACGTTAGTCACCTTGGCTTCAGCGCCGCCGAGCTTTTCGCACAAGGCGACGACATCCTTCACGCTGTACGCCTTCGGACCCGCGAGCGTCATCACCTTGTTCGCCGCCTCATCTCTGCGCACAGCCGCCAACGTCATCTTCGCCACGTCTTGCGTGTCCAAATACGCCGTGCGCGTGTCGTCATCCGTCCCCCAAAGCGGTTGTTCCTCGAGAACCGGAACGGCGTACCCAGCGATGAGCGGCTGCATAAAGCCGCACAAGCGCAACACGGTGTAATCCATCCCGCTCACCTTCAAGTACTCCTCCACCGCATACTTCATATTCATCAAAGGAACTTCACGATGTTTATCGCATTGATCAATAGAATAGAACACATAGCGCTCAATACCCATCGCCGCCGCGGTTTGAATCGTCGCGCACTTTGCCTCCCAGTCAATCGCGTACGAGTCCTCCTCCGGTCTCGCCGTCGACGCATCAATCACCGTATGCACGCCCACAAACGCCGGCGGTAACGTCTCAGGCTTGGTCAAATCCGCACTCACCGTCGTCGCGCCCCAATCCCGCAAGAAATCCGCCGGGTTTTGTCGCGGTCGCACCAAGCAACGCACGTCGTAGCCCTCATCCAGGGCTCGGCGCACCACTTGTCTACCGAGCGTACCCGTGGCGCCGATCACCAACATCGACGTCTTGCGCACGGGCGTCCCACTCGTCGGCGCGCTCACCGTCGCATCCGCGGCGTCCGCGCGAACCACGCGCGTCGTCGACCGACGTCCCGCGCGCGCGGGCTTCGCACCCATCTTCATCGTCATCGCGGACGATGCGCTCGTGCGCGACGACACGGACGTCGACGTGGCAAACATGACGGTGTGAAACGATACAGAAATGAATGTACTTGAACGCACGCGGCTCTCGAGCGAGGACGACGGCGCGCGCGCGAGTGTGCGGGCGATAAAGCGCGCGTCGATCGCTTTATGCATGGGGTGACGTCGACAGTCGTGACGTCATCCGCGCGCGCTTTTATCGTGTGCGTGTTCGGACATACGTACCGTATAGTATGCAGTTTTAATTTATGTAGTGGTATATGTAATTGTGTTGTGTTGGTATGAAATGATGTATATGGTGTCAATGTGGGTAATGTATGTACTCTGTGCCGTATGTCCGAACATGGGGTGGGCCGTCGCGCGCGGTGGACGCGCGCTCGGGCGCGAGAGTCTAATGTACATTCGCAGCGCGCGCGCAGGCGTCTAGAGCATGTCTTCTGAGGCGTCAAACGCCGCACCAGGCGGAGGCTGTTGCTGTTGCTGCGGCGGTGGCGGCGAAGATGAAGGCGCTCGACGTCGAGGCGGAGGCGCGTTTCGCGCGTCGGACGCGTCGGACGCGCCTCGCGGCGGTTGACGCGCCGCCGACGCTCGACGCACGGGCTGGTCGTAGTACGCGTCAGCCATTTCATACATATTTTCACGCTGTTCCCGAACGACCCAGTCGGAGAAGGAACGACGAGACGGCTCGCCGTAGCCGCCGTCGATGTCTCGACGTTCGTACGGCTCGGGCGAACGCACGAGAGGAATACCCCGTCGGCGTTCGTCGCTCGGCGGCGCGTTTTGTCTTTGACGGCGACGACGCCGGTCATCCTCCATTTGCATCGGCGGAGGTGCGCCAGTGCGTTCGCGTCGGCGATCGAAATACGCGGCGTATTCATCGCGGGCGTACGGCGCGCGGTCGTAATAGTACTCGTCGGCGTACGCGTCGTCGTACGCTTCTTCCTCCTCCCACGGCGGTGCGGTGAGCGTCAGACGTTGCAAAACGCTCACACTCAGCTGCTCGACTCGGCTTTCGGCGTCCTCGGCGACGATGACGCGCTCTTGCCCGCATTGAATAATCTCGCTCACGTCGACGGCGTACGTCGACACCACGCCCTCGGGCACCGTGGGCACGCCCCACGCGTCAACAATCAACCGCGCAATCGCGCCATCCTCCGGGTCGAACTCAAAGTCCCGCACGCGACCGATAAATTGTCCACTTTCAGTGACCACATCCTTACCCACGACGGTTGAATACCCATAAGAGCTCCACCGACGCTCCACCGCGCCTTCGTCGTGCACCAAAATCACATCCCCAACCTGCCTTAACGACTCCAAAAGCACGTGATCCACCACCCCTACGAACGCATTCTGTCGCACATCTAACGCCACAACTTCCCACGCGTCGGTATCCACCCAGAGCTGCGTGGCAACGCCTAAACGCGCGCCACTCGTACGCGTGACGACCAACTTGTTCAGAATCAACCCTCGCGTGAGCAGCACGTCGAAATCCCCACGATTCACCGCGCTCGCCTCACGCCGTGGCCGCACCGCCCCTCCAGTTCGCGCCACCGACGACGCCGTATTCGACTCCACCCCACGACGCGACGACACACGCCGCGCATCGCGCACACCGCCGCCACTCGCGCCGCTCGCGCGTCCGCTCGACCGCCGACGCCCACCCGCGCGCGCGTCTTCCCCGTCCCTCTCACTCGACGTCTCGCGCCGCGTCGCGCGCGCGGGCGCCGCACCGCGTCTCGACGCCACCGTCGACGCGCTCGCGCGCCGCGCGGCGTCCGCATCGCCGTCATCGGCGTCGAATGCGTCGCGAATCGCGCGAATCGCGCGCGCCGCACCGGCGGCTCGTTGATGGTGTCGCCCCTTGTGCGTCGGCCCTTGTGCGACCGCGCGCGGTGGTGCGCCGCGGTGGTGCGCGCGTGACGTCGATGCGAACGCCATCGTCGCGCGGTGACGGGGCGACGACTGCCGCGCGACGACGACGACGACGACGACGACGCGAACGAATGCGACCATTCATGGGGGCTACATTGATACATTGGTGGCGTCACACATGGTCCATGGTGTATGAGCAAACAGTATACAAAAACCGCAACGTGTTGGGCGTTACCACGAAAACGGCTTCATTCAGTGACGATGATTCATTGCGCGACGCACCGACGACGACGACGACCATCGCGATGACGCGCGCGAACGACACGGCACCCGACGATGCGTGCTTCGACGACACCGCCCCGGTGTTCGCCCCATTCTTCGCCATCGCCGGCTCCGGCTACGCCATCGACGTCCAAGGCACGCCCGAGCACCGCCAAATGCACCACGGCTGGCAAGCGCAGTGGACGATCGAGGACGACCCGCTGCAAGCGCACGCCGCGCGCTCAAACCCGTGCGTGGTGTACGACATCGCCGACGCGAGCGCCAGCGCCGCGGACGTCATCGATGCGTGCGAACGGGCCACGGGCGGGGGCAAAGTCGCGCGATGCTTCGCGCCGTGCGATGCGGATTTCGCCTTTGTGACGTTCGCCGAGGACGCGCACGCGGCGCGGTTATGCGCCGATGGCGTCGTCATCGCGCACTGTGGGGACGAGCCGAGACGGGTGATGCCGGCGAGGATTCCCGCGCCCGCGCTGGTGAAGTGGAGGGCGGACGTGCGCGCGCGATGCGACGCCGCCAAGGCGAAGGCGTGAGTCTTCTGTGACGCTTTGGCTTCCATTGTTAAATGAAATCCGTAACGATGTTTACTATGTCGCCCGTGACGTCATCCATCACTCGCGCCATTCGTCGCCGCATTCGTCGCCGCGCGCGCCCGTGACCGTCGCGACCGCGCCAGTATCGCCGACCATGCGCGTTGCGTCCGCCGCGCCCGCGCCCGCGCGCGTGATCGCGCGCATCGACGCGCACAGACGCGCATCCAAGCGCGCGAGTGCGACGTCGATGCGCATCGTGACGACGTCCGCGGTGAACACGTCTGCGCCCGCGAGCGAGCGCGCGAGCGGGTCCAACGCGCTGTCGCGCGCGATTGATGACTTACGCGAGCGCGTCGATGGGTTGTTGCCCACGGAGGCGAAGACGGCGGCGGTGCGAGCGTCGTATACGGCGTCGATTGGGTTGAGATTTGCATTCTTCTTGTCGCAAGGCGTGTTGACGTCTCGCTCGAATGATGCGCGTAATGTAGACGTTGGTGCGATTGCTAGCGCGGTTGCGCGCGTGGTGTTGAACACGAATGAGAGTTCTTCGAGCGCGACGGCGCCGATTGTGCGTAAGACGATGGATGGTGGAGACATGAGCGAGGAGCAAGCGCAAGAAGTGAGCGAGTTTCTCGAACAGCACATGGGGGCTATTATCGATGTATTCAAGCGCGAGTTGGAGTTCGTTGAAAATGGCGTGTACAAGTTTCCGTATGATATGGACCCGAGCACGGCGCCGGCGGCGCAGTGGAATCCGTTGGCTGTGGCGGCGTTGACGCGCGCGCACCAACGCGACCAGAAAGTCGTCACCGAACGCCGCAAGGAAAAGAAGGGACAAGAACTTCGTGAGACGTACATGGCGGACCCGAAGCGTTATCCGGATTACTACTTGCAAAACTTTCACTACCAAACCGACGGATGGTTGAGCGCGAAGAGCGCGCAGTTGTATGACTTCCAAGTGGAGACGTTGTTTTTGGGATCCGCCGACGCCATGCGCCGCCGCGCGTTGCCGTACATCGCGGATTTCATGCGCAACCGTGACGCGAGTACGACGAAGCACTTGGACGTGGCGTCAGGCACTGGTCGATTCTTGTCGTTCGTGCGCGATAACCACCCGGAATTGCAATCCACGGCGTTGGAATTGTCCCCACATTACTTGGAGGCGACGCGCAAGAACAACGCACGCTTCAATGGCAAGGGCGGTAGCTTGCGCCTCGTCGAGGCGAACGCCGAAGACATGCCCTTGGCTGACGAAGAGTTTGATATGGTCACCAACGTGTATTTGTTCCACGAACTCCCGCGTGCGGTTCGCAAGACTGTGGCAAAGGAAATGGCGCGCGTGTTGAAGCCCGGCGGTAAATTGTTCTTTGTGGATAGCGTGCAAATTGGCGACGGCAAGGAGAATGGCATGGAAGGCGCGTTCGAGCTCGCCCTCGATCGCTTTCCGGCGTTCAACCACGAGCCTTACTACAAAGACTACGCGGTGACGAACTTGATTGAGCTCTTTGAAGAGGCTGGTTTGAAGCACGAAGCCACGGCGACCGCTTGGGTCAGCAAGACGATGGTGTTCTCCAAGCCCTTCGACGGCCAACAGCTCGAGACTGCTGCGACGACGATGACAGTCGAAGCCCCCGTGGCGGATGTCGTCGTTCCCGAAGCGGTCGTGGAAACGCCTGCGGCTATTGTTGAGGAGCCTACCATCGCGGAAACCGCCCAAGTTGTCGAAGAAGTTGTCGAAGACGCGGACGACGAGCCGCCGGTCGAAGGCACTCGCAAGTTTTAAAGCGGCGACGCTGTTTTACTGTCGCGCATCACCTGTATTTATTTAAGCAACGTTAACGGTATCGGTATCGTTCTATATATGTCGTTCATCAATTTGTGAATAATAATTAACAAAAATTAACGTCTAACGTCCAATCCTCCGCCACCTAACGCGCTCGCGTTCAACGCGCTAAATCCAGACAAGAACAACTCTTGGTTGAAATGCCCAATGAACGCGACTAATACTACGACTCCCAATGTATTCTCCACTAATCCCGGCTTCGTGCGCCCCGCGAGCATGAACCGATGGGACGATGCGTCGGCGTATCCGCGAGACGTCACCGCGTCGCTAATCGCCGCGGCGTTCGCGAAAAGCGCGTCTAGCAAACGCGTGAGCAAGCGACTTCCCACATCCACGCTCCCGCGCCATCCTAATGCGCGCCAATCGACATCACGCGCGGCTAATCCTAAACTCAAGTTGCGAACTTCCTCGAAAACGATGGATGTAAACCTCAACGATAGCAACAACGTAAAAATGACTTCATCCACCGGTACGCGAAGCGCGCGTAGCGGCGCTAAATACCACCGCAATCCACTCGCCATCGCCTCTGGCGTCGTCACGCACAACGCTAAATGTGCGCTTTGCAACACTGTAAACGTCAACGTCGACGACGTGACGGCTAGATTAATCCCTTTTCGCGTCAACTGCAACGGTCCGACGTGAAACAGCACGTACCTATACGCGCTCGGTAAATCTGGCAACCCATCCAAGCCTTCCAACGACGCCGGGGGCTCGCGTGCGCTCACCACGGGCGCGACAGAGTCCGCCCCAATCGCAACGAGCACGAAAAACACCCCACACACGGTGATTAATGACGTTAATTGAGGTCTCCAGACGCGTCTCGGCAACGCGGCGGCGCTCGCCGCCGTCAACGCCGCGCACGTCATCAACTTATCCGACACGTCTCCGCCCGCAGGTAACACAAGTAACGCCCCAAGCCAGGCTTGTTTAATCCTCGGATCCATCCGATGAAGCATAGACGTCGGCGAGGACACGAACGACCCGATCGGCACCGTCGGCAGCTCCAGAAACTTGCTCAGCGCGCGTTGCGCCATCGGCGGCTTCACGCTCTCTTTACCCTCGGCGCGCGCGGCGCGTAACGCATCAAAAGGGTTCATCGCCGCGCGCCAGGCGTGCGCACCACGCGCGCGAGCGCGCGACGCGCGCCAGGCGTGCGCATCTTTCCACGCGACCCGCGTGTCACTCGACCGCCTCGCCTCGCGCCCGCGCACCGCGTGGCCCGCGTGCGCCGCGCTCGCGAACGCCATATAGTTAAAAATCGTCCACGCACCGTCACCGCCGCCGTCGCCGCCGTCGCCGTCACCGCCGTCGTCGCGGGGCGCGCGATACACGCCGCGCGCTGCGAAATGACGCCACAGCGCGCCGCGCATGGAGCCGTCGTTCGCCGACGCCGGCGTCATCGACACCGCTCGAGACGCCGCCAAGGCGAAGATGTGCGTCGCGTGCGCGCACCGGCGCGATGCGGCGGGCGCAGACTTGGCGCGCGGCGACGCGACGCGCGTGTGAGCTCGACGCGAAGCAACCGCTTGACTGACGCATTTATTGTCGATTCGTTCGTGTGGCTAGGGATATCGCTGCGCTCGGGTACGTGGATGACGCGTACGCGCATATGTTTGTGACGGCGACGCGCGGTGGGACGCACGGGCGGCGGCACCCACCACTCGTGCACAGAGGGTATTGGGCGCGCGCTTCGGCGACGCGGGCGACGGTGCGCGCGTTTGCGTCGGCGACACATTCCGCGGATGTTCCCGTGAACATCGTTAACCTTGGTGCTGGATTTGATACGATTGCGATGTATGCAAATGCGTTGATGCGTGGACGAGTGCGGGTGGTGGAACTCGATCACGGTGAGGTGGTGAAGGGGAAAATGTCGCGGTTGCGCGCGGCGCCAGACGCCGAACGGGCGCTCGGCGCGGATGAAGATTTGACAAACGTGCGCTCGACGCGGGAAGATTCTGGTGTAATGTATACGATTGGGACCGCATATGCGTTGGTGGAGTGCGATGTGCGTGATGTCGAGCGCGTGGAGAAGGTGCTGGTGCGGTCGGGGATTGATTTGAGCGCGCCGACGCTCGTATTGGCTGAATGCGTGCTCGCGTATCTTCCTCCAGGTAAATCGAACGACATCGTGCGTTGGTTTGGTGAGCGCGTGCGAGTGGGTGTGTTTATGTCGTATGACCCTATTGAGCCCGATGACGCGTTTGGGCGCACTATGATTCGGAACGTAGAAAGTCGCGGATGCGCGTTTTCTGGAATTTACGACGCGCCCGACGTCGCGAGCGCGGCGCGGCGCTTCACCACGAACTCCTGGTCGCGCGCTGAAGCCTACGATATGAATACCATTTATAGTGAAAAGTTAGATCCTAGAGAGCGCGCGCGCATCGAACGCATTGAATGGTTTGATGAATTCGAAGAATGGCGGCTCATCATGGGGCATTATTGTATTTCGCTCGGCGTCAACGGTTTGGAATCGTTTGATGCATTTGCGATCACAGCATAGCGGTAGAAATCTAGATTAGTTGTAGTTGCACACATTTTCAATCGCGTCTCGCTTCTTTTCTACATCTATGGTACTATGCAACTATGCACTGTGCGCCCAATTTCTCCCGTCGTGTTCATCCAACGCGTCCTGCATCGACGCTCTATTGAAGCGTTGCACGCGTAGAAATCCCGCATCGCCCGCGCTCGCGAGCCACCACGCCGCATCCGAAGGACCGCGTCGCCATCGAACGCAATGCTGCGCCGTCGTAGGCGCATCGCTCGACCCAGGCTTTGCGTAGCCTTCGCGGGGATATAACTCGTCGCCCGACTGCACGACGTTGCGTCGGCTCGTGACGAAATCAAAGCACTTTGGCGGCTCCACCGGATTCCTCTCCAGCGCCTTGTCCGTCTCCACGTCGTACGCTTTCAAGCCCGCACAAACCTCGAACGGATGCGCCTTTGGTTTACGCACGCGCAAGGGTAGATGCCGCGCAGGTTTCACGCACACGACGCCGTTCGCCGTGGCGCACGCCACCATGGCTGACCCCGACGTTCGCCGAACATCCAAGCACCACACCGCACTGCGACCTGGAACATCGATGTACGTTATAGCCGATTGTTGGCATTCATGGCATTCATGACAGAATTGATGCACGGGCGATTTCGCCGTCGCCGCCGTCAACTTTTGCGTCTCGCCCGCCGCGCTGTTCGCCGTCGCCGCCGAACGATCTCCGACGTCAAATCCCGCGACGTAATCTCGCGCGCACACCCACGCCAGCGCAGGCACGATACTCTGCCCACGTGCGCGATCGTAACACGTCGACTGGTATCGCACGTCAATCACGATGGGTTGCGCCGTGAAATCTGACGCGCACGCGCATTGATGTTGGCTCAGCGTACGACAATACGCGTTCTCTTCATCATCGCTCGGTCGCCACGCAATCGCGCGCACGGGACCGGCACCCCCCAAATCATGCACAAATGTCGGATACGCCGGCTCCATGTCGCCTTTGCGATCGACGGCGGATACAATTGTCGAAATATCCCACACGACGACGGCGCCGCCCGTCGTACCCGCCGCCAACCGACCGGGCGCCGCCGCGTTCCAATCCAAGCATAACACCGCCCCTAGCTCGCGTGGTATCTTTCCTCGAAACGCACATCTCACCGGAAGCACATGCACGCCACGCCCACCACTCGCCACCGTCGACGCTCGTCGCGGAACGATCCATACATCGACGATTCCATCGCCTCGGCTCGCCGCGAGCGCGCCGACATCCGCCTCCCCGACGCGCTCCACGCCCGCAATCTCACGCCACGGCGACCACTTCACGTCGCTCACGCACCCACCATCATGTACAATAACACCCTCGAGTTCTAATCCGTCATCACTCGAGCGCCAAATCTGTACGACGCCATCGCCGCGACACCGTCCCAGCGCCTCGACGGCGTGCGCGCGGTGCGGCTCCGCGCGCGCATCCACCGCAAGAAATCCCGCACCGTCGTCCGTCGCCACCGAGGCGCACCAATCGAGCGCCCACACCGCGCCTCCGACGTACGCCACGCGGTCGACGTCGACGTCGAACGTCGATGTCGACGGCGTTTCAGCGCCATCTGAATCGATTCGCACATCGATTCGCTCAAAGAGTTCGAGCGCGACCGTCGTCGCGTGCGCGTCTCTCTCGCGCGCGGCGACGACGGAGGACGCGCGAATGGGCGGTGACGTGCGACGGAGCGCGTCCATGCGGCGCCCGCACGCCCCGGCGCGCGCGGCGGTGAGTGCGGTTGATTGAAACAGTGGTTACGGTTGTCGTCGTGTCCGCATTCATTCGCGCGCGCGTGCGCGTCATGGATGCGCGCGTGGACGTGCTCGCGCACGCGGTGCGTGAAACACGCAGCGATGCGCGTCGTCGTCGTCGATGCGCGTCGATGCGCGTCAGCTCGTCGCCGCGGGAGACTCACGAATGTTTGTGTTTCGC
>JACLAB010001280.1_pt1 | contig 33301 bp, 48 predicted proteins | sample 8027921 | NCBI WGS metagenome assembly JACLAB01 (sample SAMN15725117, study PRJNA655200) | protist metagenome | isolation source: fluorescence activated cell sorting (FACS) single amplified genomes of... | place: USA: West Boothbay Harbor, Gulf of Maine | collected 2000-07-19 | reverse complement strand
TCGCTACAAGAGTAAGTGCTATAGATGCTATAGCATGGGTCAGGGTTAGAAACCTCATACCAACCTGATCAGGTTTGGATTTTTTTTTTCAGTATGCGTACGTTCGCGGCCTCTTTTATCTCGTACCGATGTGTCTGTGTTATTTTTTGAATTCTCCTTTCCATGAGCAACATGGATCCCTGTCCTTACACCCCATCCGCACATAACACGCAAATCAGGTACACTACCGAGGATCTCCATCTGAGCAAGCACAGCACGAACTTGGAAGCTTTCCCGAGACCATTTCTAGTACGTGCTATAGGCACATATCCGAAAAAAAGTGGTGTAAGGCTTGTAGTGATTAGCTTCAGTGATATATACGTGATTTACCATCATGCTAACCAAGCCCTTACTTGCACGTTCTTCACGCATCCATTGCACACAGAGCCTAAACTTGGATCCCTTCCTCATGGGAGTTGGGGGAGATGACAGCTGGACACAGTGCGTGCACGACGGGTTCTTGTTACCTCCCGATGAGATATATGAGTTCGATGTGAGCATGACTTTCGATTAGTGCGCGGAACCAACTATGAATACGTATAAGTATGGAAGGGAAAAGGAAAAGAGAATATAGAGAATCAAACGAAACAACGAAAGAGCATTGCATGCATTGATAGTAGTGTAAATTGTATGACAATAACATCTAAATATTGTCTACATTAGATTACAGTAATTGCATTGCATACAAATTCGCAAATCTATCATCAATGTGTCTTCTATTTCCAGATTTAGTATTAGCTATTACCACTTGATACTGGAAGCGCGAAAGAAGATACCGCATAAGAGAATATCCAAAGGACACGAGGAGAAAAACCTAAGGAGGAGAATTCCTAAAAAAATAAATGCACTGCACGTTTAATACACCGCACGTCAATCCAGTTGCAATTATCAAGTTATCAGTTACACAAGCTTTTCAATCTCTGTGGACTCATTTATTGTTTCATAGTTGAGTCAGACACGTAAGAATAGGTTAATATGAGTAGGGAAGTGAGAGTAGAGATTTTCGCCGCAGGAGATGGGATCAACTATCCCCGACCAGGGAACACAGTAACAGTGCACTACACGGGGTTTTTGGAGGATGGTAGTAGGTGGGATAGCAGCAGAGACCGCAACAAGCCACTGAAATTCAAGCTTGGGAGCGAACAGGTTATCCCAGGCCTCGATCTTGGCGTGGCGCAACTCTCCATCGGAGAACGGGCAAAGATGACGATTCCTTCCCATTTAGCGTATGGAGATAGAGGCTTTCCTGGGCTAATACCTGGGAAGTCGGCTTTGGTGTTTGATATCGAGCTTATAACTTTCAGTTAACGAGCTAGCTAGATGAGAAACGGTCTATTCATGTATCTAATGTTGTCACTTGTACATTAAATTATTACCAGTACAATATTCAAAACTCAATTTGTATAATATCTAGTAGACATGAGCAAAGCCCTTTTTTAACCATCTTCCCCCACGACAGCATAAGCTAGTGATCTTCAGTCCATTCCTTCATCTCTAATGCTGTCTTGGGCACTTTCTCATTATCGTCGAATGCGTTCCCTGATGAAGGTGAAATGTACGGGACTATATGAGCGCGATCATTGGATGCGATGATCATGATACTCATACATAAGATGGAGCTACATAGCAGCTTTCAAATGATCCACCAAACGTGTACAATATAATCATAGTTTAGACCCATGGCCTTGTGAAGTTCATGTATGCCACTCACCCGGCAGGAAATCGCACACCCCCAGGTTGTGCATCCCAGCGCCCACCTTAGGTACCTCCCCTGTCAGCTGGTTATTGCCAAGGTTTAGTAGTTTGAGCTTCTTTAAATTACCTAGCATTGGGGATATCTCACCTGTCAACCTGTTGTTATCGAGCCTCAATACGGTGAGATTGACGAGTGTATAGATACTCTCCGGGATGTGCCCTTCGAACTCATTCCAGGCCAAGTTCAGCTGTAGCAAGGACTCTAGGTACTTCAAGCAATCAGGGATAGGTCCTCGAATGAAGTTGCTGTTTAGAAAGAGAGTTTCGAGGTTCACAAGTGCTTTCAACCGAGTGCTCTCTGGCAGAGGCACAAAAGTTGTCAGTCTGTTGTCGCACAATACGATGCTCTTTACATGCGCACCTTCGTCGATAGTCACTCCATGCCAGACTGCACACCTCTTCTCGGTATCCCAATTGGTTTGCACTTTCCAGCCCTGCGAGTGGCCTTGCGTATACTGGTAAAAGTAAATAAGTGCATCACGATCACTCATCGCAATTCTAAGTCGGCTGTCAGAACTTTTTGGGTACGATAAGTTTATAAACCAGCGCGAAATAAGCGATTTGTCGGAAAGCTATTTTTTTTTTGAAATACAATTAGCTCGATAAAAACGCTAGTTTTGACCGCATTATAAAAATGTTTTCTTCAGCGGCATCAGTGTTAAAGCAGAGTGCGGGATTGGAGCCCAAGATCACTACAGCTGATGAAAAACAGGTTTATGACCTGCTTTACAAGCATCCTGAGCAAAAGCCTTTGGAACTGAATGATCAGAGGTAAGTACGAGCGGGATACATATTATGCTCGAGCACCGTATCTCCATCCGCATTCATTGTACTCACATTGACGTATTTTTATCTGTAATTGCGCAGGTTGAATTCCATTGCTGCACTAACCTATAATGCCGATTCTTGCGAGAGGATATTTGCTTTAATCGAAAGAGCCCTGATTTCCCAGGACAACGAATGGCAGACCATATACAAGGCCGTGCTACTTGTGCATACCTGTATTCTGTTCGGCTCGGAAATCGCGGTAGACAGAGTAATTGGGTGCGGTTCGCAAATTTACCGCCTGACGAACTATAACTCCGCTATTCATCAGAAGCAAGGGGTGCTATATAACTACTCCAGTGGCCAAGATTTCGGAGGGGCGGTGCGCGCCAGAGTCAGTGTGCTGAATGGTGCGTGCTATATAAATGATTCATATGATAGAATGATATGATCCCTAGTGATATTTATTTGCTAGTACATGAGTATCCACTCATCCACCTTCCTACCAACGACTCACTCCCTTAATATGAATGCGAACAGACATTATCGTATCCGACGACTCCATCCGCAAGGCGCGATCTACTGCACGTTCTAAAGGCGGCATAGAAGGGGATAAGACATCCGTGGGTACTCTGGTACCCATTGGCGACTTAATCGATGAGGCCCCTACTACCGACACCGGACATAATTTGGACGGATTTGGGTCAGGGTCTAATATTAAGAAGGGTATGGGGGCAGGATTTGACCTGAGTGCCGTTCCTGGTATGTATGATGGTCGTCCGGAGAGGTACTTCGACAATACTGACGATTTTAGGGCGCCGAGGAATAGTACTAAGGTGCAGGACTCCCAGCATACGAGGGACGTGCAGATTGGCTCATCCTTGCTAGACTCTCTTGACGATGTGCAGGTAACGGAATCAAAACTGCCTGAAGCAGAATACCTCCCTGCCGTTCAAAGACAACAGGAAGCGCATCAGCAGCAGGTACGAGGGTTAGGGTTAATATTGAATGTTATGGCTGTATCTATTCATATCTGTATACTGAGAGATCGTCATGCTTATAATGAGCCCGTACACATTCAGATGGTGCAAATGGCCCAACTACATGAACAGCAGCAGCGACTGTACCAACTGCAGCAGCAACAGCAGCAGCAGCAGCAGGGACAACCAGTGGGTGGGTTTGATCTTCTGGCCTTGGGAGCCGATCCTGGCCAAGCAATTACTGGCAATATCATGGGACAAGTGCCTCATACAGGTGGTCAAATGTGGGGTAGTGTCGGGGGCATGCCTCAGCAGCAGCAGCAGCAGCAGCAGATGGGTCAGATGCCAGGAAACATGGGTGTCATGGGCAATATGGCTAATATGGCAGCCATGGGGGGTATACCCAATAGCATGCCCCTCCCACCCACTTTCGGTACTAGTGGAGCTGCTGGGCATAATATGGCAGCCATGGGAGGTATCAAAAACAATATGAATAATGGTGTAGCCAATGTGGGCGCTGTTGGCCATATGCACGGCAATGTGGGTGCTATTGGCCATATGCAAGGCAATGTGGGTGCTATTGGCCATATGCAAGGCAATGTGGGTGCTATTGGCGATATGGGGGCAGACGACATGCCTTCCCAGGCGCCCCCTCCGCCTCCCAAATAGACAGGAAATATTTATTTCCCATATACCCGATCATGAAAACTCATAGAGGCGAGGAAGGGATAAGGTGAAGATGTATTAACTGAATAACAAATTGAAATAATATCAAATTAACTTCTTTTACCATTGTTTTACTCTGACATGGGCACTTACCTTCGATCCCACCTCATCACAACTCTTATTACCTTTTCCATTGTCCTACTATTACTAACCCTATGTCACCCCTCTAGTATTTATTCCCGAACAACTGTATATATAGCTAATCCTCATCAGTACCAGCAAAATAAATTATCAATATGTACATAGTGATGTGATCAACGATCTACAATAAACATTTCACACCATGCGGCAAGTACAGAAGTACTCCAGAATAGCAACAGAACACGTACACCGACTTTAAGTCGCTTCTACTCAGAAATTCTGTAATGGACTGTCTTATCTCTGCGTCACTAATGTTCTCCTCTTTAATAATCTTTTGAATATTCTTGAATCGTGAGATATCAGCACTAGAATCTACTTTCAGACTATTGCACGTCTCTCTTCGCCATACAAATTTAGTGATTTGCTATTCTAATATCGATTGATACTACCACTTTAATATGGAAGGATTGGCATCTAGTCTTTCTTATCTACTCGATGACCTCGCTATTGAGGGCACAGCCCGATTTAGTGGGGAAGAGTTGGGATCTAGCGAGGTAGGGGCAGATTTCATCAAGACCTGCAGTCTGCTGCTCTCCAAGCTCAGCTCGTACGATAGCGCTGTGAGCCCTTCGGGTTTGAATTCTACCGTGAAAGAGGTGTACGAGGCGTGCAAAGTGCTGAATCCTCCGTTCACGCTTGAACAAGTGAAGGAGTCTTCTCGTCCTGAACTTTTGCAATACCGTATATTGCATTTTTTATGTACAAGTTTGCAGTCAGAAAGGCTAAACAAGCACGCCAGCAAGAACGATGCGAGATTCGAGACCGCTGGAGAAAGAGGAAAGATCGTATTTCAACTGGACAAGATATGCTCCGATCTTAGAGTTGAGCCATATGTGGAAAATCCGAACGAAATGGACATCATAAATGCCATATGTGATAGAATCGCCCATGTTACAGAGACTGCGCCAATGGACATGCTCTGCGACCCTCCCAAAGCCATTGTCTGCGGCCACGTCCGAGCCACAGAGCTAACACCCATGCAAGCGGGTTTGCTAGAACATATACAGAAGGCATACATGGATGATTTCCTGCTAAGGAGGTACGTGTTATAGATATATTGGTGCATTTTGGAGGGTTATAAGTCTATACCATGACTATGGCATGGAACGTTGGATAGATTATGTGAAAGCTGTGGTGCAGCTCTACCTTATGCGCAAGTATCATGACCCTTACACACAAGCATCATCCTAATATAGATCCTTGCATACATTTTGTCCATTATCCTCACAGGAAAATGCTGATAAAACGTCTCGACGTGACCATTCAGTCGTTTCTGTGGGGGGAGTCAGCGCAGGGAAAAGAAGGAGAGATTGTGGCCGCGATTCAGGCGCAGCGGAGGCACCTCTCGGACCAGCCTAGTACATACACAGTGGCAGATGCCTTAAATGCTCCTGTTTCTATCCTTCATGAGTTCTCAAGAAAAGTAGTAGATGTTACGGGCAAATCCCTTGTGAAGACTGTAATCATTGGCTCTGTGCCAGACAGAGGAGGGAGGGCTAATGAGATGCGTCCCAAAGCGAGAGATATGGGATTCGCACGTCCAGGTGCCGGAGCGGGAAGAAGTGATAGGGCCAAGGAGGAGAAAAAGAAGAATGGGGGGAGGAATAAGAGGGAAGGAAAATAGGTGATGGCAGATATTTGTATCCATATTTATAAGTCAGCGGTAGTATTCACTTTTTTTTTTTTACATTCATACAAAAAATATACAGTCTGTCTACGATTATATTATTCAAGAAGCTCTTTCATGCGAGCTGAGAGCCTGTGGATGGCGTCCAAGGGAATCCCCGCTCGTTTCACTGGAATATGCATGCACGTACGTAGACAGGTATCCAGGGGCCACACGCGGGGTGGTTGGGGTGGTTAGTGCCGCTGACTCAAAGTGTGAGAACACACCACATCACGCAACAATACAAGAACATAAAGTCAAACTACTTTTTTACTGAGAATATTGCACATTTAAATACTGATCAGGTCGGTATGAATGTCCCATCCATTCTATATATAGCACGTTCAGGTTGGTATGAATGTCCCACCGACACGCACCCTGTTCATGCTGCAATCTATAGCACGTACCCTTGGCCACATCCACATTATACCCCTCCTTTCTAAAAACCTTTCCAATGGTGTCTGCCAGTGCATCATCATCCAACACATTAGGAATCAGCGGAGTATTACTAGAATCACCATCAGTAAATACATCCCGACAGCCGTGAGAGGCATCAGAGCTGCCGATAACGTAGGCATGCGGAACTCCCACAGAAAGGCTTTGCCCGCCCGCAGTACTGCACAACGAAAGAGTGACGTTCGAGGCACTGAACACATCTGCCGGATAAAGGAAGAAATGTAAGGGCCGATATGAGTGCAACAGGTAGATGTAATGGTCATGATACTAAGGCGTGTGCTAAATCTCACAACTCCTTTCGAATGAGCCACCAGATATTAAAATGCATATCAATGGCATAGAGAAACGGCCCTCTGAATACCAATCGTACGACAATAGTGACGGCATAGAGATACAGCCATCCGAAGATCATGCACTCACCTGCAGTAGATAGATCCATGGATGCACCAATGATATGTATGTGCTGTAGACAGCCGAATTGTATGAATATTTGCTCTTCGTAGGATGCGGGGTAACCGGGGTGGGGCAAAAAGGCGAACAAATAGCTTTCATCCTTCTTAGTCATATTAGATGCCGTATGGCAGAGTGAAATCAAGCTGTCATTGTAGGCCCCATCAGTCCCGTACCCTCCCGCATAGCTGATCAACACAGAGTTAAGGCTATCTACTGCACGTTCACCGTAGATCTCATTTCGCACCTCCGCCATCCGGGAGAAATTGCGTGCGATAGATCTCCACTGCCCCAGGGTGGGACTCCCGATGACGGTGCCTGCGTACGGGTGAATGAGGTATCATTGGAGTGTATGTGGGGTAGGGGTAGGGTTACTGACTCAACTTAACAGAACACAACAGAACAAAAAAAAACATTGGAAGGAAATAAAGAGTCTTCGTATTCATAGATCTCAATGAATGAATGACTAAGATAAATCCACACACATTCCGACTGATCAGATTGGTGTGTCTCTTGGTCCGTGCGTGCACTGCTCATCCAAGCTAAACCCATACTATATAAGTACAACACGTACCGAATCTGCTGTCATCAGAGCCAGCATCAGTACTAGGGTAGGAATTAGCCCTGCCCAGCTGGGTCAAAGTAGGAATCGTGATGGTATGGGGAGTATTCGTCCGTTTTCGGTTCCCTCTTACATCGAGTTTGGGGCTGCTGCTTGCGCTAGCACTGCTCCCCATGCCATCGGAACTGCAACCGAGGGAGTTTCTACTAGCACCACTACTAGCATCAGCAGCACCGGCATTATTATGAGCAGGAGCGGGCACCCGCACGTATTTGAGGATGCTCTCCCTCCCCAGCATGAGAGAGCCGGCCAACATATGCGCAAACTTCTCTTCCTCGAGATTTCTCACACAAACCTGTTTACATACAAGACATTCGAGGGTCATTTTAGTACGTTATAGTGCGATGGTTATGGTATAGACAACTTACAGATCTTTCAAACACATACCAGAGCTTGTTGCGCTACTGTGTCTTCGAAAAACTTCTGGATATGGTGCATTATCCTAAGGCGACTACGGCTGACGTGCGCTTTCAGCGGGCGCATCTTCCATTTTATATTAACTCCCTCTGCGCGTACGCACGCTGCACCAATCTGGTTTGCACTAGCGCCATTTTTTTCCGACTTCACGTAGTCTATATTTGCAGCAGATTGTTGATTATATCGCGACTCCTCAATTTTCTCTGTAGTATCGTTGGAGGCGTGGTCGTACTGCCAAACCTTAGAACCCTGCACCAGCCCGCGGGTGCGCGTGACCGAGATGAAGGGAAAGACGTGTGTCGTGCGCGTGTCGCTTTCGGACAGCACATACTCGCGCTCCGATATGCTGGCATCGTTATTGGCGGAATTATCAGGATTGCCAGAACCAGCAGTGGAAACATTCATCCTATTCTTGACATAATGCAAATCCTTGTCGAGTCCACATGCACTCCACGCAGCGTGGTATCCTCCAAAGGTGTCATTATCAGTAGCTGCGCGGTGCAATTGAACTCTGGACGGGTTGTATCCAGGGGAAAGTGCAGCATGGACTGTCTGGGCGGGAGGTTTATCTACAATAGTACCACCTGCACCGACAGAAACGTTGCTGCCAATGCTGTCAGAGCTGTCTATACTTATTATGCTCGAGTCTACTGCAGAACCACTTGTGCTTGCAGCAGTAGTAGCCGGAGTGTCCAAAAGCTGTACACCGGCAATACCAGTTGTTTCCGTACCAGCAGTACTGCTAGCACTATTCATGCTGTTTATATCGTCAGAAGTCACCCTAACAGATCTGGTGTCAGTGGTAGCAGATGAGTGCGCGGCAGCGTGCCTGGCCAGTATATCTGTACAGTCGTTCAGTAGGATACGTTCAAGCATGCCTGTTGTGCCTGAGATGCGCACTTCCATCTTGTACACCCCCCCTTTGACACGTATATCCTCACCCGCGGGTGTGTTTGATCCCCTTTCGCAAGTGGGAGGTGAGAGGCGAGTGCTATCTGAATTGTATCTGTAGTGTAGGGGAATAGGAGCGCACGTTAGGCGGGGATCAGTGCTGGTTGATTGGGTCGTGACTGGCCGGACTCTTCAGAACACACATCCGTATAAGATGCAGCGCGCGTGAAGTTTCAGGAGAGTTCAGTAGACTGAAGCCTGCGAACCTCGTTGAACTCGATTTATTCATGCACATTCCAACCCTGATAAGCTTGGCATGAGTCTCTCGCCCCATGCTCGCACTGCCCTACCATGCTATATTATATATAGCACGTACCTGAGCGCTATATCGGGGGAGAGGTCATCATGGCTCCTGTACCTGAGAGAGACGTCAACCGCACCAACTGCACTACAAGCGTCACAACCGCTATTAAAATTATTGCTTTCTACAGAGGCAACTTTACCTTCTTTACTATCACCCTTGCCCACTATTTCTTCTCCGTTTAATGCAGCAGAGTCGTCTGTCATAACCTTACTAGTATTAGCAGTACCAGTGTAAGCAGTATTGTCAGCAGTAACAGTATTACTAGCAGCACTGCTAACGCTCTCCACCCGAGGCAGAGCAAGGACATGTGCCCTACATCAAGATGTCGTATGGATGTTAGTGTTCTGGTCATGGTACGCGTGACATGATACCATCTACTATATGTATGAGTACACATCAATGATAAAGACGTACTATAGACGTACCTGAGAGCGGCGCCAAAGTGCTTGGTGACGTTGCATTGCACGACACCCATTGGGTAGCCCTTGCCTGTGACGTGCGATGACGATATTCGAGGATCATTAAGAGTGTGGTGGTATGGTGCGACGGTCGCGATACTGCAGGACATAATAGAGCAGCACATATCGTACGTCACAGGGTGATACTGCAGGATGCGATAGAGCTATACAACGCCCTTAATGTACACCACCTAATATTGAATGCAATGATAATGGTATAGAGATACAGCCATCTTAAGTCGCCATGTATGTTTTTTTACTCACCGGCCCAAACCTTCTCCTGAGCTACGGACCCGAGCACCTGCACATAGTATGTTGGTGAAGTTTTAGGATCATTGTAAGTATGATGGCGACGTACGATATATTTTTGATGATCATTGTGAGTACGATGGTTAAGCGGACAGGTCATAGTATGCAAGGGTATGATAGAGCTGCACCATACATTTCGTACGAAGAACTCAACATTGAATGTAATAGTAGTCACGGTATAGACCAATAGGGCTCTGAAGTGCATCAATATATCTATAGCACGTAATCACCTACTTACCACAGTAGTCCATTTTACCGAGTGCAGTAACGGGGCATTCCAGTCTCCTACCCTCCTTGGGATGCGGTGGTTTACGCTATCGCCAGCGCTAGAACCGGGCTGTAGATTGGGTGCGAGTTTGCGTATCTGATATGAGTTAATGTGGAGGGGCATTGGGTTGTATGTGGAGTAGGGATTAGTGTAACTGACTGAATAGTGGACGCACTCCACACATCGGTACGAGATAAAACCAAATTCATGGAAGTACGATTACACATTTTGACCCTGGCCAGGTTTCAGGTTGGTATTGAGTCTCCCGTTCCGTTCCATACGTATACTGCATCGCAATGCTTAGCATATATAGCACCTACCTGATTGAGTTGATTGAGCTCATTCGCATCGATTGAATGGCTAGTGCGGCCCTTCGCACCATAAGATTGACTGCTATGGACGTGCAACTCATCAATCTTATGCACCAGTGCCTCCAATCCACCGTTAGCGAGCAAGATATGCTCCGGCCAAAGCACACCCTCAACTGCTAAATCTCCCTCTCCTATGCCTTGCTCACTGCTACCCCCCATCTCGTTGTTACTGAGGGAATCGGAAACAGAGTCTGATCGGATGAGAACTATGAGTATGGAGACTGGGTGTGATGATCATGATACTCAACGACATATAGAGATAAAATTCAGCTATCTAAAAAGCTCTTCGTCTTAGAAGGGATTTAGACGTAGGGCAGGGTTGAACGTACGTACTTTTGTAGTCATTAGTAGGAGTGACAGGGTAATCACGGCGGATATTGTCGAACCCATTTTTTAGGCCCTTAGCCTGACCATACACGCCGTTACCACCACTGCTACTAGCATTATCAGCATCGTCAACGCTATTAGCATCCTTAGCAAACCCCACACGGTTGACGTTAAGCCGCCCCCTTTCTGCGCCCTTGGGGTTGGCGAGAGGAGTCTTCGAATAGCTCACAGGGGCTGCGTACGTACATAGGATGTGTAGTTAAATACATGTAGGGGATGATTGAGTATGCTCGTCAAGTGTGCTGGTAAAAATATATGTAGACCCATAAAATATCTTGGATCTACATACCATCTACTGGCCGGTGCACTGCTAACTGGGCCAAGCTGGCTCCGCGGTAAGATCTCCGCCCATTGGCGCTCCGCAGTAGCTCTGCACTTGGTATGAGATTGAGATCGAAATCTGCTTCTAGTTCCAGTTCTTGGGTGCTATGTTGTCCCGTTCCTTCGTTGGCGGGTACGTGTCTATGCACGTAGCCACTTGTGATCGTTTTCATTGGGCAATGACCCACCTGTTAACGCGAGGTCGCGATGTATAAGTGCTATTAATATGATGGGTGTACTGGAACTTAATTGTAATAAAAGATAAGACAACTGAATCAGCACGCAAACCTGTACGCACCACCAACCCATCGCACAGGAGGAATGCATGGAAAGAGAGATCCTCAAGGATGTCGGAAACATGATCAAATCCGTTGACCAGGGAGTATCTGAGAGTAGTGCACATGGGCTGCAGCGGGGCATTGTCATCTGTATACTCTGTAAAACCATCCATCTTACCAGTATTATTATCGCGTATACCAGTACCATTCATCGAACTGTCGCATTGAATCTCAAAGACATCAGCAGTCGGGCCTTTGCTACTATCCTTGTCGTACTTGCCAGGGTAATTGGTAATCGACTCCATTCTCAGCATATCTCTGTCCTGCTCCACACTCGTATCGCAATAAAATTCCGTTGGATCATACACCTCCGTTGGGTCACACGCATCTTTCTGCCCAGGAGATGTGGATACATTTCCTTCTTCGGAGAGGGCGGACAGCATGTTAACCTTCCTCCCCCCTCCACCTTTTGCGCTAAAATCCAGATTTTTGATCGAACTGCTTTTATTACTTCCAATAGTAGCATGTTTTACTTGTTGCTTTTGCATCCCTTGATCTGCGCTGTCAGAGCTACTATTAGGGGCTGATGAGAGCACACCGTTCGCTGACACCTGATACCTGGGTGTACCAGTTCTTGTGTCATTGGAATAGGACTTCAGACCGATAACACTGCATTCGAATGTGCGCATGCAAAATTTTGCCTCCAAAAGCTGTGGTTTTGAAAGCGTATCATCCACATTCACTGCGGCTCGCGTAGGGTCGCTGTAAGATCTCTCTCTGGTACCAAACCCTCCTGGTCTCAGTGACCTAGCCACTGAGAGCCCGCCTAGACCGTAAGGATTGGTGGCAATGCCACTAGAATCGGCCGAATCAGCGAACTTCTGGGCAAGTTTTTCCTTCTCCAGCCTTACAAGATTACTCGAGCTGTTAAGGTCTCTGCTGGAGCTAGATGAGGGCAGAACCGTAGGCAATGTAGTGCTCAGATTGCCTCGACTGCTGCTGCTCGTGTTCGTACCACCACTGAAATACTTATTATAGAACATCGCTGCTTTACTTGACACTTTCACTGCCCCTGAGCTAGAAGCATGGCTTGCACCTGCACTGCTCATGCTACTGTTGATCGTGACCCTCCTGAGGTTTCCAGTACTCAAAGCCCAGGGAAGGCCGCGATCCGGGAAGTTGAGTCCGTTCAGGCAGAAATTGCCGTCGTGGGAGATCTACAAAAAAATGAGGAGCATTATCAGAATGATGGCACGAGTGGGCTGGCTCATTGCATAGATTCACAGCACTCTGAAGCTCACCCGCAAGACGTACCTCTCCGAAATCTCCACCGTACGCCCACTTGAGACGATTTTGGCTGTCTGTTACTGCAATTCCTTGATCACACCAATCCCAAATGAACCCTCCCTGTATGTACGTTTCGAGGTATGATGGGTGGATGAATGAATGTATGAGTATGACGAATGAATGAATACATGAGTATGTTATCGCAAACATACTTAAACTATATAGCCATAGCCAATTCATATGTTTTCTTTTATACCTGCAGCCGGCTATGCTGTCGAAAGGCCTTCCAATAGTCTTCGAGGTTGCCTCCACTATTCCCCATCATGTGTGTGTATTCACACAATATTAGTGGCATGTCTGGGAACATATTCGCCAGCTGAACGATCAATAGATACAAGATAGATACAAGATAGATAGAAGATAGACGCAAGATAAAAGATAGATAGAATAAAGGCAATTGTGACGTGAGTGCAGAGGTTGTATTGTGTTGCGGTGCTGTATATACGGCCTACATAGCATATACACACTTACCTTGATGCAATCCTCCACACGCATGTACATCGGGCACAGGATATCAGTGGCCAGCAAGTTCTTGCTCCCAGTGCCCACACTATTAATATTGCTATAACTGCGGGAGCCATTTGTGGCGCTGAATAGCGCTTCCAAGGCACTGCGGGTGGTTGAAGTTGTTGAGGGGCGTGTTGAGCACGATTAACTCATGCACACTCATTTACCACAGTTATCTAAGACCAATAATTGCACACTCATTTACCGCAGCTATCTTTTTTTTTCTAAGACCAATCATTGCTCACCTGATGTTCTTTCTGTCAAGGCCCGCGGCTCCGAAGGGATTGCTCTTCATGTAGCTCCTGTCTATATATATGCATATATTTATGCAGGTGCATTTGTATTTTATGTTGTGGTGTGAGCTCAGGATTGTTCACGTGGACACAGGGACGTTCTATGTACTCATAATACCCATATGTACCTACCCTTACTCGGAGGCATTTGTGGAGGCAGGCGCGGGCCGTACGAGGCCGGCTCGTACCTGTAACGTGCGGTACGTTTGGAGTGCATGGACGTACGTGGTTAGGGTTAGGATTGCTAATTTAAAGCGAGAACAGCTTAGAAAACACATCGGTGCCAAAAAAAAAGAATGTCTTCCATAACAGATTCCAACCCCGATCAGATTTACATGAGTCTAGCACCCTAAGCGTGCACTACCCTACCCATGCTATGTGTAGCACGTACATAAGCACCCTGCTCGGATCTTCATTGCGTATCCAAGCTGCCATCTGATCATGCACAGCACCATACCCTCCTTCATTTCCCAGGCTCCAGCCTACTACGCAGGGGTGATTCCTATCCCGGTAGTACATCCTACGCAGCCGCATCATGTAAGCGCTTTTCCAAACAGGGTCATCTGCCAACCTTCCAGCATATGGCCTCATACCATGGGTCTCAATATTGGCCTCATCAATCACGAAAATACCATACAACGTGCACAACTCATAGAACCAAGGTGCTTGGGGATAATGAGAGGTGCGGACAGCGTTAAAGTTATGGCGTTTCATGAGCTTGATGTCCGCTTCTATCAGCTGCGGCGACACAGCATGGCCCCTGATCGGGTCATGCTCGTGGAAATTCACACCCCTTATAGTGATAGGGCGATGGTTCACTCGCAGCAAACCGTTCTTGATGTCTATTGTACGAAAAGCTAGTCGACACGACTCCGCCTGCACGATAGTATTATCTCGAGCAGAGACCAAACTCACTACTAGAGTATAAACGTGCGGCCTTTCCGCGCACCAGAGCACAGCGCTATCTAATGCAAGATCGAGATGCACCTGTTTCAAGTAGATGTTCCGAAGGCATGGTTAGTACGATATAATAGCAGTGTATAGAAAGTAGACCGTTTCAAGTTCACGCTGTAATGTAACGCACGTACCGAACATGCTGAGTGAGATGGGTCGAAATTTTCATCCGCAGATTGCGATCCGTACAAACTCGTTGCGCTGCTGCCGATGCCTACACATACAGGCACATGTGATTACGATGGTGTCCAGGAACGAGGTTAATATGAGTATGTGGTTAGGCGCGATTCGCGAATACGATATTCTATTATATGATAGAGCCTGGACAATCTGCGTAAGCACACGTCAAATACACGTACTGCTCTTGGCAGCTGTCGGACTCTGGGCGAGGAATGCATCTTTTGGGTCAACTTCAGAATCTCCCTCCGCGCCCATGAGGCCAGCAGCCCAGCGGTAGACGCCCCAGTCGTAAAATCCGGTACCTGTTCAGATGGTGATTAGTCAATGTTTGAGGAGGGGACATAATCAGTGCGATGTACGCATGCTCATGACAAGGATATGATAGAGCTACTCTGGACTAGTCACACGAGCCCTTTGGCATTAAAGACGATGCTGACGGTTAGAGAAATAGCCTTCCAAGTCAACTCACATTAACGTACTTCGAGCAAACGGGTTCAATAAAGAAGAAAATATGCTGTAAGTGTTATCGAAAAGCGACTTCTTGGCACCGCTACCGGCAGCTTTATCATGTTTTGACTTGGGAAGAACGTTGAGCATGTCCCCGTCTACGCTGGATGCGGTTCTTGATCTGCCTCCTGCGGCACCAACTGTCTTTGAAGGTTTATTGGCAGCGCCTGTATATTACAGTAATTGACGATATATGAGGGTTGCTATCAGTGTGATGGTTTTATTATGTGTTCATGATAATGAGAAAAGTGATAAAGCTATATTATCACTCTTGTATGGAGCATTCAATATAGAATGCAATATTCATGTCAATGAGATACAGCCCTGTAGGCCGACGAACCATGGTAGGATGAGTCAACGAATCCAATTGCACCGCTGCCGTCCTGAAGCGGGCCGGAGCCTATTTAATGGCAATGCGATGCGGGGACGTGCGCGGGGTAGGGGTTAGTGCTGACTCGAAGTGAGAACCTAACAGAACACACATTGGCACCAATTACTACATTCCAACCCTGATAAGCTCGGTACAAGTCTCTCGCCCCATGCTATATGTCTCACGTTCAAGTTAGGGTGTGAGTCTCCCACCCCATGCGTAAACTGCCCTACCTATGCAATACTATATATAGTACGTACTGTTCGGATCACCTTGGTCTCGGTTGAGGCGAGGCACAAATAGCTCCGACTGGTCAGGCAGTGGTACAAATACACTGCACATTTTTTTTGGAAGAGTATAGGTATTATGTATACAAGGAGGATAATTGCGATGCTTCTATAGTAGTTCACAATAAGTTAACGATACGCCAACTTTGCATACATTGCACGCACCTGCCCTTTGCTACCGCTCCATTGGCGTACTCATCATTGCTGCTGCTGTTATCAAAGGCGAAATTATGCGATGTCTTGGTCTGCTGACTACCCACAAGCACTCCCTCCTCGAACAGAGACACACGGATCTGTGACAACGAAGGATCGACGTTTGTGCGTTATTATCATTATTGTGGTTGAAGTGGTGATCATGAAACTCTGGGATAAAGTTGAGCTATATCACACTTTTCATATACACCTAACAGTATTGAATAAAACTTAATGGTATAGAGCTATATACTCCTCTAAAGATAATCAGTAACGTACAGCCCAGGCTTGCTTTAGTTGACTCTGGTATACCGGCCTCTTATCATGATCTATACCACCATATTTCCCACCGCTTTTGTCGTATGCCTTGCGTAGTAGCTAGCGTGTTGTAAACGGGTTTTATTATTAGTACGAACTGTGTGTTTATGATTATGCAGAATGTGATAGAGCTGTAATAGGACTCAACACTATTGAGCATGCGCACCTGGTCCAGTATGCGCTTATTCCATCTAAGCTCCACATCCACCCCAACCGTGGCAATTTTAGTGGTGTAGTCCAGCAGGGTTCGCCAACTAAGGTCGAAGATATGTACCTCCTGCGGTAGAGCCAGTAGACTCACCTGTTATAAAATTTTGTGATGATTACGAGGTTTGAAGCCATTTTATAAGTATGACCGTTTTCAGAATATTCATAGTAAACATATACAGCCGCCTAGAGTCCATCAATATATGGCGCGTACGTCTCTGAAGAGACCGCTCAGGTTGAACATATCCTGGCCCTCGAGGTAAGAACCATCAGAATATCTGCATACTAGCGCTTCCACTAGGTTTGATTGTATCGGACGTTGTCGGTCTCCCTCCACGGGCAGCATGTGACTCTTATTCACATAGTCTGTGACATCGAATTCGGCTGGGAGGCGGGAGTCTTTTGACAAGCCTGGTGTGTATTTTTTTTATGAAAGGAAGGAGTCGACATGAGTATGATGCATGGTGGTAACTTGCTGTGGTCATGATGCTCAAGAATATGGTCGAGCTAGATCACAGCTATTTTATAAGCCATTAAACATCCATTACAATGATTATGGTATAGAGATACAGCCATCTAAACACAGATCTTCATATACACATACCAACGAACCGCTTATTGACCTATTAAAAGGTATGTGGATGAGGTTAAGGGAGAAATATTTAGAAGGGTTATGCATGAAATAATAGTAGCACAGACATATAGCATATATATAGCACGTACCCACAGATAGAATGCATTATCGACCCCCCCGAAAGTAAGGATGAGCCTTTTTTTCGACCACGCCCGGCTCACATTGAGCGTGTAGCGATAGTACCCGCACGGATTGTGCGCGGTGGGAACGTGCGGGGGGTCGACAGGAATAGCGTACTTTATATTGGTGTAGATTGGGGAGTCTCCTGGCACTTGCAGTTGCCAATTACCTGGTACCTTTGTAGTAAGAAGTGGGTGGGGAGGCGTACGTGCGTGCGTATAGGGTTAGTGCTACGAAGTGAGAACACAGCAGAATACACAGCAGTAGGAGATAAAGAAATTTGTAAAGATATATAGATCACAACTTCGTATTTCTATGGTGTATTTCAATCACAAATGGAGAAGCAAATGAAAAGGTAATACATTCCAACCCTGATCAGGTTGTATGGACCTCCCGCCTGAAGCATGCGACCCCCGCTTACGTACCCTAACCGTCGTGAGTTCCGCCAGCTTTTTATTCTCTTTTTGCTTCATATCCGCCTTGCTGCTATTGCTACTACTCCAGTCCCTCGCACTATCAGAACTCGCGCTGCCGGCATCTGTATCTTGAACTTCGTCCACTTTCGCGATAAATTTCAACCCCTCGTCTAGCGTGTTGAACAGCTTGAACTGCCAGGCGCCATTCATGTCCATGAGGTAAGGTGAGCACCGCGGCTGTGCCACTAGGTGTCTTGCTTCCTCCTCGGAATTAAACCCGCATAGCAAACTGTGAGCTTTCAAACGATTCAGGCCTTGCACGTGAGGATTTCTGAATTCGTCATTGTGCATATCACTGTTCTTGCGTCTGCGATTGCGGATCAAGGTCAGGAGACCGAGGCTCAAAAAGAACGGCGCGATAGCGCGATAGAATCCATTGTCCTCTTCAGACATTTACGTGAGTTGTTCTAGCTATGTGCAGAAGATTAGAAATATAAGAAAATCTGCCTGCCGAGGCTTCTGAGTAGCTAGAGAAGCTCAAACGTAAATTTTGTTACTTCTTAATGCGTATCAATTCCTTACTTGAACCAGAATTTGGAATTCTATCGAACGTTTATAGTATAGTCATCCATCGAACGTTTCAGCAAAGGCGCTTTGAAGCGTCAGCAACAACATTATATATTGAAGAAATGAAGTTTATTCTAGCATTACTACTAGTTTTATCGTGCTTAATTAGTACACATGCTTTTAAAAATGTGGCCCAAAGATCCGCTGGCCGAATTCATGTGTCTAACCAGGGCAAGCTCTTCGCACCCGTGCACAGCCCTGTAAAGGGCAGCACAGAGCTGCATATGTCCTCTCTGGCGCCTGTGAAGGAAATGATAGTGGGAACCACACAAAAGGCTGTGGTGCTCGTGAAAACCATAGTGTTTGGAGTGCTATTGAAGCCGTTTTCCATTATCCTGAACTTCCTGCGGAGTGTGCTAGGTCTGGGCGTTAAGAAGGGCTCCGGCAGGTGGCCTCCTATGGTCACAATTCCTCCTTCACCCAAGCGTAAGATGTCTGTGATGGATCTGAGCGACAAAGAGCTGAAGGGAAAGGTGGTTCTGGTAAGATGTGACCTAAATGTGCCGCTATCCAATGGCCGTATCACCGATGATACCCGTATTCGTGGCTCTGTGCCCACTATTAAGTACCTCGTTAAGAAGGGCGCTAAGGTCATGTTGACTTCTCATCTGGGTCGTCCTAAGGATGGCTTTGAAGATAAGTTCTCTTTGGCTCCGGTGGCTCCTCGTCTTACCGATCTACTGGGTAAGTAGTTTGTTAGTGTTTTGTGGCTATTCTCCGTACAATTGTCATACTATGACCGTTGCGCAAACCCCTCGTACTCATAACGGCCCTTACATTCCATGATCCTTACCGATCTACTAGGCAAGGAAGTCAAGCTAGTCAAGGATTGTATTGGTGAGCCAGTAAAAGAAGCTGTAATGAACATGAAGGGGGGCGATGTAGTTCTTCTAGAGAACGTACGTTTCTACAAGGAGGAGGAGAAGAACGTAAAGGCCTTTGCTAATGAGCTATCTAAGAATGCTGATGTATTCGTGAATGATGCTTTTGGTAAGTACATGCGTTATCGAGGGCTTTAGAACATGTATATCTACAGACCATGATTGTGTGGTGCTATTTTTTACAGACACCAACTTCCAAATTACATCAAACACTATCAAACATTATTTTCTACAGGTACTGCCCACCGTGCCCACGCCTCAACGGAAGGGGTAACGAACTTCATCAAGCCTGCCGTAGCAGGTTTGCTTCTTCAGAAGGAGCTGGACTACTTGCAGGGCGCGGTTGACGTGCCCAAGAGACCGTTCGCTGCCATCGTGGGAGGTTCCAAGGTGTCATCTAAGATCTCTGTCATCGAGGCTATGCTTGGCAAAGTCGACAAGTTGATTCTAGGTGGTGGTATGGTTTTCACTTTCTTGAAGGCTCGCGGTGTGGATGTGGGAGCTTCTCTTGTGGAGGATGATCAACTAGAGCTTGCTAAGCGTCTAGAACAGCTTGCCAAAGACAAGGGTGTAGAGCTATTTCTTGCTGACGACGTTGTGATCGCCGATAAATTCGCTGCTGATGCGAATAACAAAGTGGTGAGCATCAATGATATCCCGGATGGCTGGATGGGTCTTGATATCGGACCTCAGACACTAGCGAATGTGAATATCGGCCTTGCGGATTGCAAAACCGTCATCTGGAACGGCCCCATGGGTGTGTTTGAGATGGACGCCTTTTCAAAGGGAACGTTCGGAGTGGCTGAGACTCTCGCCGGCCTGACAGGCAAAGGCTGTGTCACCATCATTGGCGGCGGCGACTCCGTGGCGGCGGTAGAGAAGGCCGGTCTCGCGAGCAAGATGTCTCACATCAGCACTGGCGGTGGAGCATCTCTCGAGCTTCTAGAGGGGCTGGTGTTGCCTGGTGTAGCAGCTCTTAATGAAATCTAATAATGAACTGAAAAGAGGTTTTGCTAGAAAGATTTTGAGGTTTAGATAAATGGAAAGTATCGCTAAGAAATGCGAAAAAGAATGACTATTTCGCGCAGTATTAATGCAATTATGATACAAAATGATATATTTTCTAGTTATTTCTTCTAAGCACTGGTCTTCACAGCTTCTATTATGCTTTTGACCGCTCTATCGATCTCTGCAACGGTACTATGACGGCCAAAAGATAGTCGCAACGTACCTCTTATGTAATCGTCTGGCACGTTCATAGCTGCCAGTACAGGAGAAACCGCCGTCGAGTCAGAATGACAGGCTGATCCTGCAGAGCAAGCCACATTGGGTAGCAGTACAGGCATGATTTTGGCCACATTAATACCTTGGAATGACACGCTCACTGTGTTTGGCAGCTGCTCCACCAGGTTGCTGGAAATGTGAGATAGACTGGCACTATCCACATTACTTCCCTTACCAACCCTGTTACCATTGGCGCTATCCCCGTATGTACTGGTATTAGCACTCATACCACTACCAAGGGGCTTAAGTATGAGCCTGAGGATGCCGATATCTGAGGTAATTTCCGAGGGATCGCACGCTCGTTCCGGGCCGTTGAATCTCATGTTGATCTCCTTCTCCCCCCTACCTGCGCAGGTGCTACCACTCTTACCGTTGGATGTGCGCATACCTTCTTTGAGACCGAATACCAATCTTTGCTTGAGCGTCAGCATGTGCAGTAACAGCTCTGCCGATTCGTCTTTGGCGATGCGACTGGCCTCGCCCAACGCCACCGCAAACATAACGTTCTCCGTACCCGCGCGCATGCCCCCTTCCTGCCCCCCTCCAATCAAAAAGGGCGCGGGAGGGTACAGAAACCTATGATTGCTATTACTGTCATTACTATCATTTTTACCATTGTTCGAGGTGGGGTAGAGCTGCCCTTTTAGCACCTCCCTCCGCACGTACAGCGCCCCAACGCCCTTTGGGGCCCCTATCTTATGGCCTACTATGGTTAGTAGGTCCACACCCAGGGCAAAACAATCCACAGGCACTTTGCCAAGCGATTGAGCGGCTGAAGTGATGGTGATATTTGGGAGCCACTTTAAGTGTGATGGTTGCATCGGATGTTCGTGACAGCCAAGGATATGGTATGACTAGAAGGCCTTTCACATGAACCATCCAGTAGTGAGTAAAACACTAGTGATGTAGAGATACCACCTTTTCACACACGCACCATCACTGTGGAGCAAACACGGTAATTGTTTCGGTTTCAGGCTATTATTGCCATCCTTTTGATACTTCTTGGCATTGTTGTAGCGCTTTACAATCGCTGAGATCTCCTTAATACGTTGCAGCGTGCCTGTTTCGTTGTTGCTATGCATGATCGTCACGAGCACGGTGTGCGGACGAAGGTTGGCGTGAATATCTGCGGGGTCGACTGGCACACAATTATGGTGAAAGGGGATTGTGGATTGTCAGGCATTGTTAACATGGCACAGTTGCTTTGCACTCGTATAATCAAAGTGTGATAGAACATCACCACTCAGAACTGAATACAATACTTATGGTATAGACTTTAAGCCTTGTTATTCACGTACCAACTCCCTCCTCGTCTACTCCCACCAACGTAAGTTCGATGGCCACCCGCACGTCAGCTAGGTGCTTCAGGTACAGTAAAATGGCAGGGTGCTCTATGGTGCTTGATATGACATGCGGCAACGCGTAAGCGTCTTTACTGTCTTTGCTGGAATGGAAGGCATTGTATTGGTGTATGGCGATATCAATGGCTCTATTATCAGATTCGCTTCCGCAGCTAGTAAAGATAATGGTGTCTTCGCCCTCCGCATTTATAAGATTTGCGACGTGGGCACGAGCTTCTTCTAAAGCCTCTCTAAAAAGATGGGTGAAGGTGAAATGCAACATGAGTATGATGGCTGTGCGATGGTCATGATACTCGAGAGTATCATAGAGCTGTATCACAGCTATCAACGAGCCACCATACACAAAATAATATAGCAATGATATGAAGTTATAATCCCATGGAGTTCGAGTACCCACCTACAAGGAGTGGCATAAACATGAGAGGAAGACGGATTGCCAAAACACGCCCATGTGAAGGGCTCCATGGCAGCTGTGACTTCAGGGAAGATCGGCGTGGTTGCATTGTAGTCCAAATACACACAGCTCTTATACTTCTCCAAGCGGGTTGAGTCCAGCGTGCTGCCGATCTGTGCTTTACCGCCCTTGCTAGATACAGATCTTGTTTTGCCGGCCTCCTTTGGAGACAAAAGGCGCTCAAGTAGCACGTATAGTGCCACAGAGCCCGCAGAAGCCACCAGAGCAATCCTTGTTGTATTGGAATCCATGTTTAAAAATGATCAAGTAGAAACTGGGACCGTTGGCGGGTTTTGCGTATATTGTGTCTGCCGAACGTTATTGACGTGCAATAGTGAAGTTGATTGATTTCGAATTGGCGCGACGAAATTGTTGATTTTCTTTGCATCGAGTGCAAGCTGTTCCACACTTTTGTGTTTAATTAGTTAAGGAAAGTCATAGTCATGGCACATCTCGTGAAGATTTCTCATGAAGCGAAGGTGAGCACGGTGGCTTTATTCGAGGAAATGAAAGCCGAGGAGCTCAATATGCTGCTGCAGACCGTATTCGGTATCGAGAACGGCTCGGTGGTGGGATTTCTAGCGGATGTACGTACTGCAGAGTGGGTTTATATAGCATGATATGTTCGGGAAGCATTTGCTCCATATTGCACTCTACATTCACTGGCCATTTATCTTCAATACATACCTTTCTGTGCAACACCTCATGAACTCATCACCCATTCTTCTACATTGCCACACAGAACGGCCTCGTTATCCCGCTATCCCTCGCAATCAAGAGCCCTACTGTGCTACCCTCTACTGAGGACACCGCACTCACCCTGCTGGTACATGCTAATATTGAACTTTGGGGGCTTTATATCTATACCTCGAGTGTTGTACTCAATGCTGCGTTGTTGATGCAATAGATACACTGTAGCTCTATTACATCCTTCAGCGTCATTGCCATCGTACCTAACCATCACACCAATACTGACCCCCAAACATCGCCCTTATCACTCCTCATCACTACAGGTATCATCGAAAAAGGAAGAGCCCCCCCACTACAGCACCCTTCCTCCCCCACCCCCCACTGCTACTCGAGCCGAGTATGAGGAGGTCGTTGACGACGCCGAAGACGAACAGGATGAGGAGGAAAGTGTCCGCGTTGATAACGATTCTGAGGTGAGGGCTGATCTAGGGTTGATCTTCAGAGGGCCCTTGCTTTATGTCATCACTATTGACGTACTATAGATGCATTGTTGGAGCCCGGAGGGCCATTAGTTAGTCCATACCATTCTTATGCCATGCAGTGTTCGATGGCTCATCTGCAAGGCCGGAGGCAGCACTATCCACCGCACGTCACGACCATCACACCCAACCATGATACTCACATCGCCCCCTACTTTTAATCCTAATTTCCCGTTAGTCCTCCACTTCCCGTGCAATGCATGAAATCTTGCGTTTCGTTAGCTCTCTGCGGGCCAAAGGCCGCCTGGACGAGGAGCAGTCTACGCTGCTGGAAGAGCAGCTATTCGAAGACTCCCGTCTATTGTTCGCCGCCTACAGTGTGGCAGGTGGGTTAGCGTGGAAGGGAAACGAAATGGCTTTGTTTGGGAGGCTGCATCTTTGTACCATGGATGTGCCATTTACGATTAGTAGCTCCTATGAAAGCTGTGACGTAACTGAATCATACCCTAGAGTATCATGACCATCACACGCAATTGCCATATTCATCTCGACCCCTACATTTCATGATCTATCGCACGTCACAATCATATTCATATCGACCCTTACATTTTATCTGCTCTATATTCCTTCAGTGTCTTTTAAGGATGCTAAGTATTTCTCTGAGATCTGCCTTGACATCGCCTCCTCGCTTCAATCCGAGGATGGTAGAGATACCTGTATCGCCCAGGATGAAGTACTTCAGTGTTGCGACAAGCTGTACATGGCGAAGCAAATCACCCAGAACCAGCTGCTATACCTTCGACACCTGGTTCTGATCCGAACCGAGAGCATTTGGGATATCCACGACAACTACAGTGCAACTGAAGACTTCCAAGGCATGTCCCAGGCCCTACACCAACTGGCTAACGCCCATCACAGCACCACCCTGCAACAGGAGGAGAGCGAGGAAGGCTTTGAGGGTGATAGTGAAGACGATGAAGACGAGATTAACGGAAAACAGACTTTCGGTCCATCCGCCACCTCAGATGCTAATGAATCCAAAACAATCCTTAAACAAATGGTGGATTATCTTTACCAATCAGGTGAAATCTCTGAGAATGAGTGCAGAACCCTCCTAGAGATGATTGCCAATGACAACGAGTATTGTCTCGCTGCATTTGAGGTGTGGGGGAATAATAAAAATCTTGAAGACTTCGAGGATACTCTGAAGAGGTGTGCCAAGCTAGAAATCCGCAAACAGCAGGCACTGTCCAAAGAGGAACAGAAGAAAAAAACCCAGAGACAGCAGCAGTATGATGAGTCCTCAGAGGAATCTTCTGAGAATTCCGGGGGAGGATATGACAACGATGAAGAGGATGGTGAAAGCGCCGAGGAAGAAGATGAGCCCTCCCCTGCGGAGATCAAGCGGGCAAACGCCGATCTTGGCGTTATATTGGCATCGCTAGGCCTCACCAACCAGTGGGAGGAAACGGTGCCGATGCCGTTCGTGAGCATCGTCTTCATTGCTACTCATAGAAATGTACTACAGCTGGGCCAAGCGAAGGCATTATGCGACCTATACCAGGCCCAGTATGATCTTGTACTAGCCGCGTGGGAGGCTTACAATATCGACAGTGATGCTAGGGAGCTGATCGACACTCTAAAGAGGATCGTGAGAGAGTTAACTTTCGACGAGTCTGGCAACATCACTATGAAGAACCATCCCGAGGATCCAGCGCAGAACCAGCTGCATCCTGCCCCTGTACATTCACAGGAGTCTTCTACTTCTAGTAACAACGTAACCGCCACCAGCGTGATGGAAAATGAAGATCTGGACAAGACCAATGAAGATGTCATCGCCGAAGGTGAGTTGGAAATTTATAGGGCCTTTGCACTATACCATGATTATTGACGTGATATGCTAAATGGCTCGTCTGCAAGCTGTGATGTAACTTCATATTATGTATAAGTATCCTGGCCATTCCACCCAACCATCTTACTCATATTGTCCCTGCATTTCATCATGATCTACATTTGCAGTAAAATCTGCCAAGAACGATCTGCTTAAGTCCTCTCTGCAGATGATGGTGAAACAAGGGTTAGCTGCCGAGGCCGGAGCGAACAGTCTCTGGCAGAGGTACCAGCAGGGTGATCTTTTGGTTAATGCAGCCATCGAGCAATATGCCGAGAGTCACGATGTATCTGAGTTCCTTGAAACTATCCAGCTTTTGTCGTCTCTATCTCAAGAGGAGATTGATGCCCTCATGCAAAACGCTGCCGATAAGCTTGATGAAGAGGGCGAAGACATTCAGGCCACCAAGAAATACCAGGCAGAACAGCAAGAAGAGGAGTCTGAGTCATCTGAGGAAAGTGATGAGTCTGATGAGTCTGATGAGTCTTCAGAGCAGAGTAAGAATGATATTGAGGAACCTATCAGAGCGAAAGAGAAATCCGATACCGAGGAAAAAGAGTCAGAGGATGAAATTGCCTCTCCAAGTACATCACGTGAACCTACCCGCCGAGAGAAAGCACAAGCACCCGAAGAGTTCCCTCTCGCAGCTCTGTCGGAGCTTTCGCAGCGTGATTTACTCACTCCTGAAGAGGCTGGATGTCTCGCACGTTTGGTGCTGAGCCAGGATGCTAACATTCTAGCCGTGTTTGACGTGTTCAGAGACATGCAGGACACCGAAGATCTCATAGACTCTCTGAAGAGAATCGCTAGGCTCACAAGAGCCACCCAGGGATCTACCCCCCAAGGTACTCCCAAGGCTGCCGCCGAGGTAGAGTCTAAATCAAACGACGAGTCTTCCCAGGAAAGCATGTCTTCTGACGAATCCGAGGAATCTGATGTGGAGCCTGGACAGACTCCTCCTCTCAATGCTCCTCTCAATGCCCAGGCCGCACTTGGCCTTCCCCCAGCGGACCAGAAAAAGGTAGTGCAGATCCTAGCCAACAGTGGTATATTTACTGCAGAGCAAGTAGCTTTCCTAGAACGTCTAGTCGACATTCGCAATCCCACCATCTCCAACCTTTTTATCACACACGAGCGGGAGAGAAACGTAGAGGCTCTCATAGTGGGTCTGATGAAGGCTTTGCCTGTAGGCCACTCCAACACGATGACGAAGGACAAGTTGCTCCAGAGCCAAGCGTCTGTAGATGTTTCCAAAAATCAACAGCAAGCTGAGTCAGAGGAGTCAGAGGAGTCAGAGGAAGACGAGTCTGCCGACTCTGACGATTCGAGAGAAGAGATCGATTCCCTCAGCGTGGAGAAGAAATTCCTAGAGAACATCCGTAATATGTCTCTTAGTCACCTTAACACAGCTGCGTTACGCTTAGCTATCGCTAGGTGAGTGTAAAAGTGATATTTAGTGGATTGCATATCTGAAATAGTTGCATCCTCCATACTTACTGTGACCCTTCAAAAAAAAAACATTCGCCACTACAGAAACGACCCCGCTATCCGCGAAGCCCTCGAGAATTATCGAACTACGTTAGATGATGATGCACTTACAGTGCACCTGAAGACAATTGCTCAGTCCACCACCGCGAAGACTCTAAAAGATGAAAATATCAACATGGTGGACGATGAGGAAATGGAAGAGGAATCAGGTATGTATGTGGGTATATGCATTATATAGGAATATATTCTAACCCATCAAGAAAGCACCTAACACCCAACTAAACCGTACATCCCCGAAACATCTATCGCACGTCGCCATGCTAATAACAACCCCGAATATGTACAAAATAGACGAGAGCGATGATGAGAAAGACTACGAAGATGATTTTGAAGAAGAATCGCGCAAGGAGCCAGAGGATGAAGACGCAGAAGCAGAGAGAGCGTTCATGAAGTCGAAGGCAGCGCACGATCATGTGTTTCCTATACTAGTATCTGAGCTAGTCCAAGGGGACATCGTATCCCGTTCACACGGTGAGAGGCTGCTATCTCTGTACCAGCAGGGAAATAATGTAGTCAGCGCCGCTCTTGATGTGTATGATACAGATCAGGATATGAAAGAGCTGGTAGATACTCTTCAGAGACTCGTTGTGACTGTAGATGCCACCCCAGGAGCGGAATGATTAGCTTCCCTAGGTGTTATCATGTTAGTATAGGAAGAGAGGAAAGCACAGAATATGGAGAAGATGAGAACAATTCGTTTTTAGGTGTACTTAGAATTATAATATTAACATAATACACATTAGCAATCATAATAGGCGTTAGTCATTGAGTAGTCAGTACTGCTACACTTACACCCACTATACATCTGATTTACTCTTTTTCAAAAGCCTTTCGATCTCCTCTTCCACCGTCAAGGGCTCACTCGTGGCCTCCCCCGTAGCAGCCAATTTATCTTCATTACTGTCTTCCATGTCAGAGTCCTCATTTAGTTCTCTCTTTAGACCGCTTAAGGCATTATCTTTTTCCTTATTTTTATAATTATCCTCATCCTCCTTTACTGCACTCATCGCTTTTAGCACCTTTGCCTTGTCCTTCTTCTTTTTCCTCTTTGCGGCATTCTTGTTCGTCCTGTCGTCGGCTTTACTCTTGTTCGCATCGATTTTCTTAGCGAAAGCAGAGGCTTCGATTCCCTCCTCGATACTCTTCTCCTGCTGCGATATGCGTTCTATCTCCCGCCTGCGTGCTGCGCGGTACACATCAAATTCAGCACTGGATGCGCCAGCGATGCTACTCGTGTTCTGCACTATTGACTCAGGGCGGTGCGGCTTCGGTCCTTGTTTCGAAGGATCTCTCGCGGCGGCTTTTGCATCACTGGCCGCTTGCACTTTCGTGATCTGCGTCTGCTGGTCGCCAAAAGCTTGCTGACTCGTGTACCTTCCCATCTTCTATCGATCAGTAACCTTCGAATGACAAAGCCACGCTTAGGAGGGATTTGTAAATACAGCACAAGTGAGGAACGAGTCTATAGCACGTTTGCTGACAGACTGGCAGGTTCAAGACCCTTTTGCCTCAGGGATGGAATATTCTTACTTAATTTTTTTGTTAGCTTACTTAGTTGTATTATTGACAGTCAATAATTTCGCTGATGGGTTCAAATATGGTTCTGTGGAACGAAGCAGCAGATTTTTTCAGGCTCAGCAGCAGGCCAACTCACCGAGGCTTTTCCCCGTTCTGGCCGCAGATATGATAGACGGCGAATCAGCCCAGTTCTTGAAGAGCATACGAGACTATGGTGACGCTAGGATGGCGCGCAGGGCCATTCAGATTCTTAATAATATGCAAGAAAAGGGAGATTTGCAGCCCACAGAACTGCACTATACAGCCACGATACAAGCATGTCAGAACTCCGATCAGTACGAGGCTGCATTGAAAGTATTCCATGGGATGAAGGAACGCGGGGTTAGTAGAACTATCAGCACATACGAAGCTCTAGTAGCGGGAGCCGAGAAAGCAGGAAAGTGGGAGGATTGTGTGAAGTTTCTAGATAGTCTTCAAGAGGAGAAACTATCCCCCACCACTAACCTATACAACAACTGCATGTGGGCTGCAGATAGTGCAAGACACCCAAAGCTGGCGCTGCAGCTGCTGCAGCGGATGGAGAAGGAGAACGTCAAGAGGGATATGGCTACTTATGAGGCGGCATTATGGGCATGTGAAAAAGAGGGGGAGGCAGATCAGGCGAGCCATATAATAGACCTAATGAGGGCAGATGGTTATGAACCTAATACCGCCACCCTGAGGTGTGTAGGCTATCATGGTGGACTTTAGAGGGCTGTATCTCTACACCATTACTACCATAGAGCTTTGTGTTGAGTGGTCTACACAATTAGTCTACTCCTTTTTTTGTCTAGTTCTACTGAACAGTTGATTATCGTGATGTGCGATATATGTAAGAGGGCTTGTGTAGTTCTATTGCACCTCTTGTTATCATTAGCACACTATACAACTGTCATGCTTAGAATGAACCCCAAAAGTCTATCGTACGTCATATTCCTGATTATCATTAGCACACCATACAACAGCCATACTAACGACGACCTTGCTTGGTTGAAATATATGCACCGCTCCAGAGCCGCGATGTGGGCTTGCGTGAAAGGTAGAGAGCAGGACCGGGCGCTTCAGGTAGGAGGAAGAGAGCATTGGAGCATCAGATAGAGGGCTATAACTCTGTACCATTACTATACTATTTGATGTTCGAGGGCTTATTGGAAACGTTCTATGTACATCTATTTCATGCGTAAACATCATAACACGCAAACACAATATGAATACTTCTATTGGCCCCCATATTTGTCTATTACTACCCCTGTTACTGCAGATATTCGACAGCATGCACGGCGACGGCTACTCGATTAAAAGAGATGAAGGTTGTTTTAATGCCGCCATCTGGGCCTGTGAACAGACCGATAATTGGCCTCGGAGTGTTACATTGTTGAGACTTATGAAACTTGAAGGTTTCAAGCGCACTACTATGTCCTATGATGGTGCCCTGTCCGCACTGAGTCATGCAGGAGACCATGTCAAGTGCTTAGAAATATTCCTGTGGATGGACAATGATAATCCGCCCGTGCAGGTACCATGACTATTGACGTGCTGTAGATGTATTGGTAGACCTCAGAGGGCATTTGCTCTATAGTATGATTGTGTCATTTTATGTTTTGGAGCTCATTTGAATTCTGTGATGCAGCTCAATCCTAAGTAAAAGTATCATGAATACCATACATAATTAATTATCACGCCGCAATCGGTCTCTACACTTAATGATATGCATACTACAGAGGTCGCCAGTGACCTATAAGGTGCTGATAGACGCCTTGTGGAAGGGGGGACAGGGCGATAAGGCGATATTCTACTACCAGATGGCCGCGAGGGAGGGGTGCGTACGTTTTTATTTTTTCTGGGGAAGTGAACGTTGGATGGCTGGCAATATCCCGTGCCATTTCTTCTGGTTGCTACACAGCACATGCGTCGTGTATGTAAAAAGTACTATCTAGACCTTTTTTATCCTTGGTTATTGTGAGCCTGCGTCTCAATCATCTTATTTATAATCTTATAATTCTCATAGGTATTTTGTCCCTTGGATACGGGGAACTCGTACGTTTTAGCGAAATTTAGAGGGCTGTATATCTAAATCATTAATTATATGAGCCTGTACCATGTCTATCATACTCAATACTGAGTGGCATATGTGAATGGCTTTATGTAGCACTATCACATCATATTGAGCTTACACTATTCATCGTACTTATATTGACCCCTAAATATTACCACCGCACGTCACAGGTACTCTGGACCTGCGCACATTTCCCCTGAGTATGGCTACCCTGGCCTTAGAGAACATATTTCAGCTCATGCGTAACCGTAAAATGGAACTTTTCACGCTCAATATGATCATTGGAGATCTACTCGTTGATGATGATTCTTGCACCACTACTGATCCTGATTTTGACGCGGAAATCAAACTTATGGACGCCATTGAGGCTGCTGACGTGCGGGGCCAGCGAACCGACTTCATTTATGAGATCGGCTGTCCATTCTTTGAGTGCGTAATTGGTGGCATTGCAAATGTTTTCGGGGGCTTTTTTTTTTTCGAGGGCTTTCTCTCTATACTAAAAAGATTTTGTTCTATACTGAGCAGTGCATGCGAGAGGCAAAATCTAGTTCTATTACACTCTGCAGTATTACCATCATCGTACACAATCATCACACTTAGAATGCACCTCAAACATTAATTCATCACTATCACTCCAGATACGACGAGCTCGCAGCATATCTGAAGGAACAGCATAGTATGCCTTCGCAGCAGCTACATAACGTGGATGACTTGTCCACTCGACTGGTGATTTCGCGACAGACACTAGTGGAGCATTTCGGTAGAGACGAGGGATAGCATATATAGAAGGTTCAATATGGATTATTGTGGTATGGGTAACAGAACTATTGGATATAGAATTGATTAGTTAGGTGCATGTGTTTACTTATAGAAAAGCTGCTATTATGACCAGAAGATTTTTTTCTTTCAATCACTTTGCTTTTCAGATACATAAAAAAATATGTGATTGCATTAAGAATCTGGCCTTGCTAACTACAACGAGTAGTATGCCTGTGCATTTATTCTCTCCACGTTAAACTAATCAGATCCTAGTATATCTATTCTTATTTAAGTGCTCAGTAGCTTTAACTATGCTACGCTACATGCATACTGCACGCCTACAAGTATTACATGTAAAAATGTTAGTGTTTAGCAGTCGAAGTCACGGGCAAATGAGATCTTAGTGGCACCACCGTTGAGCGGGTAATTTAACTTAGTCTTCCATGCGCCATTCTTAGCCTTATCGGTCCATTCTACCTCTACGTTATCGTTAGGTGTCAGCACAGCATCGATATCACCGCTGCTCAGAGCGCGAGAGATACCATATTTGACCTCGCCACTCTTGACATTGATGCTAGGGTGGGCGGTGAACTCTTTAACCTTATAAGCGACGCCTATCACAGACTCCTTGGTGTCGTTATCGAAATCTACCTGGGCAGCTACATCACCGGAGGCTAGGCCAAAAGTGGCAGTCACCTTCTGGGTAAGAGCATCGTACACACTAGAAAGCTTGGCGTTAACATCGCGATCATTTTGAGTGAAAGTCTGCTTGATATGGCCCTGAACTTGGGTGATAAGGTCCTCCGAATCAGCATCCACTTCAATTCCGACACGGTCGTTGAACCATTTAGTGTTGGTACTAAACTTTCTGGAGCTGATGTCGTAGTCCACAGCGCAGTCGATATCGTCGAATGACTTGCGTACCTGCAAATGGTGATGTACGATGGGTGTTTGGGTGTCATTATAAGAATGATGGTATTGTATTGTTGGATGTCCACGACGATTAGATATGTAATAGAGCTATAATAGACTTTTCATATGCACTACTCATCACTGAATACGATAAAGTGATATAGAGATATAACCATCTAAGCGTAACTCATATCCACGTACGAAGAGACTATCGGGGGTGAGGCTCTGAAGGCTGTTAATCTTTGCCTTCACCCCGACTACGTAATCCATGAATTCGAAGGGAGCGGACAACTTCAGGTTGAGGCCATCCAGGCCGGTGCTCTCTACACCGTCCACAGAGGCGCTCAAGGACTATTGAGACGGAAAGTTCGGGTTGAAGTTGGGTCAGTTATCGAAATCCAAGGAACTAGTTACCGGCAAGGTACTGCAATGACCGCGCAACTTTCTGATCAAAAGGAAAAAAGAGCCACAACTCCCGTGCCTAACCCTAGCCCTGTAACAATAACATACGTACATGGCCCTTGGTCAAGTCGGTGAAAGTGTCACCAAGGCTCTGGAAGAAATTGGTATCTGCAACGGCGGTAGTCTTGGTCGCGGCACCAGCAAAGGCCACAGAAATTGCCACAATGGCAACAATGAGTCTAAAGAACATGTTTTCGGAAAGTTTAAGGTATAAAAAATTTAATTTCACGGAGAAAATCAATTTTGTGCATGCAACGATCATGCTGATGCTACTGAAAAAAGATCTTCTAACGTGCGCTTATGAAACGTGCGTAGGAGTCGTAACTGGTGAATTGGGCTTCTTC
>JACLAB010012409.1_pt1 | contig 33314 bp, 25 predicted proteins | sample 8027921 | NCBI WGS metagenome assembly JACLAB01 (sample SAMN15725117, study PRJNA655200) | protist metagenome | isolation source: fluorescence activated cell sorting (FACS) single amplified genomes of... | place: USA: West Boothbay Harbor, Gulf of Maine | collected 2000-07-19 | reverse complement strand
CGTCGTCCGCCATCGCGTGCGCGCTGTGACGCCCTCGAGGCGCTGGCGGCGGCCGCACTTGACACCCGGGCGAGTCAACACCATGATGGGTTTCATTCCGTGGAACAAATGCTGACGTGGCACCCGACCGTTGTCGTCGTCCGCGCCACTTCGACGGACGTCGCGGCGACGACACGATGCCGTGCGGCGTGCGCGTGGACGATGTCTCTCGCGATCGGTTTTCGAGCGTGCACAAAGACGCCGCCACGGCGACGCGGTTTGGCGTGTTTTTTATCCATCGTCATCGTGCCCGTGCCGCTGGCGATGTACTCGGCGCTGTGGTGGCTGCAATTCTACATTGGACTCGGGCCGGATTCGCCGCCGCTGAATGAGGTGATCACGACGGAGCAGTTGCAGTATGGACAAAAGATCTTTCCGCTGACACTGGCGTGTAATCATCCGGATGGGTGTCACTTTCGATTGACGGGGGCGGGAGGCGACGCGCCGAACATCGGGTTCTGCTCGGATTCGTCGTTACTTCCGGTGACTGGTGGCTGCTGTTCGTATCCGGGTCTGGGATTGGCGTACTTATCAGCCATCGGGGGGCTCTCCAGTACCATCCTCGCGTACGTCCACGCGTTCCATCTCAAGTTTTTCCACAGGACAAGTGTCGTTCGCGCCTCAAGCCGCGCCCTGAAGCGCTCACGCGTCGACGTCCACGTCCACGCGTGCCATGGATGACATCTAAATATGATCACAGTCGATGTAAAATAATAATAAGTATCACAAGACACAGCCGTTTGGTCGTCCGTCATCGAGTCGTTCGCGAGGACCGTCGTCGACGCTCGCTCAGCTGTGATTCCATGCACGCGCGCACGCACGCGAACGACGACGACGGTGATGACGGTCGACGGACCGCTCCGATCCAGGCTCTAAAACCATGCAACGAGGCGATTTGACTTCCGCGCGCTCGCACAGCAAAAGAACAGAAAGCTCATAATGTGAACATGACGTCGGTGGATATAAAAAAAGGAGCGAGACGGCGACTCCACAAACCGTGAGCGCATTTCTAGACAAATCGGTGGACGGAGACGACCTGTGGTTCCATGGCAAAAAGTATGGGTATAAATTCGACGCTCGTAATCGCGCGTCAATCGTCGACGCGAATTCGTGCGCGGACGACGCCGTGCGCACGAGGTATTCGCATCGCGGACGACGCCGTGCGAGAACCAAGGGGGTTGACGCGCGTCGCGTGCGATGGCGGAGCAGGCGTCGACCGCGTCGGCGCCCGCGCGGGCGAATGAATCCCCGGGAGCGGTTGGGGATGGGCGCGGGCGCGTCCCGACGACGACGACGACGACGTCGCCATCGACGGATCGCGTGCAGGTGAGGCGCGAGAGCGCGTTCGCGCCGAATGTGAATTCACCGCGTGGGAAGGCGCGCGGGAAGGCGGCGGTGACGACGACGACGACGCAATCCGAGGCGGCGAAACCGTCGGCGAGCGCGAAGGAGGCGAAACCTTCGTTGACGTCGAGGTTGGGGCGCACGGTGGCGGAGCATTCGGGTGCGGGTCAGGATAGGAAGAAGAGTAGGTTGTCGTTGAGTGCGTCGAATGCTGCGAGTGCGGGGTCGAGATTGCGCACGGCGAGGGCGAGTCAGGGGGACGGGAAAGCGGCGAGCGAGCGGCGGGGCGTCGCGGAGGACGGGACGCCGGCAAAATCGACGCTCGCTGGACGGGTGTCGACGCCACTCGGGTCGCGAACGCCCGCGCCGAGTCGTGCTGCGAAACAAATGGTACCAGCGGTGGTGCGTTTGGAGACGAAATTGACGCCACCGCAACCTGTGGTGTCGCCGTTGGCGCTGCCCGCGGGCGGCGTACAGGATCCCGGCTCGCCGGGCGCGATGGCGCTCGTGGCCGCGACGCCGCCGTTAGTCGTGCCCGCACATCGATGGGTGCGCTCGGCGGGTTCGACGCGAGGTGGTCGCGTCGGTGAGGGTAGTCGCCGTGATGCGCTCGAAGCGTCGACGTCGTTCGCAGACGACCCGGCGATTACGATTCGCGACATTATTCGCCGAAAGAGCGCCGAAGAGAAAGTCAACGATGCAAAGGAGCGCGTGGCGAACCGCGCGGCGGGTGGACCGATGCCAAGTAAGAAGCCACTTCCTGATTTCGCTAAAATCAAGGCGAACACGGAACCACCGGCACCGTTGTTGGCGCTTCCCGGTCGTCAAGCGGATGGCGCTGCGAGTAAGCTCGCCGTCATGGCGCCGCAAGTTCAAGTCATCGATGGTAACATTGTCATCAATCCTCAATCACTCACGGTGAATGCGGCGGCGGAAAAAGACATGGGAATGACCGAGTTCAAGCGCGTCGAAGAAAGCGGCACGAGACTCAATTCGGCAACGTATTCCAACCGCGCCAAGGCTGAAAAGTGGTCAAAGGAGGACACAGAGTTGTTTTACCGAGCGATGACGCAATTTGGCACAGACTTTTCCCTCATCGCGCGCCTGTTCCCAGGCCGTAGCCGACGCCAAGTAAAGCGCAAGTACCTCATCGAAGACCGCGCTGATCCGCGTCGGATCGAGCAAGCAATTAAGAGTAGGGATCAGGATCCCATGATGTACAAGAATTTGATCGCCGTGCTGCAAGCGCAAGCCGCCGAAGGCGCTGAGCAATCGCCCGCGCTCGCGCGCGTCGTTCTCGACGCCGGTGGTGAAAACGAAGAAACGCCTACAATTGCGGATGCCGAAGAGCCGCCCGAGTCCGAGCCCAAAGCCGATACTGCCGGCAAGGCGGCTGCAAAGCCAAAAACCGCGGCTGCAAAGCCAAAGGCGCGCAAGGCGGCGCCCGCGGAAGCAGCGCCTCCGCCCGCCAAGGCGGCGCGCGCGTCCACACGCGCCATCCGAGCTCGAAAGTAATCACCACGCATTGATAATTAGTACTGGTAATACGAATTAATAGAGATTTTACGCTACTGGTTGTCGTTTATCGTTGTTAAAATGGAATTTTTTTGAATTTTTACGCGCCGCCACTTTCGACGCCCATGGCTGCTTCTAATCGCGCAATGGCTGTGTCTAAACGCGCATCAGTGCGCGCCAACTCGTGAGCGACATTTTCAATCGTCGCTGATCTTATTCTCTCCACGTGGTCCTTCAAGCCAAATAACAAGCCATGGAATCCAGTCAAATAGGACATTAAATGTTCGACGTGCGCGTCATCGGCGCCCGCCGGCGCCGAAGCTCCATGCAACGTTGCATCACGCGTCTCGGGCGTGTACCGCTCGTATTCGTTCGGCGGTGGCGATAATTGCGCCGGCCTCGGCGTCGGTGGCGGTGAGTTTTGCACCATTTGCGCCTTGACTCGGGGCGCCGGCGGCGGCGGCGGCGCCGGCTCCGCCGCGCGCTCCACGCGCGTCGCCGCGCCCAAGCCGCGCGACTGTTTCTCCTGCACAACATTCATCTCAATCGCCATCGGCTCATGCGCGACGCGAGATGGTGTTCGCATCTTCCTAAACGCATGTTCCACGTTTTCTACGCTCTGAAACGACGTCCCAGTGTCTCTACGCGCCGGCGACGCCTCAACCGCTCGCGCGCTCGCGCGCACCCCAAAATCCTCCCCGATCGCCTCAACCACCCCAGCGTGCTTCAACAACTTCCCAAACTCATCTCCAAACATCGGTTGTCGCTCGCGACCCCACGTGTCGAACTCACACACCCCGCTCGACGACGCCACGACCGAAAATGCGCTGCGCTCATCATCTTTAAACGCCTTCAAATACGAAAACAACGCGCGCCACTCGGCGAAACGCGTGGCGACAACGTCCGCGAACGCCACCGAACCGCCGGCCAAGGCGGCAAATAACTCCCCAGCCGCGCGCTTGCGCTCGTCGTCGCTCGACATCGCGCGCACGGCGTGAATTGGTGTCGCGAGCGCGGCGTTGACGCGCGACATCGTCAACGACTTCAACGGCACTTGCCGTCGCTCTGCGTCGTCGTCGCGCGCGCACCATGGGCGTACCGAGCGCGGAAGACATCGAAAACGGCGAGGCGGAGAAAACCATCATCCCGCTCGACGCGGATGACATCGCGCTGCTGAAGACGTACGGGTTGGGGGCGTATAACGATGCGATTAAGGATCTCGAACACGACCTGACGGCGATCTCGAAACGGGTGAATACGCTGTGTGGGATCAAGGAGTCGGACACCGGGCTCGCGCCGCCGTCGCAGTGGGATTTGACGGCGGATAAGCAGGCGATGCAGGAGCAGCAACCGTTGCAGGTGGCGCGGTGTACGAAGATCATCAACCCGGGGACGGATGACGCGCAGTACGTCATCAACGTGAAGCAAATCGCCAAGTTTGTGGTTGGGTTAGGGAACGAGGTGGCGCCGACGGATATTGAGGAGGGTATGCGCGTGGGTGTCGATCGCAACAAGTACTTTATTCAGTTGCCGTTGCCACCTAAGATTGACCCGAGCGTGACGATGATGACTGTTGAGGAGAAACCAGACGTGACGTACGGCGACGTTGGTGGGTCGAAGGAACAGATCGAGAAGCTTCGAGAGGTTGTGGAGCTTCCATTGTTGCATCCTGAAAAGTTTGTCAAGCTCGGGATCGATCCACCCAAGGGGGTTTTGTGTTACGGTCCGCCGGGGACGGGGAAGACGCTTTCGGCGCGCGCGGTGGCGAACCGCACGGATGCGTGCTTTATTCGCGTCATTGGGAGTGAATTAGTTCAAAAGTACGTCGGTGAAGGGGCTAGATTAGTTCGTGAGTTGTTCCAAATGGCGCGGAGCAAGAAGGCTTGTTTGATTTTTTTCGACGAAGTCGACGCCATCGGAGGGGCGCGTTTCGACGACGGTCAAGGGGGCGATAACGAAGTCCAACGTACGATGCTTGAAATCGTCAATCAACTCGATGGTTTCGACGCGCGCGGGAACATCAAGGTTCTCATGGCGACGAACCGCCCGGACACGTTAGATCCCGCGCTTTTGCGCCCTGGACGTCTCGACCGCAAGGTTGAGTTCGGCTTACCCGACCTCGAGTCGCGCGCTCAAATTTTCAAAATCCACACCCGCTCCATGGCTGTCGAGCGCGATGTCCGCTACGAGCTCCTCGCACGACTATGCCCCAACGCCACGGGCGCAGAAATCCACTCCGTGTGCACAGAAGCAGGCATGTTTGCCATTCGTCAGCGTCGTAAAACCGTCAACGAAAAAGACTTTCTCGACGCCGTCAACAAAGTCATCAAGGGCTACCAAAAGTTTAGCTCCACCGCGAAATACATGCAGTACAACTAGTCTCCCATGCGCCGGTCCATGTCTGTGTACTGTATTCTCTACACACCGACACGCGCATGCACACCATTAGCCTCTCTCGCGGGTTTCGTCCGCGCGTCCTCCCGCGCCACTTTTAGACTTGCAACGCGCGACGAAAATCCACACAAAAAAATCTATCCCACAAAAATCTCACCCGCGAGGCGCCATTCGCGCACACTCCAAAACAACCGACACCATGCTGACCTCGTCCTTCACCGGCGTCCGCGTCGCCTCCGCGCGCACGCAATCGTCGAAGAAGATTAACACCGAAATCTCCGCTCGACGCACCAAGGCATCCGCGCCGGCGAAAAAGTCCGCGCTCAAGGTACGCGAACGGCGATGCGGCGATGCGGCGTATCTTTCTCGATGATGATGATGATTATGATTACGAATCGTGGCGCCGCGTGCGCGTCTCCCAGGGCGTGAAGATGCCGCGATGTGAAGATGACGCGATGTGCGATGGGCGCACGAGGCGTCGCGATGCGCATGGGGCGGCGGTGCGCGAGGAGGGTGGATGGAGCTCGCGCGCGCGGGACGGAGATACGGCTCGCGCGCGGATAGCGCGGGACGGGCGTCGCGCGCGCGCGCGTGTGTGTGTGCGTGTTCTCGTTGACTGACGCGTGCGTGTGGTGTGTGTGTGTGTGCGTGAATGCGTAGGTGAACAAGTTCGGTTCGATTGCGCCGCCGGATTTGTACCCGGAATTCGGTACCTACCCGGGCGGCGGCGATTCGCCGATCGTTCCGTTTGGCGACGAAAAGAACGCCGAGCGTGAAATTATTCACGGTCGCTGGGCGATGCTTGGTGTCACCGGTGCGTGGGCGGCCGAGAACGGTACTGGTATCCCGTGGTTCACAGCGGGTACGTTGTGCACCCCGGATGACTGCACCGCCGTCGCGGATAAGTTCCCGGGCGCCGTCGCGCCGCTCGCGCCGGAGGGCTCTGGCTACCCGTCCTTCTGGGCGGTGCTCGCCATCGAGATCTTCCTCGTCGGTTCCGCGGAATCTTACCGTACCGGTATCTTCGAGAACCCGTTCCCGGAACTCACCCAAGGTGACGTCACCCCGGGTGGCCGCTTCGATCCGCTCGGCTTTGCCGAAGCCGGCGACCTCGAAGAGCTCAAGATTAAGGAATTGAAGCACTCCCGTTTGTCCATGTTCGCGTGGTTGGGCTGCATCTTCCAAGCGCTCGCCACCCAAGAAGGCCCGATCGCCAACTGGCAATCCCACGTTGCGGACCCGGTTCACTCCAACGTCCTCACCAACGCGGCCAAGGGTTTCGGCTTCTACTAAGCGGCGTCGCTTGAATCTTTTCATTCGTCTCGATTTTTTCTTCACGCGAGGAGCGTCTTCGCGTCGGCGTAGCTCAAAGCTGGGGCGCATGTAAACGATACATCCATTAACATAACTCAATCGCACTTCGTATATATGTTGTGTTGTGCGCGCGCGTGCGTCCCGCAAAGCTCGTCTCGCGCGCCAGACGAACGCCGCGAACCCGCGTCCCGCGCCGACGTCGATACCTCGCGAGCGTCTCGCCTCGCGAGCGTCACACCCACCCACGCGTGTGCGGTGACCCCTACGCGCGCGCGTGCGTTCACATCCGCGCGTCTGTGTAGTCGAACCTCTGTAGGTTGCGCGCACGCGTTCCGCGCCCGTCGTCGTCGTCGTCGTCGCCGCGCGATCGCCGAAAACACGTCGAGCGACGCCGCGACGACGGTGCACCCATGGCGAAAACCCCCAGCGAGCCCCGGCTCCGCGTAAACACGTCGGCCGGTGGGCGTGGACGTAAACGCGACGTTGCATGTTTGGAGGATATGTTTGCGCTATTGACGTGCTACAAGTCGTTCAACTTTGATGAGGGGAAGTGCGCGAACGCGAGACGCGCGTTGGAGAGTTGCTTGGAGCTCAAGGCGCAGGCGCCGAAGAATCGAAATACGATTAATTATCATTTGAATCGTTTAGCGCGGTTGACGAAGAAGTGAAGAGTGCGGCGTGTGTGTGTTCGCCGTTGATAGTAGCGTGTACTAGATAGATTTGTTAGTAGATAAGAGAAAAGTTTTGACAAAAAATGCCACAACGAAGACGCGGTTTTTAGACGAGAGCTCGTGACACCTGTTTGCGAAACGTGCTTTGGAAATGAAATTACATGTCGCTAGCACCGGCGACTATTTTCTCCTAAAGAAATCATTGACTATAAACGGCGGTGTTGATTAAACCATGGCGATTTCTCTCGGGATGTTTTCCTCCGGAATCTTGACGTATTGGGAGAGGATTTCGCGGAAGCGTTCGCCAGTCATGGTTTCGACTTCAAGGAGTTCCTCCGTGATGACGTCAATGACTTCACGGTTGTCTTTGATTTGCTTCACGGCAACTTCGTACGCTTCGTCAGCAATGCGCTTGGTGGCGACGTCAATGTCGTTGGCAAGCTTTTCAGACATGGAGTTACGCGCCATCATGCGCATAATCATATCCCCACCAGACGCGCTGCCGTCATCCGTCGCCCAAGGACCGACGTCGGACATACCGAACGTGGTAACCATTTGCTTGGCCATCGACGCCACTTGGCTAAGATCGCTGCTCGCACCCGTGGTGACTTCGGCTTCACCGAAGATCACTTCTTCCGCGGCGCGGCCACCGAGGGCGCCGACGACGCGGGCGAAAATTTGTTGCTTGGAAATCAAAGACGGGTCTTCACCCGGGATGAACCACGTCAAACCCTTAGCTTGGCCGCGGGGGATCAAAGTGACCTTTTGCACCGGGTCGTGGCCCGGCGTTAAGGTACCGCAGATAGCGTGGCCAACTTCGTGGTACGCGACGAGGCTCTTCGCCTTGCCGTCAGACAAGCGCGTGCCCTCCATACCGGCGACGATGCGGTCGACAGAGTCATCGACTTCAGAAAGAGAAATGGCAGTCTTGCCACGGCGACCGCAGAGAATGGCCGCTTCGTTGAGCAAGTTGGACAAATCCGCACCGGAGAAACCCGGGGTACGCTTGGCAATCATTTCGAGGTCGACTTCTTCTTCGAAGCGCTTGTTCTTGGCGTGCACGCCCAAGATTTCAATGCGACCGGCGAGATCCGGGACGTCAACCATGACTTGGCGATCGAAACGGCCCGGGCGGAGAAGCGCCGGATCGAGGATATCGGCACGATTCGTCGCCGCGATGACAATAACACCAGTGTTACCTTCGAAACCATCCATTTCGGTGAGAAGCTGGTTCAACGTTTGCTCGCGCTCGTCGTTACCACCGCCGACACCAGTACCACGGGAGCGACCGACGGCGTCAATTTCATCGACAAAAATAATGCACGGGGCATTTTCCTTGGCCTTCTTGAACAAGTCACGCACACGGGAGGCACCGACACCGACGAACATTTCGACGAATTCGGAACCAGAGATGGAGAAGAAGGGCACCCCAGCTTCGCCGGCGATAGCCTTGGCGAGCAACGTCTTACCCGTACCCGGCGGGCCAACCAAAAGGCAACCCTTCGGAATCTTCGCGCCAACCGCGGTGAATCGTTCCGGGCGCTTCAAGAATTCAACAATTTCCATAAAGTCATTCTTGGCTTCGTTGACGCCGGCGACGTCGTCAAACGTCACGCCAGTGTTGGGTTCCATTTGGAACTTAGCCTTGGACTTGCCGAACGCCATGGGGTTGTTCGGGCCGCCCATGCCACCCGGCATACCGCCACCACCACCTTGTTGGCGGCGGGTGAGCAAGAACAAGCCACCGACGAGGAGCAACGGGAACGCCAAGTTGCCGAGCAAGTTCAAGAAGACTTGCCCGTTATCCTCGGTGTTGTTGTGCGCCGCAAAGTCAACATTCTTCTCACGGAACTTCTTCAAGAGCTCAGAAGACGTGCCCGGAAGTTGCACGCGAACGCGTTGAATGCGGTTACCGAGTTCCGGAGACACCGCCTCGACGATCGCAATCGTGCCATTCTCGTACAAGTCAACCTTCTTCACCCGACCCATATCCAAGTACTCGAGAAAGCGCGAGTACGACATGCGGCTCGACGCGACGTCATCCGCGGCGTTCGCCTTCATGGCCAACCCCGGCATCATCGTCGCCGCAGCCATCAACGCACCCTTCAACGCATCGCGTCGTCCAGAGCTCTCAATAGATTCCACGACTTGGCGCACTTCCGCTTGGTGCTCGGCGCCAAACTTAGCCGCGGCGCACACGAGCGCGTCGCCTACGTCCGCGCGCGAAAAAAAAAACCACCACGACGCGTCAGTACTCGAGTCACACACACACACACACGCGCATACACACGCACACCCCACCACGCGACATGCGACCGCGATGCGCGCCCAATCCACACGCCACGCCCCCCACGAGGGCGCGTGCCCTCACCCGCGATCGCGAAGACCCATCGTCATCGTCCATCATTCATCAATCACCGTCGTCGCGTCGCACGCACCGATTCGCGTCGTCGACGTCGCACCGCGCGCAACACGCATCGCGGTCGTCGTCGTCATCTTGGTCGTCGTTCGCGCCGCGTTCGGCGCGCGCATCGCGGTCGAGGTCGTCGACATCGTGAGGCGAAGTGTGACGTCACGGTCGACCGCCAGGCGTCGGGCGACGTCGATGATGACGTCATCATCGTCATCGATGGCCTCGATCGTGACGTATTATAGGGATTTTTCGTTTCGATACTACGTGCTTTGCGATCGGCGACACGCGACGCGCGACGCGATGGATTAGTTTCTTTCCGTGTGCAATAGCGACGTCGGGGATGACACAATCGTGGATAGGCGCGACTCAAATACAAATATACGCAGTCGATGTGATGGGAAAGATTCCGCGAATGTACGTATAGAGCGCGCACCAGACGCGTGGGGGGTGGCGTCCATCGATCGGTCGCTCGCAGATGTGTGCGTACTGTTTGCCCATAGAAGATGAGGACGACGACGACGTGGGCGCGTGGTCGCGCGCTCGTGCGGTCGGTCGTCCTGTCGTCCTGTCGTCCTGTCGTCGTCGTCGTCGTCGTCGTCGTCGTCGTCGCGCGGGCGGGCGCGGTCGTCGCCGGGGTCGGCATCGGTCGATCGGGGCACGCGATACCATTTTTCGGGACGGGGCGCCGCGCGTCGGCGTCGGCGTTCGCAGGTTCGACGTCGGCGCGCGGGCGCACGGGCGCACGGGCGCGCGGGCGATGGGTTGGAGGCGTGGTGGCGTGCGTCGAGGTGGGTGCGATGCCCGCGCGTCAAGGATGCACAGACGGGTCTTTCTTGATGAGCCGCGCGTCGCTGTCGCGGTCGCGGTCGCGGTCGCGGTCGCTGTCGCGGTCGCGGTCGCGGTCGCGACCGCGGGAGGGCGCGCGTGTGTCGGTTGACGTTCCAAGGGTCATCGTGTACTCGTTCAATCGTCTAGTCGTCGTCGTCGTGGATGATGAGACCTGGATGGTCGGTGACGTACATGCCATCGAGCACGGGGCGGGGGATGTGGATGTCGAGCGAGGAGGCGTACCACGGCGCGGGCGAAGGGCTCGCGTCGTCGTCGTCGGCGGCGAGGGCGACGGCGAGGGCGTCGTCAAACACCCATCGTTCAAAGTCTGTGGTGTTTGATGCGGCGTTTAACGCGCGCGGGAGTGATTTCTTTAATCGCGTGCCGTATTGCCATCGCCGCACGTGCGTGCGCCAAGGGGCGGTGGTGCGATCGAAGACGTTGATTTTGCCGACGTTGGCGTGGAGAAACATCGGCTCGTCGTCTTCGAAGCGTTGAAGCATGCTGTTTCCAAAGACGCGGTGTTGCGTCGTGTACACGCCGACGTGTTCTGGAAGTGGTCGCACGAGTCCATACGAGCACCCGTGCGTGGCTTGTAAAGCGCGCGGTAATAGTTCTTTGTCGCCCCAGCCCATGTAGTTCACGGTGAGCGGCACAAACGCGTGCGCGTTGACGTTCATAAAGTGCGCGAGCATCAGCGCCGGCCAAACTCGAGGCTTGTCGATGAATACCTGTCCAGTTTCATGCGTGCCGTTGTGATGCGCCAAGTCTGGAAAGATGTCGAAAAGATCTGGCGCGGCGCTTGAGCGCCAAAAATCTTTAAACAGCACGGCGCCGTGCTCTCGCCACAAAGCGCTGTCGAACACCACCGATGGATCCCTGAGCGCAATGTTATCGGCATCCATGTACAGCACCGACTCGAAATCGCTGAAAATCATGGCGATAAGTTTATATGCAAATCTTGAATGCCAACCGCGCGCTGCAAACGGTGAAAATGATCGAGGCGTCGCGCCGAGGCGCCGCAATTCGCGCACCTGACGACAGGTTGGAAATTCCCCTTTTGGAAACCAGATATCGACAGGAAGCGCACAGCCTGCACGACGAATAGATAACAGTGCAATCCAATACGTCGTGGCGTAGTTCAAACCAGATCCACCGACGATGACGATACCCCGACCGCGAAACGTGTGCGTCGGGTATTCCGGCGCCTTGTGCAGAAACTCTTGAATAGCAACGCGGAGTCGCGCGACATCGGCGACACGCATGCGTTTGCCTTGATACACAAAATCATTCTTGATTGTTTTTCGCGAGTTCGGTGCGCTGACTGCTCGTAAAGTCTTTCCAGTCGCCAGCATTGCGTCGTGAAAGACATCGACTATTTCACGCCGGTGCCCGCCGAATCGACGCTTACCTTTGGTGAAGCACTCGGTGCGGCGACGACGGAACAACCAACGCCTCAGTCTATGACTAGAATAGTTTACTCCACTACTCAAATCAACTCGCGCTTTCGAGGCGTCTTTGTCGCATTCAACGTCGCAGTCGATTGGGAATTTGCCGCAGTGCCGATTCGCTACGACGACGGGAAGCGCCGACATAAACGCGCACACACAAAAACCACTCTCCGACGTGAACGATCGACTTGACTTGCGCGAAAGTGACATCATACTAGTGCCACCGTATCCACGAATTGGTTTTGCAAATCCATGACACCCAACCGTTTGCACCCACACATTCGCACGCGACGGGAGTAGGAGCACCTCTAAGGCGATGAAACACGCGCACACGAACACGAGTCGACGCCCAGTCGTGTTCGATGATTTCTCCCTCGCGTAATGCCGAGAACTGTTCTTCTCGCAAGTGCGCGGCATGGCGCGCATATTGCACGCACCGCACGCGATGAAATGAGGCGCGTAAAATGCTAGCGTTGGACAAAGTGAATGAATAATGTGGATTTTTACAACGTGCGTCAAATGTGCGTCGTTCGAGTAGTACATGTTGGCAAGCGCTTAATTCTCCACGTGAATTTGACCGTAGGGTTTGCCGTGCGTCGAAGGATCGATGTATTCCTTCTTGTTGATACAGTTGCTACCGTCTTCGTAGCACGCGTAGTTGATGTGCGTCCAGGTGCCTGGCGTTGCCCAAGCGACTTCGTCTTCGATACCGAGCGAGTTCACACCACGAATGATGCGGAAGAATCCCATCTCGCCCCAATATTGGCCCCAAGAGTTTCGCACGACCCAATACTTCGTCCCGTCGTCCGCCGTGCCCCAGCCGACAATGGAGACGATGTGGTTGATTTCAAAGTCGGGCGTGTCGGTGTAAATGCCGCCGACGTACGCACGCAAGCCGTCGGCATCAATACCAGCGGACACGGGGCCACGAGCGTAAATTTCAGCCATGATGGCGTCTTCACCAGAAATCATGCCGTATTCTGCCACGGTGGCGTTCGGAAACGTACTCAACGCGCTGCAGAATCCGCCATATTCGGCAAAAGTGCTGCACGTACGGCACGTATTCATCGCCGTGCACGTGTAATCCCCACCCTTCGCGCAGTTGCCCTCGGTGGATTCCGCACTGCACGCCTCATACGGCAAGCACGTGTCAAACGGTACGAACCCTGTGTCGTGCACGAACTGATACGCCCCGGTGTGGGATCCGCCGTGGCACGACCCCGCGATTTCGGTACCGCAATTCAAAATGTGCTGAATAGCCAAGTTCACGTCTTGCCCGCGATGCTTCCCGCTGGCGATTTGAATTCGGTCCGCCAACGCGCTCATCGCTCCGTGCGCCCAACACGACCCGCAGTACTGCGGAATGTGCTGATTTAACGACTTGGACAAAAAGTTGTGCCCGCCGACGTTGTTCCACACAAACGTCTTCGGCAACGCCTTGGCCTCCACGTACGTGTGCGCCAAAGGCGAACGCACCACCGAACGCTTCGTGTGGCCGGGCATAATCTTATACTCGTTAAAGCGCTTGGGTGCGGGCGTGGTGTCCGCAGACGCGCTCGCAGAGGTGGCGATGTCGAGTCCGAGTCCGAGTCCGCGCGACCCTTCGCGCGCGGGCGCGATGGACCGCGCGCTGACGCTCAGCGCGAGCGCGGCGATGATGGCGAGCAATAGTGCGAACGAGAATGGTCGCTTCATGATTGTGTGACGCGTCCTGTGCGCGTGACGCGTCGACGCGGCGCGTTATGACGAGATCATGCGCGTGGTGCCGTGATGACGTGTCTCCAACTGAAATTTGAAACGTCTCGCGCGCGGTTCGCGTGTTTGGGGCTACGTCCTAGTTGATGCTACGCTACAAGGTGCGGCGCTGTGTGAATGCTAACGCGCGCGCGCCGCTACGGCTATGCAATGAAGGCGAGTCGTGCGAGCGTCGACTCTTCAGTCCCACCAATACGACACGGAGAAGGACACGTCGAGCGCGCGCACGTGGTGCCACCATCCCGGTGGGATATACAACGCGTCTCCTGGGAATAGCGTGGCGTCGACGAACGATGCTGAGGCAAAGTCTGGAAATTCCTCGAGATTTGGATGCATGACGTCCACGCGGGAGGTGTTGGCCATTTTGCGTTCGTCGTGCGGGTACATGCGAGACGTTTCGCTCGGCGCGAAGAGACGCACGCGCTTGGCGCCGACAACTTGACACAGTAGATTATGATGGGGGTCCGTGTGTGCGGGAGACACCGTGTTCGCTGGGCCAAACCATGCGTTCACGGCGCACACGCCTCCGGTGCCCAAGACGCAATACATTGGCTCTTCGATGTCGCACTTTAAATCTGGGCACTGCTCGAACAACTCGTGTTGCGCCAAATACGCGACATTCTTCGTCGAGTCATCGCGCGAGTGCTCGCCAGCGTCATCGACGTACTCATCGATGAACTCACGCACGGTCATGAGCTTCTGCGACCAAGCGTCGTGGACGTACGTCTCGCCTACTTCTATGGGTACCGTTCGGTCGCCGATGTTCTCGACGACGTATCCTCCGTCGCGCCACTTTTCGATCGCTGGCCAATGTGACGCCGCACCTTGCAACACCACTGGCGTCCCGTAATCATCTACGCAACGTTCTCCACTCGTCGACGCCGCACTCTTGGCCATGTAATCGCGATAAAACGCCTCTAACGACACATCTCTTCGTCGAGCAACCGTATCGTCCGCCGCCGTCTCCCGCGGCGACGCGTCCCACATCACTCCCGAACGCTTCGCGCGCTTCGCCACCGGTGCACCCACCACTGACGCACCATCATATTCACGCACGCGTGCGATCACGCGGTGCAACTCATCCTCAAACATTGGTCCGCCGAGCATCAGCGCGACGTCCAACGCGCGCGTCGCCTCGGCGCGCGTCTTCGCGCCGCCCTTACACACCCACATCAGCGTCGCCGCCGCGTACACCCCTCGCCACTCCACGCGCGCATCGCACCAATTCCCCACGTGCAGCGCTTCGTGCGCGAGCGCGCGCACGGCGTCGATATCGCTCGCATCTACCGCCGGTGCGCGCAAGACTCCAATCGCCGTGCTCGCACCACACGACTTTGCGCCCGCCTCCAGCGCGGCGAACGCGCTCGAACGCACCACGCGCGCGACGGCGTCGTCGTCCGTGAACGCATCTCGCTCGTTCGCGTCGGACATGCGACGGGCGCGGTCGTCCCGCGCGGCGATGTGTGGATGTCAGCGTCACAATTGCGCGCGCGCATTCGCATAATCCGCCTTCGCACGTCGTCGTCGGCACCATGATGTCCGCTCGAGACGAACGCGAGCTTCGCGGGGTTGAAATTGACATCATCGAGCTCGTCGAGCTTCACGCCTCGAGCGTCGACGCGCACGAGTTTGCGAGCGCCGAGTACGTGGATGCGTTGTCGTTTCAAAACTTTAAAAATACGTGGCGCACGCGCGCGTTTTCGAACGTGCATCTGGGCAAGCTGCAGCAACAGACGTATAATGCGTTCGTGCAGAGTGCGTATGATGCGGCGTTGAGGTTTGCGAGGACGGGGGCGACGTTGGCGACGCGCGTGACGGGGGCGTATACGTTGTACGCGTTGTACGAGACGCAATTGGTTGGACCGACGGTGCGGATATACATATGCCCACCAGCGTTAGATGCGATGAAAGCGTTGATTACTGAGGCGATTGATATTGGGGTGCACGCAGTGCCAAAGTGCATGAAGGCGCTGTTCGACGCGGACGCGTTCGTGCTCGGCACGCGAGACGTGACCAAGACGGCGCTCACGCGCATGGGCGACGCCGTGGCTGAAGAGACCGCGTCTAAGGCTGAACATGATCATAGTACGCTGCATGAGGCATTAGAACATCTATTACACGGGGACTTGTCGTTGGAGATTGAGAATATGCGCAAGAGTGCGTCAGAGTACACGAGCGCGTTGAACGTCGCCGCGAATTTGAAGGAGCAAACGGCGGCGGCTCCGGTGACGATTTGCTCCACTGTCGATACGTTGATGCAGAAGACGAGAACCAAAGTAGAAAAGGCACTCGAGCCACCCATCAACGCAGGAGATCCGCTTAGCTTACCTGTGAATGACGCCGGCAAGGGAGCTGCGAGAAAGGATAATTTCGCCTCCATGCCGAGCTTTGGCGGCGGTTCGTTGCAGTGATTTTAGACTTTGTAATAGCGCGAGAGGAGAAACTTTGTAAAACAACGGCGACGTGTGCGTGAATGATACGTACGTTTAATATACGTGCTATTTATATGCTGCTGATCTTGCTGCTGCGTCTAATAATGCGCGAAATTTACAAAAGCGTGCGTAGTTGAAACGCCGAAGCGAACTCATTGTAAACAAATACATTTTTCGACCTGATCAAAGCACGCGCCACAACCACATTCTCTGTCCACGCGATCAACCACGTAGACGAGCGGGAGCGGGGCGCGCATGAGTACCAAGCCACTTAATCGTGTGCCGGCAAAGTGCTTTGCCGACCCTTCAAGGGGAAACGTCCCGCTCGGCGCGCGAAAGCCAAATCGATGATACAATCGTCTCGCCGCGACGTTATCGCAATGCACGTGAGTCCACATCTCTGTCATCCCACGTTCAATGGCAAAATCACTCGCGTTCTCGAGCATCATCTTCGCCGCACCGCGTCTACGAGCAGACGCGTCCACGGCGACGTTGTCCACGTACGCGTACGTCGCGCCTTCGGCGACGCAAATCCCATTCACCTGACTCGCGCACGGGCCTTGACGCACGCTCACATCTAAACAACCAACTAATCCTAACGCCCCGATATCCGTCATCAAGCATCGGGACTCACGCGCGTACCCCACCGGCCTCGTCGTCCGTTCTCGCAACGCCTTGCGTTCGCGCTGCGCAAACTCGCGATGAAACGTCGCCGTAAACCTCGGTGGAAACGGCAACGCCTGTCGCGCGCTCAAATCATCATAAAACGCCGTCGCACGCAATGTCGCCGCAATCTCAAATTGCCAATCCTCACTCGCATTCACCACGCGAACCACGCTCGCGTCTTCGCCAGCCGCGCCTCGACGCCTCGCGGATAGAATCCTCCCCCCGTCCCTCTGGTCCTCCTCCGACGCCACCACGTCCGCATCAACCACCGCGCGATTCGCCACCGCACCAGCGCCCGCGCCACCACCACCCGTCGCGTTCGCGCGTTCGGGCCCCATCGCCACGCGCGCGATCGTCAACGATCCCCGACGCATCGACGACGATGCCGATGATGTCGCCGACGACGTCGATGGCGTCGTCATCGATCGCCGCCCCGCGCCGGGCGCCGCTTTGCTCGCCGCCGCGCGCGCGGTCGACGGCGTCGTCGCCACCGACGGCATCATCGCGCGCGACCGCATCAGTCGACGCCACGCACGTACGCCGCGCGCGCGCGCGTGTGACGACGGCGCGTCGATGGATGGGGTGCCTCGGCGTGGGGTGTGTGGCCATGGGTGCGCTGTGTACTGTTTACGCATACGAACCATCGTGTTGGGTGGGCGCGCGTGCATCCATCCATCCGCCTAGGCGCGCGCGCCATTGTCCGTCGACCCCGCGCGCGCGCGTGCGAGCACCGAGACTTGACGTGTGTGTATATATATATATATATATACACGCGCGCACGCATATATACATCCATCGATCGCGCCGTCGCCGCGTCGTCTACACAGTTTTCATGGCCCAGTCGATGCGCGCGTCGCCGGCGCTGTCGAGCCGCGCGTCGGTGCGCGGGACGTCGGTGCGCAGCGCGAGGACGCGTGGCGGTGCGGTGCGGTGCGCGAGCGCGACGCGCGCTGAGCTCGGGCCCGAGCTCAAGACCTCGATCGATGCGTTCATCGCGTCGAACAAGGTGGTGCTGTTCATGAAGGGGACGAAAGATGCGCCGAGGTGCGGGTTTTCGAACACGTGCGTGCAGATTTTGAACTCGATGCAAGTGCCGTTCGCGGATGTGGACATCTTAGCCAACGAGGATTTGCGTCAAGGGGTGAAGATATACAGTTCTTGGCCGACGTATCCTCAGTTGTATATTGGTGGGGAGTTTTTTGGTGGGTGCGATATCACGATGGAGGCGTACAAGGATGGGTCGCTCAAGGAGGAGATTGAACGCGCGATGTTGGAGTAGACTCGAGTGTGGATATGTATATGTCTATTTTTTCGTCAATTAATTACTACATTTTTTGTCATATCGCTGTGTGTTGGCTAGGCCATGACGCTCGCTTTTTTAGCGTCGAACGCGGCTTGTTCTTTGTCGTTTAAGCGTCGTCGCTTGAGGCCGACGGACACCGGGACGTGCTCCATGGAGTTCTTGCCCTTGGAGTGTTTCGTCTTTTTACTCAGCGTCAGTTTCGTGTGCAAGTCGACGTATGTCACGCGATCCTTCTTGAAGAAGAAGCACATGTTCCCGCCACCCATGGCTGGGTCGTCTTGCTGAATTTTGTACACGTACTCGCGCACGTAGTCGTACGGCTTCTCGTCGCCATCCAACGGGAGATAATCCTCCTTTGTCGCCGCGTCAACATCGTGCGGCAACATTAACGACAAAAACCTTTCGGTCTGATCGTCGTCATTTACGATACTAAACGGTTTCACTACGCCCAAATCCAAAACCTTGTCCACGACGTCGCGCGGTTTGCCCTGGAGCGACGGCACGTCGAGCTCTTGCTTTTCGTCAAACAACATGCGTACGTAATCGAGTGGCATGCGCTCAAAGTCAGGCAGCACGGGCAATACTTCAACGACGGTAAGGCCCTTCTTCGTCGGGTGCACTAATGGCTTCTTTGCCATTTCGAACGAACGTTCGATTTGTTCGACTTGCGAGAGCTCGCGTTCGGGCGCCTCGCCCGCGCGGCTCGCTTCAACCTTACGTCGCTTCATCTCCTTCTCGCTCAAGCCAGTTCTAGCCTTGATGGTCCCGCCTGAAATATACTGCGTGTTCATCAACCACAACGCATCGCTGGCATCCGGTCGAGACGCCGCCCGTGTGTCCGTCGCCGTTCCGCCCGCGCGCTTGCTCTCGCGCTCGCTCGCGTCCAACAATATATCGTGGTCTTCCGGATCCAACGTCGCGCGCTGTGCCGGAACCCTATACGCCCGCATCAACGCCGGATCAAGCGGAATCCCCAAATCATCGCTAAAGTCCCCACGCTTACGCAACCCATCGTACAAAGACAAGTGCGAGTAGTCGGTAAACGTCCGACGATCGACGCGCGTCTGCAACATCTTCCAATCCAACGGCACCGCAGGTAAATCATTCTTAAACTGCATGTGGCACAGAAACGCCGTCTCGCGCTTCAACCTATTCTCCTCCGTCACCGGCGCCGCGGTCACGGACGCGCTCTTCCCACCCTTGGACGCGCTCTTCCGCTCCTCGGCCTTGTCCTTGGACGATTTCCCACCCTTACCGCTCGCAGACGACGGCGCCTTGGCGCTCGCACGCACCGCCGCCGCCGCCGCCGCGTCGCCGTCGCCGTTCGCACCATCTCGCGCATCGCCCTCGCGCGTGCGTCGCGTGCCCGCCATCGTCGCGCGCGCGCGCCGCAAAGTCACCGCGTCGGGCGATCCGAACGCATCGTCGCGATCGCGCCCGCGACCCGCGCGGGGGCGACCCACACCGCGCGCGTCATCGATCGATGTGCGTCATCGATCAATCGCGCGTTTCATCGATGCGCGCTGTCGATACACATCGCGCGATCGATATGTCCTGGTCGCGATTGGTCGTCGTGTCACCAAAAAACTCGGGGGTTTCGGTCAACGCGCCGCGAAATGGCGGCTCGGGTCGACGCACATTGCGACGCGCGCACGCGCACACGGCGATCATGTTTGGCAGCGCGCAATGGCGCGCGGATACGTCTCGTCGCGATCCGAACGATGGGGCGTATCCGGACTTCACCGACGACACGAAGGCCAAGGTGGTGAAGCAGATTGAGTTTTACCTGTGCGACTCCAACTTGCCGAGAGATGCGTTTTTGTTGGAGCAGGTGACTCGGGCGAAGGCGGATGGGTTCGATGGGGCGGTGGATCTTGGGATTATTGCTGGGTTTTCGCGCATGCGCGAGCATTTGAAGGCGTATGGCGAGGCGTCGAGCGTGAGAAATGTGGAACAAATTGCAAAGGCGATTAGCGAGGCGAGCGAAACGTTGGAAATAGTCCACGAACGTCGCGTGAAGAGAAAGGCGGTGACGTTTGGTGGGGAGGCAGAGCCGGATATGACCAATGCTGATCAATTAAAGGCGTACCGTGATGCGACGCTCGCGGAATTGGATACTCGAAGCGTGTTCGCTTCGCCGTTCGCCATGGAGTCTACTATCGAGGCGTTGACGGAGTTCTTTGAAACCGTGGGGGCGGTGAAATCCATTCGTTTGCGTCGTCACATGGCGAGCAAGGATTTCCGCGGAAGTATTTTCGTCGAATTTAGTACCGTCGAAGAAGCCAAAGCGATTTCCGAGCGTACGGATTTGGTGTTTGACGGTGCGGCGTTGAAGCTCATGATGAAGAACGACTACTTGGCGAACAAGCGCGCCGAGCAAGTAGAGCGCAAGGCGAAGATGCGTGAGGAAGCCATCGCGCGTGGCGAAGACCCAGACGCACCACCTCCGCCACCGCAAGAGCCCGTGTACGTGGGCAAGGTGAGCGACCGTCCAATGGGTGGGCGAGGCGGTGGGCGAGGCGGCGGCCGAGGCGGCGGCCGAGGCGGCCCTGGCCGCGGTCGCGGTGGCGGTGGTCGCGGTGGACGCGGTCGCGGTGGTCCCGACCGTGGGCGCTTTGGTGGCGGCGATGCTCCCCCAAGCGGTGACCGTCCTCGATTTGGACGTCCGTACTAGACGAGACGACATATGAGACGCGCGCATACGATACGACGAGACAACAACAACGCGAGACCACGCGAGACCACGCGAGACCACGCGAGACCACGGACACGTTCGAAATTAAATGCAAATGAAACAATACAACACTAAATACTCGCGCTATCGACCTTCGTAAGGGGCAAACGCTATACGTCCTTCCATCACCGCCTCGCTCGGAGTGAGCGCCAACGACGCGAGCTGATGTCTAACGTACCGCTCCAACGCCTTGGCTCGCTTTTCCTCCCCTTGCCCATCAAACACATTTCTATGCAGCGCCTTGACGAGCTCCAGACCTCCAAGTTCTAACGCTTTATCGTACGACACCGCATTGCCGTAAAACGTCCGTTCTAAATCCTGTAACCACTTCCGAACGCGAACGCGAACGCCCTCCGCGTGCACCCGCCGCTCCACGTCGTCTTGAAACGCGTCGTAAAATATCTGCGAAAAATCTTTCCCATTTTCCCCATCCTTACGCAATCTCCCGAGACACATCCACATATGCAAGCATACCACCGCATGCCGCGTCGCAAACGTGCGCTCGAGCGCATCCGCGCCGTCATAGAGCGCGTCGAACGTATCCGACGCTCGCGTAACCTCGGCGTACAACTTCGCGCCTCCGCGCACGTGTCGACTCTCGCTCGAAAAGTACCCGCCCAACGCCAGCGCCGCGCGCCGCCAACCGCTCGAACTCCTGTCCGGCACCGCATCGATCGATGCGCTCGGCGCAGACGCGACAATCTCCAGCGACGCCGGCTTGGCGTTCGTCGAAAACGCGCGCGCGCTGGACGACGTCATCGCCATCGCACGCGCCTGCTCTAAAGCGTCGTACGTCGCGTACGCGCGCGCGTCGGGCGATGCGATGCGCGAAGACGTCGACGCGAGGGAAGATGCGCGCACGCGGTGCATCGCAAGGCGCATCGCGCGGCGCGTCGTCGTCGACATCGTCGACATTGTCGCGTGCGCGTGTGAAGACGTGGCGCGAGAATTGCACGCCATTCGTCGGCATGCGCGGGCGTCGCGCGCGGGCGCGCGTGTCGATGCGCGTCGTCGCGCTCATCGTGGCGCTCGTGACGTGTGGCGCCGTCGCGGGCGCGCGCGGGGCGGTGGTTCGCGCGACGGGTGACGCGAAAGATGGTTCGCGCGTGGCTGCGACGCTCACTCAATCGCATCGAGGAAGCGCGACGGTGGTGCGCGTGGACGTTCTCGCGGGCGCGCTCGCGAGCGGCGATAGCGATACGCCGGTGTATGTGAGCGTGCACGCGCTCGCGAGCGAGGATGGCGATGGTGCGTGCTCGGGGGATGTCATCGGCGCGGTGTATAATCCGCGCGCCGCGACGCGCGGAGACGCGTGCGGTTCGAGCGACCACGGGTGCGCGATAGGGGACGTCGGCGCCCGTGCAGGGATGCACATGATTACGGGGAACGCGATGAAGACGTATGCGTTCGTGGATGTGGATTTACCGTTGCATGGAGAACAGAGCGTGGTCGGGCGGACGTTGGCGGTTTGGCGAGGCGACTCGTGGCGGGACGCGCGTTTCGTGAATGGCCGAACTCCGCTCGTGTGCGCCACGCTCGTGCGCGATGGTGAGCAAAATGTTATCGTTGCGCGGGCGACGGTGGGGACAGCGCTGAGTAAGGTGTCGGGAGTGGTGACGTTTACGCAAGCCGCGGGCGACGCCGAGGCGGAGACGACGGTTCGCGTGCAACTCGTCAACCGCGCGCAAGGCGAGAGCAGCACCGGTCACGAATGGGGTATTTATAGCATGCCTGCGGGCACTTTAGGATCGTGCTCGCGCGTTGGAGAGGCGTATAATCCGCAGAACAAGGCATCGTGCGCGCATGGATCGAATAAGCTCGCGAGCGATTGTCCGCTCGGCGAGCTCTCAAAGCGGCAAGGCGCGATGTCGGCGCCCCTGCTCGCCATGTTTACCGATGGGAACCTGCCTCTGAGTGGTGCACATTCAATTATTGGTAAGAGTTTAGTATTATTCGCAAAAGATGGAGGGACGGATAAGATGCTTTGTAGCGACATAAAGCTCGCGTCGACGTCCAAATCTCAAGGCGGAGGCGGAGGCGCCAACAATTCGGTGCATGTAGGGATTAGCGTAGGCGCCATCACGGCGTTACTTGTACTGTCGCTATGCGCGCTGCGCTACTATAGCGTGTTAATCACGCGCTCGACGTCATTCTTCGATTGGATCAAGCTCAATCGCTCACACATGACGTTTCAGCGCATGACTGAAGAATTTAGAGAGATTCCGTTGACGAGCCCACCGCGAAGTCCCAACCGCGCGACGCCGGCGTTTACGATTGCAGACGAGAGCGGCGATAATGGGGGTTTAAATCACGAATCCGTGAAGCGACGTGGGCACCTTAGAAGTTGAATAGCTTGTTTAAGTAGAGAAAATTTGATCGAACATGTCTAGCTACACGCGTCTGGTGCGATCGCGTGTTGGTTTATTTACGGCCAGCTGGTGAATTGGAACACCTTGCCGACGATTTCCAAACCCGTGGGAATTTGCCAGGTGAACAACGCGAGGTTAAAGCAGTTCAACGCGATGTGAACGCTGCGCGCCTTGTCGTTACCTTTCTCCATCATCGGCACCAACGCCGCCGCCATAGCCCAAAGCACGGTAATCGTCAAACCCGCGTACAGGTGCGGGCCCGGGAACAACTTGCCGACGCGCAAGTACGTGTTCATACCGCCTTCAACGCTCAACGCCACGCCCATGGCGAGGAGCAAAGAACCCATGTTCGCGTGCTTGTCCTTGAACTTGCCCGCGATGAGCTCCTTACGCGTCGCGGTGAGCTCGGCAATCTTCTTCCCCGCCTCGCTTGCCGCCGCCGCAACCTCATCCGCCGGCAACGTCGCCTTCAATTCAGCGATCTCGTCACCAACCGTGCGCACGCGTCGCCACTGCAACCCGAGGTACCCCGCGTACAACGTCGTCGCGTACAACGCGCCCATACCCGCCGGGTGCAACAACGCCGCCGTGCGTCCTTCAAACAACCCAAACTCCCCACCGCTCGCGTGCGCCATCTCCGGCATCGCCACGCTCGCCGCGACGAGCGCCAACGCGCTCACCGTCGCCTTGTGCTCGTCGAACGCCTCCACCGCGACATCCTTGATGGACGATGCCATCGTGGTCGTCGTCTTCCCCGCCGCCGCGCGCACGTGCGCCCGGCGCGTCGCCGGCGCGCGCATCGCCACCGTCGTCGTGGTCTTCATCGTCGTCATCATCGTCGCGTGCATCATCGTTCGAACGTGTCGCGCGCGAGAAGTGACGACGTCGGGCGCGCGCCGGCGCGGTCGCTTTATCGACACCGATGACGTCACGCGGATATATGGTGTCCGACCGACCACTTGACCCACACGTGACCAATCAATGACTCGTCAACACAGGGGGGTTGAAGTTCGGACATTCGGCGTCCTCGAAAAACACCCGCGCGTGCGGGGTCCTTGTTTTTTGAAACGGCAGCTGTCAGGGGAACCAAACGCTTCGAGCGGCATTACGCGACACGCGTACGTCGACCGCGCGCGTGAGCACGCACGAACGCGAGTACGAGTGACGTTTACCCTTGAGCGTGCGTGTTTCGGAGAATCATGGTGAAAGTACGCGTGAGTTCGAACGAGGAGCTGGCGAAGATTGAGGAAAAGCTGTGCGAAGCGGTGCTCGAGACGATCGATGGCGCGAAGCGGGATCCGTCGTGGAACGCGGAGAAGGCGAGGGCGTTGAAGAGGCATTTGTATGGTATGACGGAGCGTGTGTTGGGGAGCGTGCGGGCGAATGTGATATGTGGCGCCGCTGGGGTGGATGCGAGCGTTGGGGTGGTGAGCGAGGGGGACATCGCCGATCCCGAGTTGGACGCGCTCGAGGCGGAGGTTGCGGAATTGAGCGCCAAGGTTGCGGAACAGCGCGCGACGGTGCCTGGACAAGTTGCGAAGAACTATAGTGAACGCTTGACCGAGCTTAGGCCGACGTCGGGTGCGAATGGGTCTGCAGGTGACGCAAGCGCCGCGGAGGCGCGCGTCGACGGCGAAGCCATGGAGGCGTTGCGACGCGAACTCGACGCGAATTTGGCGCTCATGCCTGAATTACAAACGCGCTTGCACGAAAGTTTATCCAAGCTTGGACGATTGATGGGAGAGTTAGACTTGCAGCGTCAGCGTGCGCCGCCTGGGACGATTGAAAAGGCTATCAACGCGCCGACGGGTTCGGATACGCCCGCCACTGGCGACGAGCCGGCGGGAGGCGACGTAGCGACTCGCAGACGTTTAGCGCACGAGCTCGCACCGCCACCGTTAGCCGCATGAAAATGTCATAATTCTTGTTGTTAATGTATCATCCATTTTGTATTAAGCCTATACGTGTATATCGTGCGTTTCTTCGTCTAAAAAGTCATATCATACATGCGCGATTCGATTCGTCTACGATTACTTGCGACGCGAACGCTTCGACGGTTTCTCCACTGGCCCGTCGTTCAACGTCTGCGAACGGTGTTTCTTGCCATTCGTGTCGGCAGAATCGTCGTCGTTATCATCATCATCCGCTTGTTCAATGTCATCATCACGCTCCACTACGTCATCCGCGCTCTTCTCCACGCGTTGGCGACGCGTCTTGATCGGCCCTTGCGCCGACGCCCCCTTGGATCGCGCGCTCAACTTGTCTGCGAAATCAATCAACGGTGTGCTTCGAACGTCTTCGTCATCAACCTTCCCCACGGCGTCGTCAACGCGGAACGTCAAACACTTGGCGTCAACCGCGGACAGTTTGGTTAAGAATGGACTCAACCCATATGCCAAAAAGGGAAATCGTTCGTACACTGGTTCGGGATTGAGCGTAAAGTTGACGGCTTCTTCAAACAAAATGCGCATGACGATGCGATCGCGACGAGATGACAGGGCAAACATGTCACTCAAACGCGTTGCGAGATCGCTGTATGCTTCGAGAAGAAGCTGACGATTTCCGAGGTCGGTGGACAATACTTCGTCATACGCGTTATGCAACGCCGTCAACACGGCTCGGACGAGCACCTGCGGACCCGTGCGGCGTAAATCATTGCAATAGGTGCGAATCGCTGCATCGGTCCACGGGCCAGCAATCCTAAAGTTTGACAGGAAATCAGCACCAAGCGCACCGTTTTCGGCAATCTTTTCATCATGCATGGCCATGCGGTAGGCTAAACGCGCGGCGTTCAAGTCGGCGTCTTGCGTGGTGTCGGCGGGCGTGATCAACGCCGTGCAGTGCGCCCAAACGTCTTGACTGTCTCTGAGGGACAACTGTAAACGCATCGAGTGCGCCGGATGCGAACTTGGAAGCGTGGAAGAGTTGTAGTAGTACAAGACCATGTCGCAAATCGTCGAGATGATGGCGCGCTCCACCTTGTTCGCGCTTTCGGCGTCGCTATCGTCAAACAAATCTTGCGTGCGTCGCAAAATGTGCAAAATGTTCGCCACAAAGGTATCGCGCTCTGTGATGTGTGCGTTGACTTGTTCAACCGTCGTCGACTCGTTGTCCATCAACTCAAGCGCACGCCAGATGAGCATGAACGAAACCGATGAGCACGCCATGGAGACTGACTCTTGCCCGATGACGACGCTCCGCGACGCGTTGCCGATGAATTGCGACAACTCGGAAAACACATCCACGCCAGACGCAATATTGCACTTGGAGATCAACGCACGAACGCGAGACACAGCCATACGGAGTTCAAACGCGTGTCCTTCGCTTTCATCTGCAACGGATGGGTCACTCTTGCCCATGGCAGTACGAATCTTCTTCAACACCGGCGACAACTTTGCGGAGAGCTCGCTCATCGTGGCGTCCAAGACGGGTTGCGCGAAGGGCTTGATTGCTTCAAAACCGTCATTTGTAAAGTAGTTGAACGCATCTCCACACGCTTCCAGCACTCGTTTATCACTGTGCTTGAAGAAAATATCTTTAACTTGCTCCGCCAACGCCGTGAATTCGTGTTCTAAATGCGAAAGACTGTAATGTTCAAGCTTGACGTAGCGCACGACTTCGACCAAAGGACCGACGACTTCGGATTCAGCTTGATACTTGTTCAAGAGATCTGAAATGATTGCCGATATCTTCTTCGTGATGGTCTCGTGCGCGATCTCACTCGCATGACGCTGCTTTGCGCTCACAGTCTTCGACGCACTCAAATCGTTTGGCTTCACGATGTCCTCGCCCACGGATTTTTGAATGACGAGAACCAAAATGTTCGCTAAAATGGCCGCTTCTTCCATACTCATGTCTAACATTAACGTTTGTGCAATCGTCTCAGGCTCTTCAAGCACCTTGTACACACCCCATAATCCGTCAATAGCCTTTGCGTATCCATTATTTCTATCGCCAAGTTCCGTCATCAACTGCGCGATGCCTTGAAGTTGCTTTTCTCCGGCGTCGACGCGCTCCTTGCTCGAAATCTTACGATGCTTGCGATAAGCCTCGGTCAATGTCGGCATCAAAGTCTTCGAGGCACGAGCTGCAGTATTGCGAATCGTTTGGTTCTTATCCATAAGGAGAGACATGACGACGTTCATGTGACCAGGATCCAATTCGCTGTGCTCGTGCAAAATGGCGGAGAGACGAATCGCCTCGACGACGACGTCGGCTTCAACGTCGCGCAACATCTCTGCGATGCGCGGACGAAATCGAACAATAAACGTATCCATCATGGCCAAGTGCGATTCGCTCGAAGTCAAAGTTTTCAACGCAAGTATGACTTCCAAACGCACAGACGCGTTCTTGTCATTCAAACTCCAACCGAGGTACTTCAAATAAAAGTCGGTGAGGAACACGAGCTGGTGCTTCAGCATCCATTTACCGAGTGCCTTCATGCACGCCGCGCGAATAGCTTCGTCGCAATCACGGAATCGATGGGTGAATACTTGCGTAAACACGTCTTGCATGTACTTCTCGACCACTTCAATTTGTTCTTGACAATCGGCGACGGCACTCTGCAAACTCTTGAGCATCTCTTTGCCGCTCTTCTCTTGCATAGCAGTATCCATTTGGTTTTGCTTCAAATCGCGCGATTTGCTGAGGTTGTTCACGACGGCAACCAAGCTCGTGATGACTTGCAAACCCATGTATGTTGCCGCTGCACGAAGAGGACGCGCCTTGCTCGACGAGCACGTAGAGATGATTTCCAACCAAGACAAAAACAAGGTTCCGTCATACAAATCCCCAGTCTCGCTCGCTTCGCGAATGCAATGATCAACAAACTGCAAAAAGTTTGTTTTAAACCCCTTAAATTCCTTCGAACGCTTGTTGAGCGGATCCTCGCCATACAAATTACCCGCAGCCATGTCGTTGACGATGCGATTCATAATCGACAAGCAGTCGGCGCGCTGCATCTCAATCGCCGTCACGCCCGTCGAACACCCCGCAGCCTTGGCCAACAACGAGTAAATTTCAGCCACGCCCGAAACGTCATTCGCGTTGTAGCGACCACGCCAATCTTGCGCCTGCAACATCACCGCCGCGCCCTCGTTGCGCAACAAGTCGAAGAGATCGCCCGCGTCGTCATTCGCCGCGTCCATCTCCTCTTCCGTCGCCGACGCCGCGCGCCCACGCGACGCCCCACTCGCAGGCGGCGGTACCACCGCGTTCTCATTCCGCTTCTGCAACGCCTCCACGCTCGCCGCGGGCTTCTTACGCGCACCACTGCGCGACTTTTTCTTTGGTTCCGCCGTCGCCGCGCGCGCGTGCGCGTTCTCATCCGCCTCCGTCATCGTCGCCGTCTTCGGCCGTCGTTTCCCCGATCGCGATTTCGGCGGCATCGTCGCCGATATCCACCTCACGCCTTCGCACGCGTTCGTTCGACGCACACACGCACGTCACGCGCACACACCGTCCGTCAATGCCGTCGCGACAGCCGAGAATTCAAAATTTCAAAATCCCCAAAATTCCAAAACCCGACACCCACCTCCGCGGCGCGCGTCCGACTGTCGCGCGCGACGTGCGCGATGCTTGGAGCGAATCACGCGCCGCGCGTTCGAGCGAAAGATTGCGAATGCGCGCGCGCACGCGTCGTCGCGAAATGCCGACGGTCGACGCCCGGTCGCGCATTCCGTCGAACTTTCTCCTCGAACACCCCCACCCATGCGCCTGAATCACGATTGGCCAAATCACTCGAGAGAATCCACCAATCGCGACTCGGCGCGCAGTCCCTCCATCGAGGTTCCAGAACGAACCTCGCGCGATCGATATTTTGACTCGATGAAATCGCGACGCGATCGAGGCGCGACGTCGATCGAGCGCACCCTCGTCATCGATCGCGCCACCGACCGCGCGGCCACCGTCAGCACTGGATAACGCGACGCCAACGCATGCGGTCGACGTCGCTCGCGGCGCCGCGGCGCGCGTGCGCGTGTCGCGGCGGCGGCGGCGGCGGCGGCGGCGATAGCGGCGGCGACGGTGGTGCGTCGCGCGCGCGGCGGACGGCGCGACCGACGCGCGTGGCGACGTCGACGACGTCGCGCACGACGCATCGCGAAAAGTATGGGTTCGATTGGACCGCGACCGCGACCGCGGAGCAGCGCGCGCACGAGCGCGAACGCGAGCGTCGCGCCGCGGCGTCGGCGGCGGAATCGTCGGCGTCGAGTGTGGGGGGCGGTGGCGACGGCGATGCGGAGGAGGAACGGTGGAAGTATGCGCACGAGAGCGACGCGTTTGAGTATCGCGGCGCGTGGTTGGATTTGGTGTCGCGACAACGGCAAGGGGACGCGACGACGACGACGACGACGTACGAGGGGAGTGGGTCGGATGAAGATTTTGAAGCCAAGGTGAAGAAGATGAGACGTAAGGCGACGAAGCGGCGGGCTCGGGGTGGGATGAGCACGGAAGGATTCGTGATGGGGGGCGTCGAATACGAAGCCGCGCTCGGCGAGCTCGTGGAGGCGCACGTGCGCTTAGCGCGACGATTATCGCTGTGGCGCACGAATTTCGTGTTGAGATTCGAGCGCGAGCCCGAGTATGCGGACATGCCAGTGTCGATTAGAAATATCGAGCTCGACTGGATTTCGCTCGGGTTCAAGATTCGCTCGATTGAGAAATGATGTTGTTGTTTGTTGTTCATGTTTGTAAGGATGTTTTGACTCGCTCGCTCGCCCGCTGTGTAACTTTGTGTAATAATGCATGCAAATTATAGTTTACAACATCTTCTATTCAGTTTCTACGCTATTCATTCTTCGTCTGAATCAAGTTTCAAGCCGACGGCGATGTACGACACGACGTTGCCGCGCGCGTCCAACGTCGGCGGATTTTCAATCACCACCAAGTTCTTACTCGTCATCGCTCGCTTAGGTTTCACCCCAGGCGACGCCCTACTAAACGACCCATTACTACCGCCGCCGCTACTATCAAAGGATGGGGGAGCGACGCTAGACACCGTCCCGCACGCGGCGCACCGCACGCTCGCCGCGCCTCGCGGGTACATGAGCGTGCACAAACACCCCGCACACTCCGTATACGCCATCACCGTCCGCACCGGTCGTTCACGCAACGCTGTCCCTTGTAAAAGCATCGGTATCGTCGCTTGCTGATACGTCGGCAACGTCGACGACGACGGTCGCTCGCCGCTCAAACGCCTCGGCGATGGCTGATGCGGTTGTTGAAGATTCCCCCCGCGCGCCGACGCCACGTTCACCGTATCGCACACCGCACACCGTACGTGCGTCGCCTCCGCCGCGTGCGACAGCGCCGTATCGCACCCCGCGCACCGTAACACCGCCGTGCGCGCGCTTCGAGACGTCGCATCCACATCGCGCTCGCCGTGCGTCGGCGTCACGAATCCACACAGCGCGCACCGCACCGCCGCGCTTCCGCGCGGGTACGCCAAGAGCGCGCCGCATCCGTGCGCGGTATCGCCGCCGCACGAAATTTCAGCCGCCGCCGCCGACGACGCCGACGACATCGCGCGCGCGGCGTTGTGCCGAGAGTGTGTCAATCGCGCCACGTGGTCGTCACACGCAGCCGCGATGCCGATGACGCGCGCGCGCCGGGCGACGTCCGTGGACGCGAGCGACGGGGAGGAGGACGCGAAGGATGTGCGCCAAACGGCGCGCGTCGATCGCCGGGCGGCGAGCGACGACGAGGACGACGATGAGGCGCCGGAAGAGGTGACGCGAGATGCGTCGCGCGCGGCGGCGGCGGCGAGACGAGACGCGGAACGCGACGCGTCTCGCGCGGTGCGCGAGGCGAAAAAAGCGCGCGAGGGAAAGAAACACGAAGAGGCGATGGCGAGGAAGGATGCGCGCGCGGAGGCGGGTGGGAAGAAGGCGCGTGCGAAGGATGATGAGGATGAACTCGAGGAGCTTCCAGAGGACGTCGTGGACGCGCTCGCGCGGGACGGACGACGGCGACGAGAGCGCGATGCGGGCGGGGAGTCGTCGGCGAGTGATGACGATGACGAACGTGATTTGTACGAAGCGTATGAATCACGCGGGAAGAAGACGAAGAAATCGGTAAAGGTGAAGAAGTCGAGGTACGAGCGAGACGGGTTTGACGTCGTGGCGTTGGACGCGGCGGAGGATGAAGACGATCACGGTGTCGTGGCGCCTCGTTCGGCGATGGATTTCATGAGAGATCGGCTAATTAATAAATACGCGAGGTCTGGAGAGATGTTGCGCGACAGCAAGACGGGACGAATTCCAAACGCGTTCGCGAGACGCTGAGCCGTACTACTGAGTGTGTAATTTGATACTAAAACAATAGATGAATCCGTCCGCGAGAGCGCGTAAAGGAATACTAAAAATACGATACCTTGGTTGACGCGTTATTTTCCAAACGCAAAGGTGTCGAACAAGGACGATTGCCAGAACTTTTTGTCGTCTTTGTTTCTATCTTTGAGCGCGGAGGCGCCGCGAGACTTTGACTTCTTCGCGCGCGCAGGAGTTGTTCTCGTCGGCGGCGTACGTGCAGGGCGTTCCGGGAGGTCCTTCATAAACTCACTAAACTCTGCGTCGACGCTTTTTTTCACGCTTTCCATGGAAGTTCGCGCAATCGTCGCGAACGGCGTGGCGTCGCTCCTCTTTGAGCTCGATCGTGTCGCCGGAGGCGGGCTTTTGAAATACGGACTCTTCTTCACAGACTTTGATACGATGGGAGTTTCGGCAATCACGCGAGTTTCAGCTATCGCACTCACTGGCGTTCTCGCCCGACGTGGCGTTGCCTTTTCCATCGAGTCTGGCACGACCATACAACCTTCGGTTTCGGCGCCGACGTCTGCGTCCCGAATGTCGCTCACCGTTGATGGCGTTGCCATAGCATCTCGCGACTTCAACGCGGCATAGAAGGACTTTCCAGCCCCAGGTGCACGCGCGCCAAGCGCTTTATCTGCCAATTTCGCTCGCGGTTGATTGCGCGTCAACGCTGCGCGTAAAGTATTGATGTTGTCTTCTGGCTTGTCCTGCAGAAAGCTCGCAAACGCCGCATCCGCCTTGCGCACTCGCGTCGACGCGCGGGATGGCGATGGCGCCAATGCTGTAGATACGTGATACGCCGCTCGTTCGATAGCGTCGTCCGAAAACAACGATTCATGCGACTTTGGTGCGAGCGCTTTGAGCTGAGATCGATTCTTCACCGCCACCGCCTTGCCAAACGTCTCGAGCGTCATCGGATGCACGGCGCTATTCGCAAGCGCGTGCGCCACCGTTGGTGCGTGATACGCTCCGATGAGTCGAGGTAAATCTGCAATCGCAGACTCGTCCAACACCCCCGTTGGGTCGTTTAAGTTTACATTGTGCTGTCGTTTCGGACAATACACCCATTGAAACTTGAACGTCAACAACGCGTCTTCGAATCGCGCTTCGTAATCTCTCGGCACTGAAATTCCTTCAAACTTCATGTGACGCAATACTTTCGTGTACGTCTTAAACCTACGAATCAACCCATGCGCCTTCTTTATCCCCACTCCGTTCAGGGACGGCAAATAATCACAACCACTCAACACGCACATTTCTAAAAACATCTCCGGCGTGAACCCGACGAAACTCAAGTCCCGATTCCTCGCTAAATCCCCGTACCGAATCTCAATCCCGTGCCCATCGGCGCCCATTTTTGTGAACACACTCGCACACCCGTGCGCAATCAAGTCGCTGTCTTCCGTGATCACGCCATCGACGAATCCGTGCTTGGCCAAGTACGCCATTTGCGCGTCGGCTTCGTATGGCGCCGTCAAACTCTCGAATCCCTCCTTCGCCAACGCATCAATCACCTGCCTCGCCATCTCAGGCGTCACATCCACCGCGCGAGTGTACTGCTCATACGCCGCGCTCGCATTCCCTTGCATCGCGTGTTGTTTCGCGCGCGCCAACGCCTCGCTTCGTCCCCGACGTCGCGACTCCTCCTCTCCAGACTTTGAAGGCAAACGCCCACCATCAAACACATAAATCGCCCGTATCTTCCCTCTCGCAAGCATTCGCGCGCGATTCATAAAATACTCCACGTGTTTACGCGTCGGTACGCCCTCGCACAGCT
>JACLAB010005670.1_pt1 | contig 33321 bp, 22 predicted proteins | sample 8027921 | NCBI WGS metagenome assembly JACLAB01 (sample SAMN15725117, study PRJNA655200) | protist metagenome | isolation source: fluorescence activated cell sorting (FACS) single amplified genomes of... | place: USA: West Boothbay Harbor, Gulf of Maine | collected 2000-07-19 | reverse complement strand
TTCCGTAGCCCGAAAGTCGATATCCTTTAATGAAATGAGTAAAGTATCATTCGAATTACTTTAAACCCACCTTGGGGTTGAGGGTCTTTCTCTCACTTTCGATGAGACGGCTCAGTGACTGACAGTCCAAATAAGTCCGCCAGTTCACCAGTTGACCAGTTCGTTCCTCAGGAACCATGCTGCATTTGCCACATTTTTTTAGGTACAATGCAATCCAGAGAGGTGATGTCTGCGTGAAAGCCGCGGTGAACCCCGCGAGCTTATCAACGAAGGTTAAGTCGAAATATATGCAACCGCTGAAATATGCACCTCACTACTCAGCAAATGAACATCTTGCGCCTGTGTAGTCGCGTCAAGCTTGTATCGGGGCAACGTTAATGGTTCGAACCTGACTTAAAGTAAAATTTGGAACTATATTAATATGTAAGTCTTCCGCCAGAAAGCACATCTCCTACGTGAAGAACGATTTTAAACAACTTTTGAATTCAATAGTTGACCACACGAAACCTCAGCTGTAAAACATCCCAGTGTAGACATGCGAGGTGCGCCACTGTCTAAGTCGTGATACTATGCAGTATACATGCAGTATACAGGGCCTCGCGATGTGGCTGTTGCCGACCGTGCGCGACGTGTGCCGCGGTCTACAATGTTTTGACGTGGAAAGTCGTCCTAGTTATTTATGTCGGAATTACGCTGGATGTTAAACTACTGAACTAGTAGTTTAGCCGAAATTTAAACTAATCGTGTACACAAGAGTACAATATACGCACGCTTGTGGGAAATCCAGACGTCACACGTACAGGAGGGCGTGTGCAATTCGAAGTTTCGCACGCAGTTGCAGGAGCAAAACCAGTACAAAATTACGTCGAAAGACACAGGCATTCGTTCCACTTTCTTCATCATCTTACGTCGTACAGAATTTCATTCCCAACCGGTTATGTCTGCGGTAAGCACGTCCAGTCATTTTGAGATCGAAACTCACACGCTCACAGCAACAGAACCTTGAGCTTTACAGGCGTTCAACTCTAGGAATGGCGCTGACAGATGCGCTAGATGATATGGTGACTAGCGGTGAGCTCGCTCCACTGCTGGCTATGAAAGTACTGGCCGAGTTCGACAAAAGCATGGCGAGCGAACTAAAAACAACCAACTCAAAACTTACCGTAAAGGGGAATTTACATACTTATAGGTTCTGCGACAATGTCTGGACGTTTCTTCTCGAAGATGTTTGCTTAAAAAGTGTCAACTCACAGGGAAACACCATAGAACATTCAGCACCATCTATGAAGATAGTGGCATGCGATGGCAAAATTCTAGGAGATGCCGCGGGTCACACATAGGCGTACCCAAAGCCATATTGAATGTGCACTTCCAGTAGACCTCTCCAGCCTAGCTGATCTTACAGTGTACGACCGGATTGGCTGTGCAGCGAAACATGGCCCTGTGATCGACGTCAATAGCGTTAAATGAGCTTTTTAGTTGCAGTACCTTGTATGTATGGTCCATCAAAGCCCCTACGCTGCAGACAGTCGCATGATATTGGGTCTCGAACGCCGTGTGCTCGCTCAGCCAGCCACTCTACATGGCGACTTTAGTCAGTAGAATACAAAACGAAATATGCAAACGCGCGGTCGTACCGTGCTTTTATTTCTCGAATTTACCAAAAAAACACGCGCGTCGCGAAGATCTTTGTCCGAATCAGATACACCGATACAACGCAAAGCCTGTACGAACTCCCCAACAAGTTCGACATCGGTTGCTTCTATGAGACACGGTAGATAGAATCGAAGGAACCTTTCCTCGCGACGCCATTCATCGGGGATCAATGAAAACTGACACCATGCACTTCGAGTAAATATTCGGTGAGTGACGAAGTAACATGTATCTCGAAAATGTCTCGCAGTTGAAAATTTCGTCTACTGAAGGTTCAAATGACAACAAAATAATACGAAGAGATCTTACCGGAAGGATTAGTGCACCTCGAGTCGCAAGGAGTGCATCTACGTTCATTGCGTTCGTTCCTGGGATCCCAAGGTCATTACCGCTCAGAAAGAAGGACCACACCATTGCAGTACTGAGCTCGTCGAATTTAATGCCGCCGTGATGGGTGTTATCGTCGCCTTTCAAACCCAAATAGTCTGTCAGAGCTGTATTCAACTTCACAGCACTCTGTCTGATGAGCCCCCATAGTCTATCGTGTTCATAGCCAAGACGACGTAACACATAGTAACCCTCGTTGTAAAAGAGGAAATCTTCAATCGAGTATATTCCATCTATGCTTGCATTCTGCATCAACCAGAGAGCGGAAAAGCGATGCAATATAGCATCGGTCGTCTCTCGAACTATGCCGGTTGATATTTCACGAAAAAAGTAGAACGTAGCGAGTAAGTCGCTACCCCAAACTCTAAAAAAAGTATTTCGTCTCGAGCTCTCTCTCTCGATAAATTGAAGAGCGTCTATCACTACTCTATTCAGATGGTAAGTCGCACTTGACAAATCAAATTTGCTCTTCACAGTTTCACGCGGAGTTGAAACTTGCATAAATTTGTCACACGATAAGCCAAGCGCCCGGCCTACTCTATCGCCAGGAGTTGCCTTTTGCGTAGTAGTTGAGTTCGTTGCACAGTTGAGCGATACTAGTTCCCAAGTAATACACGACTTTTCACTCGTCCTATGGTACAGTGGGAAATGCAGACTCATACTCAGGCGGCTGTGTGTGATACTCTCACGTGAAGAAGATACGACGTTGCTGATTCCGAACAAATGATAAGTACCTAGGTGATATACGTATTGAATTGCCCGAAGTCGCGATGTGAAAATCAGCGCAACGTCGTTGTGCACGCTTTCGAGCACTCTGCGCATAGTTTCTGACACCTGTGACGTTTCTGATTGATTTGAATTGAGTTCAGCATTAAGTGCTTCGTGGAAAGAATGGACTGAATAGTTTCCCAGTATATTATATATCCATTCACGTGTCACTAACGTGTTGAAACTTTGTTCGCAGTGGCGAGCAAAACACCATATTGATCTCCGCAGCACAGCTTTTGAGTGACGATGTGCGCCAGCGTAACAGAGTTGATAGAGTAAATGACTACGGAACTTGGTCAAAATAACCTTGTTCAAGCTTTTCAAATCAGACCAAATACGGTGCGATAGCTCGTGTCGAGTCGCCGCATGAACGTATGAAGAAAGTAATCTGAAAGCATCACATTCCTCGAAATCGAAGCTGTATGCAGAGTGCTGCCGTTTTCTCTTGCGGTCCGATATTTCTAGCGAATGTTCTCGGAACGCGATAAGGTTTTCAACCGAACCCATCCGACAAGCCTCGTGCAAAGCACCATTCAAACCGTGCTTGAAATTTTCCATCGATTGAGCCATTTGTGTTTCAACACATGCGAATAGCCTGTGAAACCATTCTGTCCAATCGGAAGAAGGATTGAATTCCGGGACTTCTGTATCTTTGTTTGAGCGTGCATACGCCAATGTTGTCAAGATCTGATGATTAAAATAATTTCGCCGCTCAGTACAATTGCCCATAGTTACATTCGGCGATTCCAAACCACTTTCCAAATTGTCGCAGATGATCGTAACAAATCTCTCCAGTCTCTCATGCTCGTACTTAGCGACTCTTTGGCAATGGCATAAATGTGGTCCAAGTGCTTTCACAATATTTGACATCTCTTTCGCAGCATCCGCACCTACAAGTGTGAGAATATCAACGCTATTTCCATGTACGATACTTGCCGATCGATCAGAATGATCGCGACGCATCAAAAAAGCACCTGAGAAGATTGAGTCGAGTTCTATTTGTTTCGCCTTGCGAAGTCTTTTCTTTAGATTTTCGATATCTTCGATCGCCACTCGTTCGCTTGTTCTAGATATGACAACAGTGTACATACGATATTCACTCGGCCGCGTCGAGAGATTGTTCACGAACAGTGAGTCTTTCAACAAGCGTCGAATGTCGCCGTCCACTTTCCGCTCATCGCATACATGAAGCAGTGTGTGAGACGTATCTAAAATACTTTGCACGAAATTTCGTGATCTCATATCTGACGTTCGCACAAGTGGTAAATTCACGAACGTTGAATCAATTTCGTCCAAGGTAGTACCAGGTACTTCGATCACTATTCCCTTAATTACGCTCCAGATCAGGTTTTCAGGTGAGGAGAACCGCTGTACAAAAATGTGGGCTCTCGCAACGTGCTCTTTCAATGTCTTACCCGTCTGGATGTTCACACTTGGAGTGTATGTCAGGGTATTTCCCAGTAACTCGTGAAAGATGTCATTCTCCTTGAATGACAGTTGATCGCACTTTTTAATCAAATTCTTCAGTGAAATTGAGCGTTTTAAGACTGACTCATCAACTTGTCCGTCAGAAAGTAGAGTCGCTGCGTGAGAATCGATTCCCTCTTGAGATAGAGACTGAATGAACACTTTGAGTTGGTCGCGCTAAGATTTTCATCACGATTTAAGATACTGAGAAAAAATCCGATGACTTCTTACCTCGTGTATTCTTGCTGACGCCGCGCACTCAGCCTGCGAAAGTATTTTTTGTATATCTTCGTGGTTCTCAAAGACAACCCGTACTCGTACTCTTGTACCACACTGGACTTTATATATAATGTGCGAGTGTTCGATATTTTCAGGCAATATTTCATCCCTTTCAGCTGTGATATGATTGTGAGTTGTCGTGAGCCGCTCAAAAATGTCTTGAAGTTGTGCATCGGTGGGAGGGGTATCGTGTCTCCTACCAGTGTCATATGAAAGGGTGTATGTCGCCACAATATCTTCCTGGTGTATGATGCTGTGATATAAGTTGTCACTTATCATGCGTTCTTTCACAATTTCGTTTATCAACGCTGCTTTGTGGGCGAAGCTTCGGCCCATGACTAGCACATTCATACGACTTAGAAGTATGTTACAGTATCTTTTCGCTCTTTCCACGTCCGCCAAGCTTTTTTGAACGAGACCGCCGCAAGGTAAAAGTATGTTGTTACCATCTAGCGCCCGGTCTAGTCTCTGTTCGAGACGTTCTAGAAACAGTTCGAGCGAACGCAGCTTGCTGTGTTGAGTGGCCAAGTTGTCCGGCATTTTTAACACTGTGTGATTCATCAAATTGAGATGTAGTGAATCTTACTTCGCACTGCCATCGTTACGTACTCCTAAGCAGCCATCAGTGTTACTTCGCTAGAAACGGTCGTGAGCACCGATCTCGAGCATAAATCCGCGCTACAAGATGAGACATAATGCACATGGAATGAACCCAATCCAGTATTATAGTAATGTTAACGCCTATGTCTACACTACATTACTTTTGTACACACGTGGTACCATACCACGTGTATGGTACAGGAGGGATCCCTAAGAGAAAACAGGCAAATTTAGTGGCGTTTGACCAAATTAAATTACCAACGTTTTTGACGATTACGAACATTCGAACGTTGGTAATCGTTGTCGCGCGCTTAAAGGGCGGGCTACCCTCCAGACCTCGTAGGACATGACAGCGACATCGTAACCTTATTTGCGACGACCATACGAGGGAAGGCCGTTTGCAGAACGGTGTTTTGTATTCGATTTCCAAAGATTTTCCATTTTACGACAAAACATGGTGTCGCAACAAACTAGCTTACTTGTTGCAGCGAGGCATATGGGAAGCAAATTAGTGGACTCCATACGGGTGCCTTATGTTTACGTCGATCAAATGGCGCCAGACTTTATCATTACACCAAATATGTGCATTCTGTATGCCTCGTTAAATTTTGTTTTGTCGAATCCCGGCGGTTTTCGTGATCGTCTCGTATCTGTTGCACATAGATATTCTTTGTGTGTGGTGCTGATACACGTGGATGACGAGGCTGCAGTTCGCAATCTACCTCGAATCAATTCACAGTGCCTTTTCCACTTCTGCACTTTGATTTGTGTGTTTTCACTGCTCGAGGTCGGACTGTACTTAGAATCAGTCGTGTCACTGAGCGATCGGTGCATGTCACAAAACATATCAAGTACTGGAAGTGATTTTTTGCGTGTGTCGATAATACTGAATGGTCTGAAGCATGTTGGCAAAAACGATATTTGTTCACTCCTACAAAACTTCAATACGTTGTCCGATATATTTCGAGCAGATGAATCCAAGCTCTCATCGATACCTGGCATGGGTAATAGAAAAGTACAGTGTCTAATGCGGGCATCGTGCTACCCATTTGTACTGAAGTAATCGTCAGACACTTTGCCTTGCGTCTTTCAGGTCTAGCTGTGCAATGTAAAGGAAGGCAGCGATTATATATCGCGTTCCCGTCAGAAGTGGTGCGCCCGCGTGCAAAAGAGAGCTCCTGAAAGCAACAAGCTCGCCAATATTTGGGCGTATTAGAAGCTGGTGCTCGTCGAAAAGAGTGCCACCGCCATCGTATTCACTCTCATCATTTAATGCTAAAGTTAGAGACCAGTCGCCCTCATCGGTGTGCAGAGGTAGAAAGCGTTGTCCATGTGTGGCGTCGTATTTCACAATGAACGCATCATGGACTTTAATATCATGCACTGCCACTCCAGGAATCGCGTTACTAAGTAATGGACAAATAGTATTCGCCATTAACTCGTTCCAAGCGCCTATAAGCTCTGGAATGTCGTGGATGGGTAAATCTGTTGTTGGGACAGCGCGGTGTCGCCTTCTACTCCAGCCATTAGCCCTCTTTGCCGCACTTTCAGCAATTTGTACCCAATGTGTGCAACTCACTGGTGAAAGTATCGGTAGTGATGACAGCATAATACCATGAACGCCGGTGGGCTGCAAGTTTGAGACCTCGACATTTGCTTGTACGCTCGCCAGAGATATACTGTACGCTCGGTCTTTCCTTACCTGTTCTGCAAGTGATTCATGTCCTGGAAACATCGCGTGCGCTGCATGCCATATTTCGTGTGCAGAGCGCCATTTACCTTGACCCAATACAGCTTGACCGAGAGAGTGTAGTAACTCGGGTCCAATCCATTTTGTAAGTGCAAAGTTGAACACAGCTTCAGACTCCTGAAATTGTTCTTCTTCGAGGTACTGCAGGCCCAGTCGATACAACGCTCTCTCTTCTAAATCGTGATGATACTCCTTCTTCTCCCAGCTGCATCTAGCACACGCGCACCAAATGCCAAATTGTGACACGAGCCTGTGTCGGCGAGTGTCGGCTAGACTTGACATGCCTACAAAAGATATTGTGAGTTGCTCGTGCTCAGAAATATTCTGAAGAGCTAATAACTTCGTTTTCAGTACACCCGAATCGTAAACAACTTCTACCTGTGTATTTGGCGAGCAGCTATGAGTAAGCCCCAAGAGACGGGGAGAAAAGATCAGCAAACGGTAGCTCCTATCACGACAGAGAATAAGTTCACGAGAAGAGTCCGATCTCTTTTTAATCTGTTTGTCTCGCACGATCGCGTGCTTTGCGCTGCTAGAAAGCAAACGACTACTTTGCGCTAGTTTTGCAACACGTTCTTCAGTTAGACCCTCTGCGCTAAAAGAGTCCAACGAGACAGGCTTGAAATGGAGCTCGATTATAGCCGCAAGATGGGAAAATACTTCAAGCGTCAAATCTCGTAGAGTTCGCTGAACAATCTCATCTGTGAAATGTGACCAAAAGGCGACCAGTAACTGCCATGCTTGACAGAGGTTATCGTCTATTTGGTTCTGAACAAACAGAAAATCTTCGTAGCGAACAACTTTACTGTCTAAAATACTACGGGCTGCAACCGCGCTCCAAGATAAGCTGAAGTCTACCGCGTTTATCAAAGTATGCATTGTCGTCGTTGATGCCGGGTCCATCGTTTTAGCAATCATGGTGGCTGTCAGCCAAAATGTCTCACTCGTGTTCAAGCAGAATCGATGGAACTCAGTGGATGCGCTCCTGAGAGCGAAGCTGTCGCCAAGGCAGCATAATGCGTGCCAACCAAAAAGTGAGTGGTGACCTGTTGAATTTTGAATGCATGCATCAGAACAGAATTTGGATAGACAAGATGACCCGAAGGGACAAGGTTTTGCTCTGGGTGTATTTTTATATAAACTGTTTTCTGTATCACTGGCGTCACAGTCACTGGCGACAGCTCCGTACTTTGTTCCGTCCAGTGTACAGTTCGAGGTTTCAGCAAATGAACGGCACTCGCGCAAGCAGTGTGCGCAGAGAACGTTCACAGCGCCTTCCTTTACTTGCACACCAAAAATATCACTTTCTACTAAAACACTGTCGCCTTTGTCAACTTGTTTTCCAGCTAACATCCTCGTTTGCTGCGCTCTTCTGAAGCAAACAACGCACTAGTACGATCGCGGAAAAATATTTTGGATTGAAAGGCCGCTGCTCATTGTAGGTGTCGACCTATGCGGCGCGGTATGACCACGCGCATCAATATGAGTTAGACTTGCCAGTGTGTGTTTATGGCAGATGCATGTGAACGCCAATTGAACTGCGAACGTCACTTCCCGTCGTCGGTAACTTAAATCGCGCTGCTACCATATGAACAGTGTGCGAATCGGTGTCGACGTAGCTGGAATCGGTCGCCCCTTGAGTACACGTGCGCATCGGCGCTGTAACAGGTTTGTATTCACCTCGGTAACTGAGTTCTTTCTCCAATTTACTAGTTCTCTAGCTTTCAGAAGGCCATGTGCAACACCTGTGATAATCGAGTAGAGATCCATTCAACATCGGAAGTGGTATGTTCAAAGTTCGGTTAAGATTATAAATTCAAGGTGTTTTCAGCTTCGCGATTCCGGAAGAGTTGCGTTAAAAAAGTCGATTGGATTATGGTAAGTTTTATTTTCTTCTTGACGTTCAGAGGTTCACATGTTCCAGTCACGTGGCAGATGGTCTATCTGGTGCCAATTTCAAAGTGCACGAGTTTTTTTCACACCTTGACGGTGCGTGCAAAATGGGACGTTGTTTGCTCGTAGGGTCTGCCCTGGTATCTACGCAAAAACTTCTCAGCGAGTGCGTTGCGAAGTGACACGCCTGTCGTTTTGACACTCAAACCCGATTATCGCAGAAATGCAAGACTTTTCCCGGAAGGTACGTTACTTATTTGTGACACGCAATCGAACGGCAAGGGCAGAGGGTGAGTTTGCGTATTCACATCGCCTGTATACACATGAGCAATTTGAACAGCAACAACTTATGGACGTCAAACGAAGGTTGCTTAATGTTTTCTTTTACATGCAACTTCAGGTGAAGTTTCGTCTTGTCGACGCGATCGAGTCTCACAATTTAACTAGAGACGGGCGTACACTTCCTTGCGTTCAGTACATTGCGAGTCTGGCTTTGGTTGAGGTCGTCGTTTATTTTTTGGCGGTGTCTGTGAACTTGATTTTTTATGTTCGTAGGCTGTGAAGGAGTACACTGCTCATGTGCAGGGCCGCGTTGGCGAAAAAGAAGTGCTTCCTGGGTTGAAGATCAAATGGCCAAACGATTTATATTATGGTAACCAAAAAGTGCGACGACAATACATGAATTTGTAGCGTATTTAAATATTACCCAGATAGGCGGGATATTGTGCAACTCTGCATACAGCGATGGTGCCTTCTGTACAACTATTGGAATCGGATTCAACTTGCATAATAAGGTAGCGCGAAGATAACCTGGAATCTTAGAGTTTGAGGCGATGTATGTAGGAACCAACGTTATGTTTGGCCGACGTTCTTGAACAGCATGTCGCACAAAGTGTCAGTCATTCTCAATATTTTAGCGTCGCATTTTCTAACCGGGGAGCAGATGAAACGTGAAGTTCTGGTGGCAACCTTCTTAGGTGAAGACTATATTATTGAAGGCGGAACGCGCACTTACATGGTGACAGGGCATTTTACGCGTTTGAACCTGACCTTTAGCGAGGCCGGTTTTAAAAGTATCAGGGTGAGGAAATGTTGTGTGACACTGACGCGAAGCTAATCTTGCCCCTTAGGGCGAGTACACAAAGCACTGGCTGCACACGAACCAGCAAGTCACGATAGTCGAAAACGAAGAAGGAGCTCTTCGGCGCATTGAAATGACAGTCAAAGGTCTAACCGAGACTGGACTTCTTCTTGCTGGTAAGGAATTTTACTTTGGAAAGCCGCGAACAGTTTATGTTGTATTTTGCAGAGGACAGTTATGGAAGTAAATTTGAACTAAGTCCGGACGGAAATGGTTTCGACTTCTTTTCCGGTTTAATAAGGCGAAAGTTGCCACGGGTGTACTAGGACCAGACTTTTTTATGGCATAGCTATTTCTTGTAGACGTATATCTACAATATGGAGTCAAGAAGTTCCGAAATGAAGCTTGTGAATCTGCTCACTTATATTTTGACCATCCAACCTGACACATGTTCTTAGTCGTTCTGCCTTCATCGCATTGTAATCTCTACACTTTAGATATGCGTTGAGCCCAATTGGGACGTCTTCGTCCAAAAAGGTTGCCTCCGCACGGACTAATTTTAAAGATAGTGATGCGCCATTGCTCAATACGACTAGTTCTTCTCCGATGGTTACATGTTCCGTCGACATCTCAGCCGCGTCTCTTGGATTGTGATCGAACGTGGCGTCAAAGTGAGAGTCGCATTGCGTCAAAATGCGACGCAGTGCACTTTGGGCCTGAACGGCTCCACTCAATATCGAGTAAAATACGTCAATGGAATCGGTTACAGAGAGACCTGCCGATTTGCGGAGCTTTTGGATGCGGTTGACGACTTCTCTAGAAAGCCCCTCGTCCAGCAGAGACTGATCTATCTCTAGATCAAGTATCAATATCAACCCATCAGCATCGCAAATCGCATCCTGTTGCTCGTTTAATCGATCGCCAAACTCATATTTGATAAGAATGTCGTCTGATCCTAGCGTGAACTCTTCAATTCGCACTGACCCAGTTGTCAAAAACGCGTCTATCTCTTCCGTAGACATGCGCTCTATAGCTGCTTTGACTGCCTTCATATGCTTGCCGACTTTCTTACCAAGAGTTGAAAAGTTAGGGCACGCTTTTTGTGCAACAAAATTTCGAGTTTGAGACGAGATTTCAAGAGAGCGCACATTCAACTCAGACATGACGTATGCTTTCAGGTCAGTTGAAAGACTACTCAAAAACTGCTCATCATTATGAACGACTAAAGCGGTTGAAAGAGGCAGCTTCAGAGGTTTGGCGCGCCGTTCGCGAATCATCCGACCCATCTCTATGATATTCTGCATTCGAGAAACTGATAATTGTATCTGTTCATTTTCAATTCCAGAGTCAGCGCTTGGAAATTCGCAGAAGTGTACACTCGCCGCAGCATCTTTCATGCATTTTCTCAGGTTCTGGTACATCGTTTCGACGAAAAAAGGTGTGAATGGTGCCATTGTTTTGCACAGTGATAGTAAAACGGCATATAGCGTGTTCAACGCTTGTAACGAGTCTTCGTTATTCCCTTTCAGACGCCCACGATTGTACCGTACGTACACATTTGTGAGCTGCTCGATGAACTGCACCAATCTGGGCACTACCGTGTATAATCGGTACTCACGCATTTCGGCTTTAATAAAAACGATCAGCGAATTCGATGCAGCCAGTATCCAAGTATCTAATGGATTCTCGACAGTAAATTGTGCTTGCTTTGGCACAAACGGCGTTTTCGTTTCGACTTCAATTCGTAATATGTTTTGAATAAGAAAACGATATGCATTATACCACGGCAAAAATACGTCTTTAAGCACGGCGAATACTCCTTCTTCTTTAAATCGCAGTGACTCTGCTCGAACAACGGGACTATTGATCAAATAAAGGCGCAACGCGTCCGCACCGTACTTGTTGATAACCTCGTTCGGGTCTGGATAGTTCTTCAGTGACTTGGACATCTTTTTACCATCCGCCGCCAGTACTAGACCATTACATATCAAATTTTTGAACGCAGGACGGTTGAAAAGCGCAGTTGACAATACCATCAACGTGTAGAACCAACCTCGAGTTTGATCCAGACCCTCGGCAACAAAGTCGGCAGGGAAGTTCTGCTCAAAGTTTTCGCTATTTTCAAACGGAAAATGTTGTTGTGCGTAAGGCATGCTACCACTTTCAAACCAGCAATCAAAAACATCTTCCACTCTGTGCAAAGCTGGAAAGTCAGGGCCGCGTTGAGATGGTATTGTCAAGTGGTCAATCCTGTGACGATGAATGTCAGAAATACCGCTGCAACCAGTCAACTTTTCGAGTTCCGCAATAGAACCAATAACAATAGTCTCATCGCCGTCGGGAGACTGCCATACCGGCATTGGAGTACCCCAATATCTGTTACGCGAGATTGCCCAATCACGGGCACCTTCAATCCAGTTGTGAAAACGTTTCTCCTGGACGTAAGCAGGCACCCACTTTGTTTCAGCAGTATTCTTAAGCAGTTCGGATTTGATTTTCTCGACTCGGACGAAGTACGAAGACACCGCCCGGTATATGAGTGGGGTTTTGGATCTCCAGCAGAACGGATATGAGTGCACAATCCGTGCGCTATCTAGTAAAAGACTCTTATCCTTCAGTAGTTGAATCACGTGTTTATCAGCATCTTTGATATATAAACCAACAACCGACTCAGGGGCTTCTTTGGTGAAACAGCCATTTGCATCCACCGGATCTGGCAGCGTACGTCCTTTCTCAATAATACCGTTTTCAATGCATACACGATAGTCATCTTCACCGTATGCGGGCGCTTGATGTACAACTCCTGTCCCCGAATCGCTAGATACGTATTTGTCACACGCAACAACAAACGCATTTGCACCATATTCCTCATCAAACGTGTTAAAAAGCGGAGTATACCGATAACCTTGAAGTTCAAGCCCTTTGACTATCTTTTCGACCTTCCAGCCGTCGGAAAGTACGTTCGACCTGCCTTTTTTTGTAGCGCCAGGAATGAAAGACTTGCGCAAGTCAGCAACTATGAGAACTTCGCTGTCAGTGTTTCTCAGATAGCAGTAGTCAAACTCAGGGTTGACGCACAAAGCCATGTTTGCTGGAAGCGTCCATGGCGTAGTTGTCCAAGCTACAAAAAAAGTATTTGTCTCATTCTGTAAAGGGAACTTTACTAAGACGGCAGGGTCTGATACATCACGGTAATCAAGACCAGCTTCAAAGTTTGAAAGCGGTGTATTACACGCAGTTGAATAGGGCATAACCTTGAACCCGCGATATACAAGACCTTTTGCGTGAAGTTGCTGAAAAACCCACCAAACACTCTCCATGAACGTCGGATCTAATGTCTTGTAGTCATTGTCAAAGTCTATCCATCGCCCAACACGTGTGATTGTTTTGCGCCACTCGCTGGAGTAGCGCATAACAATACTGCGACACTCTTCATTATACTTGTCTATACCCATCGCAAGTACGTCCTCTTTTCCTTTAATTTCGAAAAGTTTGTCAATCTCGTGCTCGACGGGCAAACCGTGACAGTCCCAACCAAACCGACGGTCAACGTGGAATCCGTTGGTCGAAGCATATCGAGTGACAATGTCCTTGATAGTTCCAGCGAGAATGTGTCCATAATGTGGTAAACCTGTAGCGAATGGCGGCCCGTCAAAGAATACAAACTCTTTCTGCCCGGTTGTTCGTCTCAACTGCTCTTGAAAAGCATCTATTTCTTCCCAGAACGCTAAGATTTTCGTTTCTTCGTCTGGAAAAGAGTAGTCTTTGCCTTCGATCACGGCTTCAAACGTCAGGTACATCAGTACATCCACACTTCCGTCCGCGAAAGCGTCTTGGTGTGTGGGATGCGCTGCACCGCGCCTGCGGCCATACGTACTCGGGTTCGAAAAACCCAAAAAGACCCAGAGAGGTTAAATCGTCATCTCGTGGTGTTTTTTCCGTCTGAGTGCCGTGGAACATCATATTTCGGCGTTGAAATGCTCATCATTAAACACGGCGACGCATTGCGTAATACAGCACTCTTCGTCCTATGTACATCGCTTTGTGTGCGGAGGAGCGCAGCGAGACGCGAGATCGGCCCACTGCTGCCACGGCACAACGCGGGCAAACGCACATCGCGAAGCTTGACTTTTTTAGTGACACGGGCACACTTACACATACGTGTTATTCGGTTGTCATTCCTACAGCGTGACAACGGCATGTCGACAGCAAACTCTGTGGTGGAACCTGCTGCCCCCCCACTAGACGCTTCGTCCAAGCACACTAGAGCATGTCGGCGATGTGGTTTGGTGAAAACATTCGATCAGGTAAATAGCCATTTGATCGATGCGGTGTCGTATGTAAGCTTTTGAAACAGTTTTTGGAAACTGGTTGTGAAAATTGCCCAGATTTTTCCATGACCGACCGAGCGGACGTTTCAGAAAATACTTCACAGCAATACTCTGGGTGAGTAACTCGTGTCAAACTAACGGTATTTCATTCAATTCGTTCACAGAATTGTCTCCGTCCAAGATCGAAATGCTAGTTGGGTAGCCAAATGGCTCCGAAAGAGTACGACGGAGTTATTTGGCAAGTAATTTTATCTTACACATTTTTCACAGATCATCTTAGACCAGGGTGCTATGCGCTAAAAATTAGTGATTAGCGAAGCACGAGTGGCGTTCGAACAATGCTCCGGGACGAAACGCCTTAAGATTATGGTTACTGTCAACTCAACAAGACGTGACAGCTGCGAAAATAAAAAGATCTTTGTCCTACCCCCTTCATATCATCACGTTGAGACATCTCCTCCCAGTCGCACCTTATCTTTCACAACTTGAAGCATGTTGAGAAATCCACTTGTTCTAGACGGGGTCAAGCTTTGGTTTAGCCCGAAACTTTCAATGAAAGTGGGTGGTACGTCTAGAATAGTTTGTTTGCTCCCGCCGCTCAATCCTTCAACGATAAGCGCGGCCAATCCTTTGGTTAATTGTGAGTCGGAATCGGCATTAATGATGACCCGTTCGTCTATTATTTCCACTGAAATCCACACCTATACGCGTATGTTAGTCTCGGTCAACTCGTTCACTTCTCAGTAAGACACAAACACACACACACACACACACACACACACACCTGTGAAGTACAACCGGGCACCTGAAACAAGTTTGATCAATACAAACCACCCTTGTCCACATGAGACGTACCTTGTTAGCTTCCACTCGCTTATCCTATTCGAAAACAATCAATTCAGCATCCCCACAGTTCACAGTGTTCTCACCTTCGACAAAGGTGGTAGTTTTTTTGCCAAGAAGAGCAGCTGTTTGTAACGAAGCATGGGGTCTGGAACCTGGTTCAAGTTATCAAAACGGTACACACGCATACTGTCTTACAAGCGCACCATACTGAACGACTTCATTAGCTTTGTCAGTGTTGGTGGATATAGATCTTCCCCTCCCATGGCTCGTGACACTAAGGTTCTTTTTTCGTTCCTTATTTTTTGGCACTTCACACCGGGCCGGGACTTTCCCAGAAATACAGAGCTTACGCTATAACTGAGCGTGACATGCGATGACATACGCGCGGTTCCCTGTGACCGCCTACACGAGCGTTGATAGACCGCAGTCTAACGCCAGTGAAGGCACGCCTCGCGCTATACTGGCGGAGTTGCATGCAGATACAAAATCCTCGAAATATAGCGCAATACTGCGTAATATCAGTATGTATTACTTTCCACGTCCATAATATGTGCGCGCCGTCGAAGTGCTAATAACTCGCGACGACGCCACAACGCGCGCGTGGCGATCGAGAAGTGTTAACACCCCATACATTAGGGCGTGGAAAGTAATACATACGGATATTTTGACAAATCGCTGAATCATGATTTCACTTGAAATAAAGACAGCGAAATGACGTATATACGTCGTTATATGCGCTACATACGCCAAGGACATTGGTATACAACGCTGAAGCGGAGCCGCCAACGCCGTGCGATCGCACGAGGCCTCGTGCGGTCGCCGAGTCTGACCACATTCACGCACGACTAGACGTTGAAACAGCTGATAATTTTCACCGCAAACAAATTCGCGAGGACACGAACGACATGGTGCGTCGCTGATACGATACTCCGCGTCAAGCGGCTGCCTTCGAGCCCGCGAAAGACCTCTCCCTGGATAGGTCGGACGCAACAGATGGGTTTTGTCGTGCATTACTGACGAATTCACGCTGGTTTCCCCGTGCATAGTCGAGCAAATTTTGGGGTACTGATTCCGACTCTAGCGGAACGAGCGAAGACGATTCGGAAACTTCTTCTGATTCTTCTTCTGATTCTTCTTCTTCTTCTTCTTCTTCTTCTTTGTCATCCTCTGAGTCAGAAGACAGTTTTAAAGGAGCTTCAAAGTATGTATACAATACAAACCAGCTTACCAATGTATACTGATCTCGCTTCGTCCAGATACTTGCAGGATGATAGCTCCGACAGCTCTGAGGACGACAGAAGGGTGATTCAAAGCGCCAAGGTATCGTGTTTTCTCTCAAGTTGACGTCGGCAAGTAAACAGTTATTTTGCAGGAGCGTAGACACGCAGAAATCAGAGCAACGGTTTCTCAAGTTTTGAGCGATGCCAACAGCAATGAATGGGGATCCCTGGTCAAATCATTTGAAAAGCTTATCAAGCAAGTCGAGAAGCATTATGCGACGCCCGAGCGCATTTCAACTTTTGTCAAACGTGCTTTAAAGCAGATCGTCGGCACCGTTGAATCCGCGTATGCAGACAAAGAACATCGGCAGAGTTTGTCGACCACGGGCTCGAAAGCGTTGTCAGCCCTTAGACAGCGAATTGGAAAATACGTCAAGGTAAACGAGTTGGATTTAGAAGCAACCTCGGATAGCGATTCTGCAACTGATGAAGAGTTCGCCGCGGGGAACGTGGCTCTGAACGCAGGATTAGAACCAGATAAGAAAGACAAAAACTACCTACTCTACGCAGACAAGAAGGACGTAACATTTGAAATGATCGATGAGAAGTTGAAAGACGTGACAGCGTCGAGGGGCAAAAAAAGTACTGATCGTCAAGTCGTCGTGAAGCACTTGACCTATATTGCAACTCTTGCGAAATGTCCAGCACAAGAAGTCGAAATATTGCTCCACATTATAAGTGCACAGTTTGACATGACTGGTAGCATGTCCTCACACATGCCAGTATTAACATGGAGAAGTTGTGTCGCAAATATTCTTAGACTTTTGCTACTTCTCCAAGCCAACAAGCACATTGAACTCGTTGAGAGAGGAGAACCATCAGTGCGTCCGGACAAGGATGAGCTATTGAGTGATTCTCCGGTTCAACTAGCAGGCTCTCTATGTGCTTTCACAGAGAGATTGGACGATGAGTATGTCAAGTCATTACAGAATATCGATCCCCATACGAAGGAGTATGTCTCACGACTACAAGATGAATGCTTCTTGTTGATGTTGATACGCGAAATCCTGGGTCATTACTTGCAACAGGACGACCGTGAAAATCGAGTAAAACTCTCTCTCCGGCTTTTGGCTCGTCTTCACTGCAAGAACCCAACATCGTACGATGCGATGAGACGTTTTGCAAACGATCGGGTCGATCACATAACCGCTACATCCTTAGAAGCTGACGAGTTGCCAGAAGATGTGCAAGTGTCGAATATGGAAGCTTTCTTTGCCAAGGACCTCACCGAAACTTTGATAACTGATGTAAGTGCATGGTTTCCACAAGGTGTCATGTTCCCAGCAGATACGCTTGCCACTACGATGCGCAACTTGACAGAATATGTATACGCTTCGGGAGATCAGCGATCAAAAGTTAGGGCTATACTTTACGACACGTTCCACAAGTCTACGTGTGGGGACTTTCGTGGTGCGAGGGAGCAACTGTTGATGTCTCACCTTCAGGAGAGTATACATTACATGGATATTGATACGCAAGTGCTTTTCAATCGATGCATGGCGCAGATTGGTCTCCATGCTTTCCAGCGCGGCTCTTTTAGTACCGCAAAGACATGTTTGGCCGAGTTGCTGTCGAGTGGTAAAGTCCGAGAGCTTCTAGCGCAGGGTTTTTCTCCAGGTCGATATTCGACTGAACGCAACTTTGAACAAGAAAAATTAGAACGAAGGCGGCAAGTTCCTTTTCACACTCAAATCAATGTGGAATTATTAGAAAGTATTTATTTGGTATCGAGCATGCTCACAGATACACACACCATGTTCAACAAGAACAAGCAGCCTCGTATGCTGAACCGCACATACCTCCGACTGATCGAAATGTTTGATAAGCAAACATTCAGTGGACCTCCAGAAGGGATAAAAGATACAGTTATGTGCGCAGCGAAACATCTTATCGACGGAGACTGGCACACAGCATCGAACTACGTCACAGAAATGCCATGCTGGACTCTATTGCCTGGATCTGAAGAAACACGCAAATCCGTACTTGATCTTGTGGTCATGGAGCTGAAGCGAGAAGCTTTGCGAACGTATGTATTCCAGCGGGCTTCGCAATACGAGAGTATTTCCATTGAAACATTGAGCTCTATGTTCAACATGAGTACTGAGTCAGTCCAAGCAAGTATCAACACATTACTCTCTGCAGGACTTGCCGGTTCCTGCGATGCCCCAACATCTAGCTTCGCGGTACACGCCATTGGGCCGACAGACCTTCAAATGGCCGTCACAGCGTATGCAGAAAGTTTGACGGTGTTGTTGGACGCAAATGAGCGGACACTAGGGAACCGAATCGAATCGGAAAGTACTATTCCACTGGATGACGAAGACTTGCACTGGAGACAGCGTGACTCACGCTCACATCGATACGATGAGCGTGACGAATCAAAACCAAAGGCTTCACGATCCAAACTCATGGCTCGTGGCGCTAAGAATGCTACAATTGGTATTAGTAGACTCTCGAAAGGGCGGAAGCAAGAAGTCCGTGATAAAACAACCAAAACAGAGTTTACCAGCAGATCAGGAGGGAGGTTCACTCGCACGTAGCCTCGTACGAAGCAAACAATAAAAGATATCGTAACTCCTTTCACGAATCGTAGTAAGACATAAGATCAAGTAGCGCGTTAAGAATAGTTCGCACTGTCAGTGAATGTCATTCATCATTAACTTTCTCCTAACGTTGTCACTCTTGCTCAAGTATAAACGAGCCCCTCATCAATGCGCAACTTTTGTTGTTGAACAAGACATTCAGAAATCCACATAATATTTCGCAACTCTTGCTCGAAAAGTTTCACATAAGCAACAAAGATGGCGTATCCTGACTCGCATCTAAACGCTTCCTCGGATAGGAACATCTCTTCATCGTAAAGTACCTAAAAATATTCAAAGTAGGCTCGAAAATGAGATAGGAACCACTTACCTTGTCAAATGAACCGGGTTCCACTGCACCAAAACGTGACAAGTACGGGCAATACGACCCGTACTTGGCCAGTACAGTCTTAACTTTTTCTAAACTAGTGCAACTCGCTAACTCCATTTGGCCAGTCGGGAACAAATAGCCATATTTTGGAAATAACCGGATTTTATCGCTTGTTGACATTTCGGTATCAACTGATGAAATTGAAATGCTTATGACTCTTCTATCCGCCTCAAAGTACAACAGATTCTGAGAATACGTGGTTGAGTCGAATAATCAACACTTCAGTTCCGTAACTCACCAGAAGACTCGAAAACTTTTTTGATTTTCCTTGAAGTATGTTGCAGCTGGAAATGAAATCTTCCAAGTACACCTATTATCTACATGAATATAAAACGGCAAACATCGCAGAAGGCACTTTACCTTGTAAACAGAATTCCTAATGAACTCAACGCGCGTCTCATCTAGAGAGCCGTGTCCCAGACACTCAGTGAAATATCCTGAGATGGGTGAATCAACTAACACCAAACGGTGAATTTCTCTGAAACGTCGTCAGAAAAAAGTAAGACAAACACTACAACTTACTGAAGATCGCTTGCAACGAGAAGGTTCTCGATTGAATCAAAAAATCCAAGCGGATGGCAACTTTCGGACAATTCCTGCGACCAACGTATCAACACAAGTCAACGAGCAAGACAAATTAGACAAAAGCACCGTGAAGGAACGGCCTGCCAAAGCGCCGGTCATGATCAGTATGACGTTATCGATCATGAAACTGTACACAATATAATTCAAAACTGTAGCCAGAGGTTCAGATGCCTATAAACCATCAGATTGATTGAAATAAACGATGCCTCAAGGCGCACCAAGGCTGCAAGTTGTTGAAAGTCGTTCACAAACTTATTTGTACAAGACCGCACGAGCCGCGCTGGATCCGGCGCGTCCGTTCCACTCTGTAGTTCGGCGTGGTAATATTTCGAGGCCTATATATTTCATCTTTTGGAGTACGAAGCGAACACCAACAACTTACCAAGTAAAGTTTGAGGTCAGACAGTGACTCGCACTGCCGCAACTTGGCGTAGTCGTCCGCGCAGAGAAGTTCTGACTTTTTGCCTCGCACAATAGCCTCGACGAATCCGTCTTTTAAAGTAAACATGCCCGATCAAACACGTCGAAGAAAATGCACCACGACTCGCACCAGTTTGGAAACGAACGCCCCGTTATCTATCGTTACGACTCCACTTGCGTCATACGTCAAAAGTGAGAGATAATGACACATGAGATGAATGAGATGAACCCAATCCCGTATTATAGTGATGCTGAAGACTATGCCTACTCTACGAGGCCTATACCTACAAAGCACTTAGGCCGACTAAGAGCACCGTCGATACTTTGACTGAAGAGCCTCTTAGTCTGCCTTAGAATAAGCAAAGCACGCGACATCCGACGCGACATAAAACCTAAGGTAATTTCGAGGCCGCTCGACGCGTCGCCGTCTCGCGCTTCGGTCGCACGTTTGCCGCGCGCCGCGTACGTTTTCGAAAAAGTACTCGTACGCTACCATGAGCACACGCGGCGTGCAGCCAATCGTCCACTCTCGACACGCCGCGTGCGCGACCACGAACAACGCCTATTTCCACCTTCGAAACGGTGTCAGAGGTAACCTTACTTCAAGGTCAAAGTCAGCCACGCGTGCCCGGCGTCGTGACGTTTTGTACGTTTCATATGATGAGCCGGACAGCGCGGTTAGCCTAATCGGCAAGGCGATGGACGATATATATGGCCACGCAAACTGCACACGCATCAAGAAGAGCCTTGACTTGACTCTGTCTGGTGCAGAAGTGCACAGACAAATTGAAGGAAAAGGAGAACAGAGGGCGTCGTCTTACATCGAGGGCCTTAACGCTATTCCATATCACGATGTCTATAACGGTAATTTTATCTGGATGGAGATCTTAGAAAGGGAGCACGAACGCATTCAACGCGAACTTGAAGGCGCGCTAGCAAACCCGGAACTGGCAACTTTGGGGAACTCAGTTTGGGCACCGGCAGCGAGAGAAGAAGCCATCGCATACGGTCCGAATTGGCGGACACTAGTACTGCAGGATCGATGTCAATGGGAAAACGTGAACGCTCAGCTTTTCCCGGTGACAACAGCTCTGTTGAAGGACTCAAAATGTCCATCTGTAGAGGTATTTTTTGCGCGCCAGCCACCCAAAACTGGGATCAAACCCCACACAGACAACACGAACTTTATTCTCACCGCTCACTTGGGACTTGATGTACCTGAACGATTATCCTGGATGCAGGTTGGCGACTTCAAACAGTACTGGGAAAATGGCAAAGGTCTAGTCGCCGATACAAGTTTTATACATAGCACGGCAAATGAAAGCGCTGAAATGGATCGTTACGTCCTTATTGTGCGATTTTGGCACCCAGAACTCAGCGAAGTAGAATGTCAAGCCTTACAATTCCTCTTTGATGCCCTAGATGACCCGACTGCGTATGGTATAAGTGCAGCCGCACAGCGGGCAAAAGAACGCTTGCCCTCGAGACTGAGGCGTCGAAAGAAGAAACAATCTAGCGGGGGTGGGCTTGGATTACTTTCTAAAGGTATGCATTGAGAACCATCATCTTGCGTTCCTAGCGCGAACGCAACTAAAATTTTCAACAACGAACAGCGTGATACGAGTAACTTACACAACGCAAGCGTGGGCCGAAAACATCACGCATACCATTTATATATGCCGTACTGTTTAACTGAACAAGTATCGAAATAGACAAATAAATACCAATCTCCTTTCGGAAAGCCGCGGGAAAAAGCCTCGTTGCACATGATATACTCCTGATATGGAGGATCGTAGGCACTTTAGTGACTGGTTACATACACACGCGATTTGCAGACGCGGCGCCGACCCTCACGACCGATGGAACCGGGAATAGATATCAAAAAATTATGTTGAAGGCTTCTTCGAAGCCTGAATTTTGATTTTTGATTTCATTTGCGCGTCAAAGCACTCACGCATTCGCAATTTGACAGTTCGTACAGACGACGTACGTCGACGCGCGTGTGGTGGTCTACAACGTCCTACTAGTGCTAAGAGATTCTTGTTATACAGTGCTTTGTCGAAGCTTTTTCGTACGCTCGATTTCCAAAATGTTCTACCGCGCATCGTCGTAGCCTGACGTTCTTAATACACGTTCTCGTTTACGTCTCACGAATCGTCGTCGCTGACTGTTTTCGAAGCAGTAACACGTGTTCGTGTAACGCAGCGCTAAACATGTGCCAATCTATATTTGGCCATTTGTGTCTAATGAATTGTATAAAGTAAAGAACTCGTCTGGAAAAATCTTCGACCCTCCAATTCCACTGAGCTGCACAAGTTACGATTTCGCCGTGTTCGCGGTATTCAGTCGCAGTCGCCATCACTCTCAATAGATATTTACCACGAATGATCACTTTCTCATCATCTAGCGCCGCTAAATTTTCATTTTCTGACATAAAGCTCAGTACTGTTCGCATTATCAGATCCGGTCTGTACACTCGACACCACAGCAGCGCTTTCTGAAGATACGTCGGCGAGCGCATATTTGTTGGGTCTAAGCTTGAGACAATTACCGGCGCATTCAACGCGTTAACGCGTTCAATACTGTTCTTGTCTTCGAAAGAGTGTTTATGCGTTCTCGTTGTCTCTTCCTGTGGGGTCGATGCGACGTGTGCGGCTCCTGCATTGCGAAGTGCTTTCACAAACGCGTTTTCCACAAAGAGCCAATCGACGTCGTCCCTTGTTGTAAGACTTCTTCCAATGACGGGTGTCGACTGCGTCCGCGCGACGCGTGTAAGCACTGAAACGTCGTGCGCACGAGCAGTATAGACTCGTGTTTATACAACCACGCTCTTCTCGATGTCGGTGGTCGCGGTATATCGTACGTTCGCCGACTTTTTGTGACGACGCTGTGAATCAATGCCAGACGCTAAATATGAACGAAAGCAAACGCAGAATGAAAAACCACTTTGACTAACTAGCCTTAGAATACGGGAAGCTCGCCTAGGTTACCCCCGAAGCAGTTATTTACCCGCTGCGCCAACCCCGTTCGCGGCGACTGTCTAACAAGACAGTGCGTCGTCTCTTCGCGAAACGGCTATCGCTCTTCACCGAAATAGCCCCACGCAACGCAATCTTGACGACCGGACGCCTCTGAAACCAAAACATTCAGTTAAAACGAACGCGTCGGTAACGATACCGTGAGAATTTGTCTCTCCTCGCAATAAACAGCCTCCATGCAACCTATGACCGCGCTAAGGTGGCTCGATTCAACAAAGGTAACATCCAGAAGATTGTTTAGATCGTTCAGTGCAGATTGCTTTGACGCAAGTAGTTTGATTCGTCGTAGCAGTTGGAATCGAAGGCGACTGCGAGTCTGTGCGATCGATGCTGCACAACCTTTTGACTCGGAGTCCAGAGAGAAGGAAAGTCGACGCAAACGTGTGGCTTTGAAAATAGGCGTCGTTGGTTTCGGCAATTTCGGACAATTCTTAACGAAAAGATTCATTAAAGGTGGTCATGAAGTGATTGCAACATCTAGAACAGACCACTCTGGTATTGCACGCGAGTTGGGAGCGAGCTTCTTTCGAGACGCAGATGATTTCTGTGAGGAGCACCCTGACGTTGTCATTTTCTGCACAAGTATTCTGTCTCTCGAGGCGACTATGCAAGCTTTTCCGTTTCAGCGATTAAAACGCAACACATTATTTTGTGACGTTTTATCAGTCAAGCAATTCCCGAAGCAACTGTTCCTTAAACTATTGCCTGACCACTTTGATATCCTTTGTTTGCATCCTATGTTCGGTCCAGATAGCGGGAAAGAGTCATGGCAGGACCTACCACTTGTTTATGACAAGGTCAGGATTGGTTCAGAAATTTCGCGAGCGGAACGTTGCGCTAGCTTACTGCGATTTTTCGAGCTTCAAGGATGTAGAATGGTGGAAATGTCGTGTGAGGAACACGATCGTCAAGCAGCTTCATCGCAGTTCATAACCCATACAGTTGGCCGTATGCTAGGTACGATGGAGTTAGCAGAGACGACGATCAGTACTAAGGGCTTCGATTCACTCATTTCGTTGGTTGATAACACATACCACGACTCATTTGATTTATACTACGGGCTCTTTGTTTACAACGAGAATGCCTCAGCCGAGCTTGCACGGCTTGAAGTCGCATTTGATCAAGTCAAAAGTCAACTGTTCGGTCGCTTGCACGAGTTGATTAGAACTCAACACTTCGGCGATAGTTCCAGCGCGACGTCTGCTACTCGGGATTCCGACGGTCATTAGTTCTTCGTTATAATCCAAGTGCTTTTATCTAAGTAAAGAATACCGGTTGCTCGTCTAGATCGTACTATGAGTTAGCTTTTCGAACAGCTCGTCAAACCCATTTTCTGTCGTTGCCGATATACCAACTGTCGAAAGTTTGGAGTAAAATTCGCAAATTGTCGAAACAAGAGAAATCGCTAGGTCAGCAGCATATGAAGAAGCGCCTCCAAGCGCAGCGTGGAAGGTTTCCATATCCCTCAACCACAAGTTCGCGAAATCGTGGCTAGTAATATCCGTCTTGTTAAACGCCAATACGACAGGTAACTTCGTTTTGTATACCATACTAAGACACTGAAGCATATTAGACATGAAGACTTGCGCAACTTGTACTCGCGGTGTGTCGATGACGAATAGAACTGTCGTCGGGAAAGAAGCTGCAAAAGCTTCGCAGATGATAGAACCGGACGCGGACCACGTAAATATCTCTATCTGTCCGGGGGTGTCGACAATTATATGTCCTACGTGCGCGCTTCTTTGTTCACACAGAGTTATTACTTGATCAAAGCGCGTAGCAAACAAGTTACAAGCGGTCAAAATTGCTCCATTCGGTCCAAGGTTGTATTTTTCACGAACTCCAGTGTAATCAATAGTATCGCGGATATCAATATTTGAATCGTATAGAGTACGCTTGACCGCAGGGTCGAGATTGATAGTATACGTTCTCTTTCCTTTGGACTCGCCGCGCGTCTTCAAACAGTTGGTAACGGAAGATTTTCCAGAACCAGCCATACCGACCACAAGGGTGACGCGCGGACGCTCGAGTGCTTTAGCCGACATTGACAATGTCGGCGGAATACCGACAGCGGAATACCGCCTCAAGCTGGTGCCGATAGTTTACGTTACGTGACGCGGCTGCAGTCAGTGGCAGTTCGTAAATTTTCGCTACAGTACTTCTATTGTTCTAGTCTACAGGACTACTGGTATGGTGGGTATATATTTTTTGTACCCAGTTGGTTTATAAATATACTTTCTAGAAATCGCTTGAATATTGCCGGTAGCCGATTTGCAGGTCGAAGTTAAAGTTGTTCGAGGAAAGATTTATATCGCCGGTTCAGAGAGTACCTACACACATGACGAGTCATGAACCGTCTAGAAATACATATTGTACATCGTTTAGTGCTAAAAGTTTGATTCTACAACATCTACGAGAGGTAGTTCCTAATGCTAATTTGCTCGCCTTTGCTTGCCTTGCGTTTGTGTTCATCGACCATCTTCTCGTGCCAGCCCCTCTTCCTACTCAACGCCGTATCACGCGCCGCGCCTCTCGTAGGAATCGCAACCAGGTTCGACATCTCTCTGTGTGTCTTCAAGTTGTACATGTAACGGTGAAGTTTGGTGAGGGTGTCTGTGATGTGGGCGGCTTCGTCAGGCTCGAACGTAAACTCCGGATTGTTTTCGAGTTGTAACATCTGGGTATGCAAGTGAATCCAGTGCGACTTTGTACTCGCTTGGTCGAAAGCTGCACCAAGGCTTCTCCGATGAGTTGGTTGAGAGGCTTCAACATCATCTTGTATCATTGGCACGTCTACATCAAACTCAGTTCTCTCAACGTCATCAGGTTTGCATTGAATGCCCAATGCCTTGAACGTCCAAAGCTCGTTCTCCATGAGCATCGCTTTCATTTTCGGAGCACAAACCTGGCCGTTTCGTCCGAGCGCACAAGAGCACTTTACTCGCGAGTGATCCCTGTCCAAGGCGCAGTCTTCTAAAGTCTCTAAACCGGACACGTTGTGCACTTCTCCCGAGTAGTTGACTCTATACGACACAGAGAACCGCGTGCCTTCATCGTCCGTTGTTTCTTTCTCAACATCTTTCATGCCATCGATCGTTTTCGCCTCGTCTAAGACATGAAACATGGCCTTCCTAACACGCGCAGGCGCAATGCTCGTCTCGGCTCCACCCACCGATTCGTCATCGTTGGCGCTGGAGTCAGGTGTCGTCTGGAGCCCGGACGATACGTGAAGAGCATCACCGAACGGATCGTCGAAGGGATCATCATCGCACTCGTCCTCCATCCAACCATCACCCGCGCGCGCGACGACAACTGCCGAACGCGACAAGGGACGGAGGAGACGCGAGGCGAACGCACAAGGTAGTCTACCTTGTAGACCGTCCAAGGATAGCATTAAAAGATACAATATATGTGATAGTTCACGATTCATGACTCGTCAGTTGCATGAGGACTCTCTAAAGATGCGATATATAATTTTTTCCATCCTGTTCGATAAAAAGGGCGCGTCAGTATCCGACGAAGCATAGTCGCACGGTGCAGTCGTCATCCAGTCCCCACAATACCGAACATCCTGCATAATAACCTTCTCGAATACAAAACGCACATTACCTCTGCTGCGCAAGAAATGCCGTTTTGCGCGAAATATGGTAGCATTTACACCGTGGTAAACAGCTACTCGCGCCATATCCTTACCTCTCGTGGAACGGCGATCATCCGGGGATCTAGATCCGCGTATCCCCGGCAGAGCTATGTATACCGTTACTCTGCACGGGCCGTTGACACTTCGGACATGGGCGAAGATGTGATAACTACACTGAAAGCACGAGGGCTTTTTGATAACTGCACAGATGAAAGTGGCTTCGCGGAAGCACTCCAGAAGCCTTTAAAGGTTTACTGTGGCTTTGATCCAACCGCTGACTCGCTACATTTAGGTAATTTGCTTGGCATTGTCATACTAACGTGGTTTCAACGCAAAGGCCATCATCCTGTTATACTTATTGGCGGGGCTACCGGGCGTGTTGGGGATCCTTCCGGTCGGTCACAAGAGAGACCCCTGTTAGACGAGGATACTTTGGCTAAGAATACACGTGCCATCCGTTGTTCGATTGAGGAAATACTAAGGCGGGACTCCCATCATGCAGAGATCACAGTTGTGGACAACTATGACTGGTTCAAAGATGTAACTTTATTGGATTTTTTGAGGGACGCTGGTAAATTTGCCCGTCTTGGAACAATGCTCGCAAAGGATAGTGTGAGATCGCGTCTAGCGAGTGAAGATGGTTTGAGTTTTACAGAGTTTTCCTATCAATTACTCCAAGGATATGATTTCATGCATCTCTTTAAGAATGAAAATGTATCTGCTCAAATCGGAGGCAGTGACCAATGGGGTAATATTACAGCCGGTACGGAGCTTATACGCAGGGTTCTGCGCGAAGACGGGGCTCACGGATTGACATTTCCGCTTCTTCTCAAATCGGATGGTTCTAAGTTCGGTAAGTCCGCATCTGGGGCCATATGGTTGTCAAAAGAGAGGTTATCGCCTTATAAATTCTACCAGCACCTCCTCGCAACTGATGACCGTGATGTTGTCAGATTATTGCGGATGCTCACTTTCATTCCGCTCGATGAAATCTCTGTGATTGAGAGTAATATGAACGTAGATGATTATGTGCCAAACACCGCACAGCGAATCTTAGCGGAACACGTAACCCAGTTTGTCCACGGAGTTGACGGTCTGCGTGAGGCTTTCGAGGCCACAAACAGCCTGAAGCCAGGTTCTGATACTATTTTGGATGCTAACGCGCTACAACTTGTATCTGACTCCATCCCGTCCGCGTCTCTGGACCGTGAAATCGTTATCGGTAGTCTTGTGGTCGATGTTATGACTGCGTCAGGCTTGTTGGAGAGTAAGGGCGCCGCGAAGAGGATGATTCGCAACGGTGGAATCCGCATTAACAACATAAAAGTCACCGATGAATCACAGATAATTGTATCTTCTGACGTGATAGGTGATGACATGATTCTTCTCGCCGCAGGAAAGAAAAATAAATTACTACTACGCTTAGAATGAAATCAAAGCCACTCAAACTCAGTTTGAGTTTTTTTGCTGGCACGTTGCCGCTCAAAGCACCTCTGAACACCATTGCGACACGCCACAAGAAATCGTTTTACAGCAGGCGCGGCGAAATACTTGATTAGCTCTGAACCTGAGGAATCGCCAAGCACCGCAAATTAGTTCCCAAACGAAGAGCATCGCACCGGGTTGACACACTAGAGAAATTTCTTAGAAATTTCTCTCGGAGAGAACTTAGACAATTTCGTTGGAAGACAATACCATATTTAACACCATCTGAAACATATCATATGATAAACACCAAGCTTGAAATAAAACACAGGCTTGAAGAATATCAGCGTTTCTCAGTCTATCAGGTACATCGCCGACGCCAAGATGCGCGCACTCGCATTGCACGGTAGCACGAGCCCTCTGTCTCGAACCATCGGCGGTCACTTCAGACGGTGCTCGCCTAAAGGTAAAACACCGGCACCACCGGAACGTCAACGAAAAGTTGATAGTTGACTACCGTACCGTTTACCGTTCGCCACGAGAGCATGCCACGGTGAATCTTTTAAACATCTCATCAAATTCGGAGGCTGAATGCAACTCATAGCGAAATCATCACCCTTCAAGTTGGACAATGCGGGAATCAGATTGGATCGGAATTCTGGAAGCAGGTTGAGCTCTTAACTTGTCATTTTCGTTTCATCTCAACCAAGCCTATGCAGCTATGCTTGGAACATGGTATTGCAAAGGATGGCCTACTTCATGATTCCAGTGCCAGCGGAAACGACCGAAAAGATGTCTTCTTCTATCAGGCTGATGATCAACACTATGTTCCTCGCGCTTTGGTAAAATTTTCACATCAAAATTGTTACAGCACTAATGTTTGCTCGATTTCCTAGATGTTGGACCTCGAGCCGCGTGTCATCAATTCTATCCAAAATTCTGAACAGCGACAGTTGTATAATCATGAAAACATATTTTTATCGCCACAGGGAGGCGGTGCGGGTAATAACTGGGCGAGTGGGTATAGTCAGGCTGAGAATTTCCAGGTACAACTGAAACGCGCTCGAATATTTTTTTCGTTGACTCCGCGCATTCAGGAGGACATACTAGATATGGTGGATAGAGAAGCAGAAGGAAGCGATAGCCTCGAAGGGTTCGTCTTGTGCCACTCCGTTGCCGGTGGTACTGGTTCAGGAATGGGCTCTTTCATCCTTGAGGTAAAACTCACAGTTTGTGTCAACTCGCGATTCATCTAAATTTTGACTCCCCGCTAAAATCAGGCACTTAACGATAGATATGGCAAGCAGATCGTGCAATCCTATAGTGTCTTTCCTAATCAAATGGAATCAAGTGGTTTGTATTATTTTTTCTCATCCATTGCGACTTCTTATGGCTTCATAGACGTTGTTGTCCAACCATACAACTCAATATTGACTTTGAAACGACTCATTATGCAGTGCGACTGTGTCGTCACATTGGATAACACGGCCCTGGATCGTATAGCCGTGGATAGATTGCACGTCGATACACCAACTTTTGCACAGACAAACTCGCTAGTTTCGACCGTGATGGCTGCGAGTACAACTACACTGAGATACCCTGGATATATGAACAACGACCTCGTAGGTTTGGTTGCGGTAAGCGTTTCACAACATGGTGTGTTATATCCATTCATTAAAGTTGGTACACAGTCGCTTATTCCGACACCAAAATGTCACTTTCTTGTTACTGGTTACACGCCATTTGCTTTAACAAGCACTGATCATAACGGGTAACACAAACTGCACAAATTGTGGGATCAAGATGACCAGTGAACAATGTAGGATACGCAAAACTACCGTCTTGGATGTCATGAGACGATTGCTGCAGACAAAAAACATGATGTTTTCATCACAGCATTCGAGCAAAGGGCTGCAGGTAGAACTAATATCATTCCAACTCGCGCCATCATACTGAAGATATTTGAAGGGCAAATTCATATCAGTTCTGAATATTGTTCAGGGAGACGTGGAACCTACGCAAGTTCACAAAGCATTGCAGCGGATCAAAGAACGAAAGTTAGTGAACTTCATCGATTGGTCACCTGTGAATCTCCAGGTATGCATATTTTGATTTTGATTCCCTTCGACTGACACTCTGTCAGGTCGCCATATCAAAAGGTTCTCCGTTCGTGCCGGCAACGAATTCTGTCAGCGGCCTCATGCTTGCGAATCACACCAGGTACGTTCAAGTGCGATAACATCATCAAACATTATGCTAAACAATTTCAAGTGTGCGCGATGTTTTCACTCACTGCATGTCGCAATATGAAAAGCTCGTAAGGCGGCGTGCATTTTTGGATCAATATGAACAATACGCGATGTTCGCGGTAAGTAAGCTCTGTTGACCTAAAATATCATATTGAACTGGAGACAGGATGGACTGGACGAATTCCAGCAAGCTTACGAGCTAGTAAGCGAATTAGTAGATGAATATGCGGCGTGCGAATCACCCAGCTATGCAAACTTATAGTTTGCAAGACGTCCAGTGATTAAAATTTGCATCTGTACTCTTCTTCAGAACGCCAGCGGCGTCTAGTGCTATTAAGCATCGCCAAATATCTCGTTGCAATAGTTTGTATATCTCCACGGTGCTCGAAATTTCTGAGACATTCAACACGTCTTTGTAAGTGCAGTCCGTGCGAAGTAACGAGAGGGTATTCATCAATAATACTAACTAAAACGGCAAGTGTATTGCGTAACTCCATATAATCACCGCAGTCGAGCTGCACTAATATCCCCTTCGTCAACTTCAAGTGCCAGTTGTAGGATAAGTCAACGAATTCTAAGTGATCTACCTGCCGCCAACCTGACACACTTGCTGGAATTTCGAGGTTTACTGAGGTTAGACATTCACGTTCAAAATGGACCTGTTCTCTCCACTTCGACACTTTTCTTAGAACGCACGACATGAACACACCAAGCTGTGCGCTTTCGCGTTCGCTGCACGAATATACGAGTTGAGTGAAGTCGCGGAAAAACCTGTCGTAGAAGAATAGCATATTGAACAGTGGAACCTTGAGTTCATGCAGTAAATCGATGAAATGTGCCGCGTAATAAGCATCGATTATCGAAAATTTTAGGCGTGGCAAAATCATGTGCTGCAGAAAACACAGCGCAACAGTAGCTCGATCTTCACTTTTTATCCATGCTTGACAGTCACGTTTCAACTTTGATTTGACATTCCTCACTTCAGTTGCTTTGCTCAATCTCTCTTCCTTGAGCATTTGAAGTGAGCCCCGAGCTTGTGACACTCCTTCAAGTTCGCAAGTTTTGTCCTTCTTCGCACTTTCAAGCTGCTGAAATGATTCAAGTTTCGATTCACACTTAGTCAACGCACGAGAATAGCTCTCATCAAACTCAAAAATATCACTTAGCTCTAATTCCCAGAAAGTGACATATAAGTCAGATGAAAGGTAATTTGTAAGTGCTTCTGGCATAATATGTCTCCAGGCGTGCAACGAGTCTGAAAGATGGTCATTTTCTTCATCAAAATGAACACGCTGCACTGCACTCATCATCAACTTGCCGGTTCGTCGGAATAGATGAGAAAGAATTGGCACTTGTAAATTGTAATCCTCAACCAAGCTCCGAATGTTAGGAAATATATGCACGTACTCGTTCTCACTATATACAAGCCGTAAAAATAACACGTACAGCAACAATACATCATGACACTCGTCATACCACTGGCTAATAAACTTCAACTGATCGCTACATATCTTTGGAACGATTGTCTGCTCACACTTCGCGATCAAAATGAGAACACTGCAAGCAACGGACGTGGTAGCACTGCACGACTCTAGTGATTTGCGAAGCCTCATTGCGCTTTTTGTATACTCGAGTGCCAGACGTGTCGAGTTACTGTACAAAGACTGCAAATATGGTCCGCCACATGTGCGAAGTATACTGTCCATACTGATATCTTTTGTGATTTCAATCCCAGACATGTTCCGAATCAGTTCTCTCAAAATCAGCAAGTCAAAGCTTTGGCCATCCTTGAGTTTGTTCATTATGTATTGCATTATCACCTGAAGGTCTATATTTTGGTAACGTTTGCAAAATGCACCTGTGAAAGAACTCAAAGCAGAAAACCATAGGGCAACATGTTGACCGTCATCTTTCAGTTTATGCCTCGAACTCGACAACCGAAGCATAAGTTGGTATAATAGAATATCAAGAGCAAGGTGACTACAGTACTTCAGTGAGTCAACAATGGGTTGAATCATATTTGGATACGCCTCTACTTGTTCCAGAATAATCTCGCTCGATTTCAACGGAAACTGAATCATCAACTTGCCTAATTTCCTGCCCAAATATTTTGCATTCTCCCGGGACAGCCTGCGCAGTATTCTAAATGTGGCCGATGTTGCACGTTCACTAGACTCGTTCAATGGATCGCGCCACCGCTGCGACATCTCCGTGACAGTGTGGTAAATCTTGCCCCGGCGTGCAAATGAAAAGTGCGAGAGAACCTCCCAAACAGATGTGCTTAGCATTGGGTTTGGTTTCACTCTTGAGAGCGCCGGAAGTATACACGTCGCTAGAATACGTGCGACGCCATTCCTCTCTCGCTCACTCATTGGCATCGAATATTTTAAATATACCAAAACACGCGTATAAAGAGATGGATCGCACACAAGAGCAGGACCGATTGTTTCGACGCGGTCACATACGTGCATCAAATCTGATGAACTCGCCGCACTCAAGGCAAGATCAAGTTGACGCAGCGAGGCCTTCAAGAGTGTAGAAAATTGGTGGATGGAAAATCCGATCTGAGACAGACGCTTGATGAAGAAATAAGAACGTTCATCCCAATCGCGTTTGCTGAAAACATCATCAAGAAAACAGATGCCTCGCTGCAGTG
>JACLAB010012401.1_pt1 | contig 33348 bp, 22 predicted proteins | sample 8027921 | NCBI WGS metagenome assembly JACLAB01 (sample SAMN15725117, study PRJNA655200) | protist metagenome | isolation source: fluorescence activated cell sorting (FACS) single amplified genomes of... | place: USA: West Boothbay Harbor, Gulf of Maine | collected 2000-07-19 | reverse complement strand
GCTTGCGGCTCGTAGCTCAAACATTTGAACATACAAATGAATGTTTGGTTTTCATCCGCGGCGTCATTTGCGCACACATCGGCACTCGGGCGCATTCGCAACGGGTCGTAATACCAGAATGTCTCGTCCAGGGAACATGATTTACCCGCCGCGACTTGCGCTTCCGTGTGCTCAGTGTAATAGCGCAAGAAGTTGGTGCTCTCGTATTCGCCATCGACATTGCGCACTTTCAAAAAGTCAAACTCGAGCCGCCGCATCGCTTCGGCGTGCGTCGCGAAATCAAAATCCTTGATCACGACCCACACCGGCGTCGTGCCAAAATGCCATTCAACGTCGAGCACGAAATCGTACACGTACGAATCTTGCGGCACGACGTCGCTGAGTTCTAATCCAAGACGCACGCGCGGAATGCCAATCATGGCCAAAATCGCAAACACGAGAATGCCGAGAATCGCGGTAACTCGAAGGATGACACTTCGGCGAGGCGACATCGCTGACATTCCAACTCGAACGACGCTCGCCTTGGCCGCCATCGCGAGCAATGCGAATGATGACGACGCGCGTGACATAGACGTCGATGATGTTGATGTCGAAAACGCGCTGCCTTGTCGCCGTCGTCTCGCACGTCGCGATAAGTCCCTGTAGATGATGTCGGTAAAGATGAACGCCGCACCGACGTAATTCGCCGCCACCGCACACGCGCCTTGAATGGTGAAATTACGCACGAGCGGCACGGGACACACGACGCCGATGAGGAACGCCGCGAAATTCATCGCGCTCGATAGCGTCACCGAGTATCCACCACGACGCATCATTTCATGAAGCGCGCGTTCAACGTCGTCTTCGCCATGCTCGTATTCAATAGCCGCGCTCGAAGCGTGCGAGGCGAGGACGAAGAAGTCGTTCACGCCTAATCCGAGGCTCAAGAATGGCAACACTTGCAACGTCACGGCGTTGAACGTGACGCTGGGGAAGACGAATCGTAACAACGCCGCCGCACCTAAAGCTCCAAATGTACACAACGCTACAGCGCATACGGCTTCAAGCGCCGCGCGCGCGCTGACGGCGGCGCCACGCGATGAAGACACCGCAAAATACGTCACAATGTACGCGGCGACGATGACGTAGCCGACGGCGATGAGTCCAAACGCGCCTCGGCTAGCTTTTGCGATGACGTCTTCAGCGCTTCGTTCAGCCATGTACACGATGTCGATGTGACGATAGGTGGCGAGCTTATCCTCGATTCGCCCCAGCCATGCAGATTCCCAATCAAGAAGTACGCGTTCGGCGTCTTCAATGGATGCGAGGGCATACTTGTGATGTTTTGGGACGAATTTGAGCTCGCGTTCGACGTCAGCGTCTTCGGCGTCGCGTCCTCGTATTGCGCCTACGCCGTCGGTAGTGTTTGACGTGTCTTCAGCTTCACATGTATCAAAATTCGGCGTCTCGAAGCCACTGAGCGTGCAAAACTGCACGATTTGCTTGACGCCATCAATCGCGAAGAGGTCGCCGCACGGCATCGGCCCGCAATGCATCTCGCCGCAATGACATTTTGATTTGGTGAAATCCTCAACCGCGCCACAGCACGCGCCTGCGCCGGAATAATTTCCACTCGCAATCAACGGGCACGATGTTTGCAACGACCGCAACATCGAACCACACGTGAATACATTTTTCATGGGAAGCGTAGAGCTCAAATCTTCGACGCGAAACGTCGTCAGGGATGCGTTTGTCGTCGATCCATCCGGAAGCGTCGCGCATTGAGACTCTAAGCGCACGACGGGCAGACTGCACGTCGTTAAAACCTGATTTCCCAGCGCGTTGAGCGTGGAATCGGATGACCACAGCGCGCCGATGCACGGATGCGCGCGTAAGTCTCGCATGAAGTTACAGCACGACTCTGGCTGCGGAACGTCGCCTTCAGGCACGCAACCGTAATCTAAGACTTTAAACAAGTTAAACTCTTCCACGCAAGAACAGTCATCCAAGGATGGACCAGACGCCGGACACCCAATCAAGTCTCCTTTGCGTGCGAGCTCGAGTTCAAACGTGGATTTTTGTATGCCTGCGTTGAAAAGATTCTTCGCGTCGCGCGTGAGAATGGCGACGCGCATCGCGTCGGCGCGCAAACCGCCACTCCCAATCTCCTCTCGTAATCCTCCAAAAAGTACCTTTTGCGGAAGCGGCAGATTAAACCACTGCTGACACGAATTCTTGATGTACGTCGCGTTAAATGCACCTCGGGCAAAGTCAAAATCCCGATACGACGCGCGCGCCGCGTACGAGCCAAAATCTGCATTCTTTTCCCCGCCGACCACGGACACATTTCCCTCCGCGAAACAATCCAACGGAGAAATCATGAAACACGGCGCGTGCGGCGCGCTATCAACCACCTTGTAACAAAAGTTCTCCAACTTCAACTCCCCGAGACCTTCGACATCCACGTCGACATCAAACAACCACGACGTAAAATCATGCAATTCCAAGAACGCCTCCGTCGACAACAACACCGCACCATCCTTCGCCTTCACCACAAACGTCTGCGCGCGCGAATCCCCAAACACATCACGAAACCAATCCAACTCTCGTCTCGCGGCGCTCTCGCGCGGCACGTACAGCGCCAGCGCATCCGTCTCCACGCGAGCCCACACCGCGCCGAACGCCAACGCCAGCATCACCCCCGCGCTCGCCATCGCGCCGCGACTCGCGCCGCGCACCGCCACCGCCGACGACGACGCGACGCGACCGTGGCACGCGTGCGCGACGAGCCACGCGTGCCAAGCGTCGACGCCCGCGCGCACGGCGCCGGCAACCATCGTCGCGCGCGCGCGGCTCGCTCTCGCGCGACGGTTCGCGTCACATGACCTCACAGACAAAACACGAAAAATCCCTGGATTTTGTCAAGGTTATGGGTGCGATGCGGATGCATTTTTGTCAAGCTTACGGGTGCGATCCACGCCAAACACGCGCGTCACACATCGACGACGACGGAGGCGACGACGACGGGAGACGAGAGACGGCGGAGACGGCGGCGACGGGAGACGTGCGCGAGGGTATTCACGTCACGACGCGCGCGTGCGTGGGCGAATCGTCGACACTCGCGAGCACATCGCGCGCGGCGTGATTGCGCATCGATTGCGTTTGGTGTTGCGCGGCGTTGAACACCAAAACGCGACGAGCGGGGGGGGCTGTGGACGCGCAGTGGCGGTGGCGGCGGTGTGATTGATCATGAGCGAACGGGCGAGTTTGCTCGGGAACGCGGGCGAGCGCGAGCGACGGAAGGCGGCGCTGGATGGCGTCGAGCGCGGGGACGCGACGAGCGAGCGGCTCGAGCAGAGCGCGCGCGCCGCTGGTGAGAGTGCGGAGACTGGGGAGGAGATTCTGCGCAAGTTACAAGAACAGCGAGATAAGATTTTAAGTGCTCGCGCGAGTGCGGGGCATATGGAGCGGGATATGGATAGGAGCGAACAGAAAATGTATCAGCTTGGGTGCGAGAAGTGCATGCAGCGGTGGGCGTTTTGCGTGCTGGTGTTACTCGTACTCGGTGGGTTGAGTTTCTTTTTGTACTGGAAGTTGCAGCATCAGAATGATGATGACAACGATGCCGAATCGGTGAGTTCGAGTGGTCAAGAGGCGGTGTTAGGGCGTCGATTTATTGATGAACGCGTGGCGCGCGTCGGGACACTGTCAAAGACGACGGAGGGCGACGCGTACCGCATCGTCACCTCTCGCCACGACGATGACGATGAGGATAACGCGTACGCCTCGGTGACAAAAGCGGCGTTCCATGGCGCCGCGCGACGATTGCTCGCACACTTTTAGTAGCCATTCACCAGTAGAACAAATAGAAGTAGACATCTTATTAACGAGAAATAAAAAATTCACATAAAATTAAATTGCACGCGCGTGTACGTCGTTGACGACGACCAACTTTACGAAAATCCAACCGAACGCCACCCTCTCTTTTGCAACGCCAAGCGCAACGTCTTGATGCGCTTACGATTGGCATCAAAGTCGCTCTCGCCGACTCTCGAAGCCGACCTATACTCGACTCGGGACTTTTGCCCGGCGGGGAAATAAAACTCCACGTCGTCTACGAATCCGAAAAACGGACTCGTGTACTCAGCACGCAAATAATCATCCGTTCGTGTAACAATCTTGGCCTCGTAACCATCGCAATCCGTGGTGTTAATCACGTCGATGAGCGCGTCCATCGCTTGCGCGACGGTGAGCTCGGCTTTGCCTCTCGCCACCGCCTCCTCGTCGTTGTACACCCACGCTGGAATGTATCGCGACGAGTCGTTGAATTCATCCGCCGTGCCCACGCAGTTTTGTGAGTTCGTCGGGCACAGCGTCAGGCCAGTGTTAACGCCGTTAAAGGATGTCAAGCCGAGTCTCGGGGCGTCCCCGCTCGCGCCCAAGTTCAACACGGAGCCGAGAACCAAGGGCGATGCCACGGAGCGGAACATGAGCGCGCGGCGCGACGTTGATGACGACGACGATGACGATGACGACGACGATGATGACGCCGTCGTGGTGACGCGCGCGAGCGCGTTGCAGGAGGAGTATACGTGCATGCTGTCGGCAAAAAAGTGACGTCTGTGTCAGCCTCTGGATGAGGCGTCGTCTATGTTTGATGTTTGCATGGTTATCTATCGTCGACGCAGCGCTCGTCGACGTTGACTAGCGATGTTCTGTGACTAAGAATTCGTATTGTTTTCTACGTGAGCGTTTGTTTAGCCGCGATCAACGCGCGCTTTTCGTCGTGGAACATGCGCTCGAGCGGTTCGAGCGCGTCGGCTGCACGCGGGCGGGCCTCTGGCGTCGCGCTCCAACATTGGCGCATTAAATCGACGTATTCTTTCGGCAACGACACGTAGGATGATGCGCCAGGGCCCGTCTCAACATGCGGACGCTCGCCGCGAATGAGCGCGGCGACGATCTGCATTGGACTCAACCCGGCGAACGGCTCTTGACGAGTAAGACACTCCCACATCACCACTCCAAATGAATAGACGTCGATGCGCGTGGTTTGCCGCTGCGAACCGTCGAGAAGCTCCGGAGCCATGAATGGATACGTGCCCACGAGAGACATCATTCCCCCAGTGCTCGTCGTTGTCGCATGCAATCGCGACAGACCAAAATCACCGAGTTTAATAGATCCGCCCTCGTCGATGAGTAAATTTCCCGACTTGATGTCCCGATGGATGATGTCGCGCGAGTGCAAAAACGTCAATCCCTTGGCGCATTCTGACATCCATTTACACACCTTGTACGGCGTTACCGCCTTGTTCGGATTATGTAAATATCCATACAGCGAACCTTTATCGCAATAATCCATGACGATACATAGATTTGGAGGAGCGGTGCACGCGCCGATGAACTGTACCACGTGGCGGTGACGTAAGCGCGTCAAAAAGCTCAGCTCGCGCTTGAACTCGGCCAAACCACGTTCGTCGCTGACGTTTTCAAACACACACAAGCGTTTGATGGCGACATCCGTGCCTTGATAACGACCGCGAAAGACTTCACCAAACGCGCCGCGTCCAATTTGACGGCCGAAATCAAGGTCTTCTACGGCAATTTCTTCAAATGTCGACATCGATGAGCCACCTCGCGGCGGTTTCGACGCCGAAGAACCAGGCGACGGGGAATGCGACATCGATTGCGCCAAAACATCCATGTTATTTAGCGGCGTGCGCTGCTGCTGCGCACCGGCGACAGTGTTTGGGCTGGGCGTCGTGAATGGATCCACGTAGGTCGACTCCGACGCCGGACCACTTTGCAGCGGCGTAAACTCCAACGGCGTCGTAAACGCATCAATGTCAAATTCGCTATTCTTACGTTCGTGTCCTGGTTTTCGATGCGGCAACGCCCAGCCTACGGGATTTTCCCATGACGTGGGCACGCGTACGTCGTCGTCATCGAATACGATGAGCGGCGGCACGTTGGACGTTTCGGCCACAATCGTAGGCGTAGGATGTCCAATTTCTTCTGCGGGCGCGTCCACGTCGGCATCCATGAAATTAAACACGGGCCGGAGCGCGTGCCGTGTCGGCTTGGCGTTGGCGCTCAAAATTTCCTCCTTGTTTGCATTGAAGAAATTCGGCGGCGACTCGTCGAGCAGACGTACGAGTGGGTTCGTACCACCGACGTCGCCAACGTTTTCAACTAACACAAACTCTTGACGCAAAATCATCTTTTGCGACGCGTCTGCAAAGCAGGAGCGTAAGAGCTCGTGTTCAATGCGAAATTTTTCGTCGTCGCTCGTCGTCAACCGTTGTTCATCCGCCATGCACGCCGCTACAAACACAGCCGCGCGGTACGCTAAATCGCATTCATGCAAAACCAACTTGGCGACAAATCCAACGAGTTCGAGCCATCCAAGCTTGGACACGTTTGGCTCGATTTCGTCGCACGCGTTTGGCAAGGATGAAATCGCGCGTGAGAGAACGTTCCGCGCGCGCGCTACCACCGCGAGTAGCGCTTGTAAACTCGTCGTCGAGATTGGATCATTGACCCCGATATCGTCGTCATCCGCGTCGTCCAACCGCGCGTCGCACGCGTAATTGTTTTCAAATTGCGCAAAGTGCCGATGAAATTTCGCCTTTGCTCGCAGCAGCGCGGCATGTGGAGCCACCAAGTCCAAGGCCACTTTCAATCCCTCTTCATCCTCATTCGCGGCGACGATTTCGCCATGCGCGCGACGCCGTTCGCGCGCCAACTCCCCATCCTCCGTCGCGTAAATGTGTAAAATAATCTCCAAATGGTCGCGCCAACAATACACCCCGCTCAAGCACTCCGCGCTCCCAAACTGCATCAACGCGTGCACGATCGCCAGCGTCTTCAACGCCACGACCGGATGCAACATGTTCCCCTTTGCGAGCGCGGCGAGCGTTTCGGAGACATTCGCCGCGCCCGCGGCGCGCGGCTTCGCCCACGACGCCCGCGCGAGTCGATGCACGTGCTTCGCCTTGGGCGCCGTAATCGGCGCAGGCGCCGTGCTTCGCATCACCGAGTACGTGCACGGGGTCACTGAGCGCGACAGAAACGTCGACAGTTTCTCGTGCACCGACGCCGACGGCGAGGCATCGATGGAGGAGGATGACCGCTGATGCTGCAACAGCGCCGCCGCCGACGGGGCGGAGGGCGACGCGGACGGCGCCGAACCGTCGTCGACATCGCCGCGGGCGGGATGCACGCGCGAGTTCGTCGCGGACGGCGGCACCGGCGACATGGTGCGCGCCTGATGCGACGAATGAAATGAAATCTCACCACTCGCGCGTCATAGAATGACGCGCGACGCCGCCGTGCGCGACGAACTCGCGCGATTCTGCGCGCGACGCGACGACGTCGATGGTGATGATGACGCGCGCGCGCTCGCGAGCGTCGCGAGCGGCGTGCGGGACGGGGATGTGCGCGTGATTGATGTCGTCGTGGCGCTCGAACGCGAGCTCTGTGGCATTGAACCGCACCCTCGCGCGCGCGCCACGCGCGCACTCGCGCACGTGGCGTGCGAACTGGCGCGCGAGGTGTTGGATGTGCAATCGCGCCACACGCTGAGCGCGTTCTTTGCGAGTAAGCTGAGCGATTACGCGGTGATTGCGCACGCGGCGCGGGGAGCCGTCGCGTGCGTCGACGCCGGAGACGACGAAGACGTCGAGGCAATCGCCAACGGCGCGTTCGCGGGGTGCGATGTGCAAGCGTTATCGCAAGCTGATCGTGAACGCGTGCTCGAGGTGGGCGTGCGCGCGTTGCGTGCGAATGGTGCAGCCGCGGTTCGCGGAGCTGGCGAGGGCGACTGCGAAAAAGCGTGCGCGTCAATAATCGCCGCATTTGACGGCGAAAAGGATCCGCGGTGCGTGTTATTGCTCAGCGACGCTTGGGTTATTTTACCTCAAGCGTTTGCGCGCTGTGGAGACGAAGGCGTCGCCGCGTACGCGGCGAATGCGGAGGAATTATATGACGTAGCCGCGAGCTACTTTCCGGTTTCGTTTACGCCGCCTCGAGGAGACGCGATTAAAATTACCCGTCGTCAGCTCGCCGAGGCGGTTGAACGCGCCATGTGCGCGTCGCCGGCGTTCGCGCCGTGGGCCGTGCCGCACGCTTTGGAGAGTTTGAACCCCGAGCTTGGGGCACAGAAGATGGCGGACGCCGCGCGCGCGGTTCGAGCCATGGGCCGCGCCTGGGGCGCCGACGTCATGCGGGAGCATTTGGATGTTATTTGGCGCGCCATGCGTGCAGCTCTGGCGCATCCGAACGCGACAAAGAATGAAAATGATGATATAGATGACACGCGGCACGCGACGACGCCGATGGCGGTGATGACGACGATGTTTGCGAGCGAATGGGGCGGCGAAGCGCTGGCGAGACGCGCGCTCGAGGACGCGTGCGTTCGGGACGCGGAATCGGCATTAATGACGGCGGCGGCGACAAAGACGAACGCGTGCGATGCGACAGGTGATGCCATGGATACCGGGTGTTGCGGTGGTGGGTGCGGCAAGGGCACGAGTGATGATGCGAGAGGTCGATTGATCATCGCAACGGCTGGACGCGTGTTGGGCGCCGTCGCCGCGGCGTCGCCAGCGCTGGCGCGCCAAGTCACGTGCGTGACGATGAAGACGTTACTCGATGCCGCTCGCGTGCCGTCGCCATCGACGACGTCAGCGTCGACATCGACGTCGACGTCAGCGTCGTATTTAGCGTTGATTTTAGCTACGCCAGCGCTGGGCGGCGCGTTAGATTGTTGCGCTCGAGCGGCGCAAGGCGACGACGCGGGCGTCGTACTCAGCGTTTTAGACGACGAAAGCGAGCGCGTCGTCGCGTTATTCGCCAGTGCGGCATTAGGATGGTTAGGTGAGGGTGACGAGACGACGCGCCGCGATGGCGTCGTGCTTGGCTTGGCGGGATTACACATGATGTGTAAATTTCCGCGTGGATTTGGCTTGGCGTCTGACGTCGCGAGGGAAAACGCGTGCGAGAAGCTCATCGACGCCATCATGTGTGACGGCGACGACAACGAGAGCGAAGAGGACATCGAGGTTCGATTACACCGCGCCATAGAGGCTCTCGTTGCGGCGGTGAGTGGCGGTGATGACGCATTTATTCGCGTCGTCGCGAGCACGGCGACGCCTCGTTTATTCACATCTGTTTCGGCTCGTGAGCTTCAAAGTACCACATGTGCGCGCGCCATGCGCACGCTCTCCGCCCTCGCGCTCGCGAATGAAAACATTCGTAACGATGTTGCATCGTTTATGTGCGGAGTCGTGCGCGACGCGATGATGAGCGGAGCTTTAGGCGTTGAAGATGTCGTAGACGCGTGCGTGCGGGACGCCGACGGCGTGCTCACGAGCGGCGTCTCAAGTGATGCCGCGCGAAATTCGTGCGAATCACTCGCCGAATTCTGTATAGAACGCGCGTCATCACTTGCTTCGGTAATCAACGCGCACTGCGTGATGCGCATTACCATCGCGGCGGTAGCGAATTGCGGATTAGACGCGCAACGCGCGCTCGCGACGCGCGCATTCGCCTCGGCGTCGAGCGCGCCATTGCTCGCCGCGGCGACCATGTGCGGCCTTCGCGCCGACACCGTCGATGTCGCAACGCTCCAACGCGCATGCGAAGATCTGGTGCGCGTGGCGACGACGCCGGGCACGGATGCGCGTCTCGTGCGGTATTGCGCCGCGGCGTGCGGTTCGGCGGCGTTCAAATGTCCGAGCGCGCGCTTTACAGAGCCTCGCGACTACGACGACTTCGGTGCGTCGAGTGTCGTCCGCGCCGTGGTGCGCGCGCGTGCAATGAAACGAGATGAATCGCCCGAGGCACAGGCGTTGATTGATGACGTGATACGCGCGCTTGGCGACGCGAAGACGTGCGCGGAGCGCGCGAGAGGCGCCGCGGAAACGTTGAGCGCGGCGACGGGATTCCAAGCGTCAGAGGACGATTTAGCGCTTGGTTTGAAGCCTTCGACGCACGCCAAGGAGGGATTTTTAGCGCGCCAGCGCGCATTTAGCCAATTAGCGCCCATGCTTGTTGAACGCGCGTACGCATCGACGGGTGTGGTGCGATTGGCGTATTCGTACGCCGCGGCGAGGCTGGCGGCGGGCGTCCCGTCTGCGGTGGCGTTGCGCGCACAATTCAAACTTTTCCCGCTCTTACCAGACGTTTTGAGCGCGCTGAACACAAACGGTACATTTGCAGGCGACGGTGATGCGCTGCGTGCGACGATGACGCTCGTAGGCGCGCGCTTGGCGGAACAGACGACGGACGCGGCGGCGGATGTCCGCGGCCGAGCGGCGTCGTTAATTCACGTGTTATGCGACATCGCAGTCGTGAAACCATCGACGACGACGAAAACGGCGGCGGTGGAAACAGAGATATCCATGGAATGCCGTGAGTGCGCGCTCGAAGCGCTCATCGCCGCCGCCACGACGCTGACGTACGCGGATATTTTCCCGCTCCGCGACGCCGTCTTTGCCGCCGTAAAATCGGCGTGCGACGATCCGAAACGTCGCGTCCGTCGTGCCGCCGCGCGCGCGCGCCAAACTTGGCTCGCCATCGCCGCGGCATAGACACAGAACCACAAACGCACGCGCGCGCACGCGTAGACGCAAGTAGACACACCGGTTGTTATACCATCGAGTCGGTTGGACGACACGGCGCGCGCTTTTTCAACCACCCTCACACGTCGCCGCAATGTCCACGCCACCCGCCCAACCCGATGGCGACGGCGGCGCCGACGACCCAGACGAACTGCCCCGCGACTCGCCCGCGGTCGCTCGCAACGCACCGTCGCCGTCGTCGTCGATGAAGACGACGTGCGCGTTCTTCGCGCGAGGCCGCTGCGTCGCCGGCGACGCCTGCGCGTACTCACACGTCATCGACACCCGCCCTGGACGCTCTCGCGCGACGCATGCGAGTAACTGTGGATGCTGTGCGTGCGTTCCGCGCGCGAGCGGCGACGATGGCGACGAAAACGGAGGTGAGAGTAGTAGTTCTGAGAGCGAAGAGGGCGCGGTGCCGCGCGACGTCGCCGCGCGGGAAGCCCTCGACCGCGCACGCGCGCGCGATGCCATCCTCGCCGACGCGCATAAGATCACCCAGCCCTCGCGTGTGATGTTCTGGCGCACGTTTTTAAGCGCGATTGGGAACGGGCGAGGGAATAAACTCGCGCCGTATTGGTTGGCGACGACGGCCGGGACGACCAAGCGGCGACGCGTGGACGCTCGCGCTGACGGCGTCGGTGCGCTCGTGAGCGCGCTCTCGAAGCAGAACGCAAAAGATAATACATGTCGCGCTCGTGGCGGCGCAGACGCGCGCACAGGGGGCTTGGAGGAGGAGGAATCCGCGCCATGACGCGCGGTTTCGGGACGACAGTTCGCCGAAGCAAAGCGTCATTCGTCGACGCGCGCTGTGTTCGGACGCTTCGTTCGCGCGCTCGGAGCGTGCGCACATCATGTTCAATGGGTTCGACATCAAGCAACTGTTCGGTTTGGCGCCGAGCGCGGAGGAACGCACCAAGGCGTGTCGCGCGCGCATTCGGAAGATGAAGCGCGAGATCGACCAACAGATTCGCGACGTCGAACGCGCGACTAAAGCCACAGAGCGCGAAATCAAGTCGTGCGCGAAGAGAAACGATGCGGCGAGCGCACGAGCGCTGGCGAGAGAAATCGTACAGGCGCGAGCGACGGTGAGCAAGCTGTATACGTCCAAGGCGCAAGCGAGTTCGGTTGAAAGCGCCCTGGCGCATCGCGTGGCGACGCAAACGAGCGCTCGATCGATCGAACGTTCGGCCGAGGTAATGAAACACATGAACGCGCTCGTGAAAACCGCGGCGGTTCGCGAGGAGGCGATGGAGCTGTCGAGAGAAATGATGAAGGCTGGGGTCATGGCGGAGCTGTTGGACGACGCGCTCGACGTCGCGCTCGACGACGATGTCGACGAAGAAGAGACGAATAGAGCCATCGAGGATGTGTTGCGTGAAATAGCAGGCGAGATTGTGTTACCGCACGCGGCAAAGCACGCCGCGGCGGTGGTGAAGGAGGAGGTTGTCGAGGCGGCGGATTCGCTTCCGACGGTGGACTCCACCGCCGAGCGAAGCGCGAGCACCGACGCTCTCAAAGCGCGTTTAGACGCCATGCGCGTGGGCGAAGAGACCGCATAGCGAATCGCCGCTCTCGCACCACCACCATCGCTCGCGCGCGCGCGCGAGCGGTGGTTTAGAAGGTTGAAGATTGTAAATTAAAACTGTGACATTGTTGAGCCTCGCGCCTCACAATTCGCCGCCTCGACCGCGACGACGTCGACGTCGAACCCGCGGCGATGCCAACACTCGCGGCGATGCCAACGCTCGCGCATGTGTCGCCCATCGCCGTCGCTCGACCGCGACCGCGACCGCCATGTACGAAGAATCATCATCGTCGCGGCGGTTGCCTCGTCAGCTCCGCCGATGCGCGCGGCTCGGCGACGACACCGGACGAACGCGACGGCGAACGCGACGGCGAACGCGCGAGCGGTGCGGGCGACGCGCGTCTGGCGCCTGGGACGAGCACATCGGCGGGCGCGACGTCGCGCATGCGCGCCATCGTAGACAAATTGGGAGGTTTAGTGCTGAGCCCGAGCGGCGTCGACGCCGACTCGGGACCGAGCGATGCGCGGTCGCGGAGCGCATCTGGCGGCGCGTTACCGTTTGGAGCGTTCGTACGCGATGCGGTGCGCGCTGCGGCGAATACAGTGACGGCGAGTTTCGATGAATACGCGAGCGAAGCGCCCGAACGCAAGGCGTTGGATGAACGGCGAAGAAAAGCGCGGACGCTCGTGGCGAAACGGCGTAAACTTCGTCGCGACGCGCAAACGCGCGCGGAGTTGGTAGCGGCGAGACCTGCGTTAGAGATTTTCAAATTGAATCAAGCGCAGCGACGGGAGATTGGATTAGATTGCGATGAGATGCATTTTTTACCCGTCGGGGACGCGAGCGGTTGGAGCGCGGCGTTGTTGCGGTATCGTCCAGAAGGTGGCGTCATGCGTAAACGACCGATCGTCATGGTTCCTGGATGCGCGTCTAATGGCATGACGTTCGATGTCGATCGAGAAGTGAGCTTACCGAGGTACTTGACCGATCGTGGGCATGAGGTTTGGATCATCGAGACCCGAGGCGTGGGGTACGCGAGGCGATGGACGCGTCCGCGAAGCGATTACATGGACCGCATCGGTGTCGAAGATGGCGATGGGGCCATCATGGAAGTACCGGCGATGCGATCCGTCGGTTTTGGGTTGTGGGATTTCGACACGCTGCTCAACGAAGACTTGTTTACGTCGTGCGAATACATTGCCGAAGTGTGCAAGAGGGGCGATTTAGCGGGCATCGGACATTCCATGGGCGGCATGCTCCTCGCCTCGCTCGCCGCGATCGGGCCCAAGGCGCGCGACATTGGCCACACGTCGTCGTGGTCGATCACGCGCGTCGTCACCCTCGCGTCGTGCCTGGAGTGCTCGAAAGAAAGTGATCCAAAATCACCCGCGTCGGTGTACGCGCGCTTTTCGGCGCTCGCGGGACATCTCCCGCGTGGGCTCACGGCGAATCCAAGCACGACCACGGTGCAACTCCCCATCGCGCCCGCGAGCGTGGCCACCGCAGAGGCATTTTCGCTCGTGCTCGGACCGCCGCCGCAGAGCGACGGGGACGGGGACGGGCAACCCCCAGACGCGGCCAAGGCGTTTTGGAGGAACAGCGTGAGCCCGGTGACGTGCCATCCGGGCGCGACGAATAGCGAATACCTTCGACGATTACTCTTGCGTGGGTTCAACAACGTACCACTGTCGCTCTTACTACAGATGGCTACGTTATTCACCCCGGGGGGCATGCGCAGTCGCGATCCTGACATGGGCGTCGACGATACATCCGTCGTTCGCGCCAAACCCGGCGCCGCCGACGACTCTACGTCGCGCGAGCGTCTCAAATACCTCGACGCCCTCGAAGCGGCATCGCCACCCGTGTGCGCCATCGCGGGCGACGTGGACCCAATTTTCCCTCCAAACCAGGTGAAATCCTACGCCGCGCGCGCGAACGCAGAGTACCATTGCTTTGGAGACCCGCGAGCGGCGCGAGACGACCCAGACGCGCACTTTAGTCACTACGACGTCATTTGCGGACGGTTCGCGCCCAAGCTCGTGTTTCCTGTCGTCGCCGAATTCGTCGCGCGCGACGCCGATGGCAAGTCGGAAACCAACACACGCGTGCCCTTGCGCGCCGAGATCGATTGACATGGATTGCTTTACTGTACTGTAGATACATTGTAACGCGCGGACGACGTACGCGACACTTTTTGCCTCTCTTACTCCGTCGTGCACTTTTTGACTTTTTATCACATCACGACGGTACGCGCACCGTTGGCGTGACGCGCACGACGACGAGCACACGGAGTTGGTTCGCAGCGCTCTCGCGCACGGCGCGCATCGACGCGCGCGCGAGCTCGCGACGACGTCGTGGCATGTCCTCGCTTTCAGTCGTCGCGGCGAGCGCGGGACACAAACAGAACGAGAGCGCGCGCGGTGCGTCATGGCGCGCCGAACGCGAGCGGGCGGTGATGGAGCACGCGTCGCTTGCGCACGTTCCCACTGGGCACGACACGGTGATTGATTTCTTGACGAGCGACGCGTGCGAAGGGCCGAGAAAGTGGTTGGGGGCGGCGACGACCGCGGACGGGACCATGTATGGCGTGCCGAGCCATTCGAGGCGCGTGCTCAAGCTCGAGCCGCGCAAGGGTGGGAAAATCACCGCCATAGGTTGCGACGACGCGCTCTCGGAGACGCACTTTAAGTTTCTACGCGGTATAGATGGGAAAAATGGCAAGGTTTATGGGTTGCCCGCGTGGGGCGAAGGCGTGCTCTGCGTCGATTGCGTCACGGATGACGTGCGGCTGATTGGGGCATTGCCACCGGAGATGAAATGGCAATGGCACGGTGGCGCCATGGGCAACGACAAGGCGTTGTATGCGATTCCGTGTAACGCATCAAAAGTGTTACGCGTAGACACGGAGACGGATGCGTTGACGTTTATCGGCGACTTGGGCGAACACGGGAGCTTGAAGAATAAGTGGTACGGGGGCATTAAAGACCGAAACGGTGCGATTTGGGGAATACCATATTGCAGTGATAAAGTGCTGAAGATTACGCCCGAGACGCAAAGCGTGGAGATGTTTGATGTCTCGGGTGAGACGTTGAAGAAGAACTCGTTCTCATGGCACGGAGGTACTCTAGCTCCAGATGGATGCATCTATGGCTTTCCTTCCCACGCCGAGCGCGTGTTGAAAATCAATTGTAACACTGGGGAGATATCTCTCATCGGTGACTCTCTAGGCACGGATGGGTACAAGTTCGGAGGTGGTTGCATCGGCGGCGACGGTAACGTATACGCTTTTCCGAGCGACTACCACGCGGTGCTTAAAATCGACGTCGCCACCGAAACAACCTCGCTCTTAGGCGTAGGCGAACCATCCATGATGCCGAGTCTGAAGAATAAATGGCAAGGAGGCGTCCTCGCGCGAGACGGATCCATATACGGTATACCTTGCGACGCGCCTTCGGTGCTCTGCATCGACGTCGCCGCCCAACGCGTCTTCTTCCTCGGCGCCTTGGGCGACTTACCAGACAAATACCAAGGCGGCTTCCTCGACGCAAATGATGGTGTGATTTACGCAATTCCAGAAAATGCGCCAAACGTCATGCGCATCTGCCCGCGAGGATCCACTCCGCATCCGCCCGCTCGAGCGAACGCCGAACATCCGGCGTGACATCCGGCGCGACATCCGCGTCTTCATCACCATGTATATCCGTATCGTATCAATACACACGAAACACAACAGAACACACACACACGGCGCATTCCTCCCATCGATTGTCACGCACGCGGCGCTATGCTCGTAAAGAAACGCCGCGATTGGACGCGTCCCGCGCGCGGCTCAGTCGCGCCTCGCCCAGACCCTACTCTTAAGGCACAAGATTTCAAGGTATCTGCACACACTCGCGCGCGCGCCGCGCCTTGGCGCCGAACTCGGTTCGGTGTCGGCCGCACACGATGGATGGCTTGCTCCCGAGCTGGCTCGCGGGCGACGACACGACGTCTGAGGATGACGGCACGCCGTTAACGTCGCCGAAAGGTGGCGATGGGAATCCACATCGTTTACGCGCGATCGGGGACACGGTGAAGCACAGTGCGGGCGAGCGGTTGACGCAGCTCGCATCGAGCGCGCGAGGGAAAGCGGTTGTGGATGGTGTGCTGACGCAAGCGACGGCGTTGATGGCGAATCCAAAGGCGATAGGGGAGCTGGAGCGCGTCGCGGCGTTGAAAACCAAGAGTAAGGATATTTGGCAAAACGCGTTAAAGAATGACGAGGAGAAGATAGCCAAGACGAAACGGGGGACGGTGAAGGCGTTGGAGATTACGGAGCGATTAGCGACGCATGCGGACCCTGGTGGGGAGGTGGCGGAGACGTTTGCGGATGCCGCGCGCAAGTTGAAGGGTATCGTCGAGACGGGTAAGACGAGAGACGAAGTGCTAGAGATGAGTAAAAACTTGGGTAAGGATCTTTGGACAAAGCTGAGCACGAAAGCGAAAGGGTCGGATCATTTTGAGGGCATGCGCGGCACGGTGGAGCGCATTGTAGATCGCGTGAAGGCGTTGATGACCAAGTTGCAGGAGGAAAAGCTCAAGCGGGACGAAGAAGAGGCGATATCCGCGGTGTTAAATGCGGGCGACACCACGAAAGATGCTATTGACTCGCGATTAAAGACGCTGGCCGATGAGAGTAAAGACGTGTGGAGCGATTTACGCGCTGATGATCAAGTGAGGAGATTGATCAAGGAGGAAGTCGTGCCAGGATTTGAGCGTTTGATTCGCGGCGCTGTGCAAGTCTCTTGTGAACTCATGGCAAAGCTTGAACTTCCACGCGTCGACGGGGTATATGATTCGCCGTTAGGCTCGGTGTGTTATCACGTCGATAACGTGCACTTTTCCGAGTTCGAGGTTCAAAAGGAATCTCTGCGCGTCATCAACCACATGGATGAGGACGACGAGGGCGCAGGTTTGAGCACAACAGTGGAGGTGGGCGACATAAAAACCACGATGAAGGATGTGGAATTCGCATATTGCGAATTCCCGAGAAACTGGGGCATGGTCGATGGTGAAGGTTTGTGTACAGTCACAGTAGATGGTGCCAGCGTGGGTATTACGTATGAAATTATCATCAACACGCAGCAATTATTAAAGCTCGTGAACCAAGGCGTGGAATTGGCTAAAGATGATAGTAAGATTAAGGAATTGAACGAAAAGATTCAGGAGAAGATCAAGTTGAGAAAGGAGCAAAAGGAGCGCGAAGCGGCAGCCAAGGCTAAGGCGGCGGCGGAAAAACCTGTTCCAGCGACGCCACCGATGCCAATCGAGTCCCGGAAATCCATCGACTCTGTTGACTCGTTTGACTCTGGGCGCGACCAGTTTGGATCGCCCGTATCCGACCTCGACGTCGATTCTCTCGGTTCTGCGCTTGACCGGGCATTTGGCAGTAACAGATTCAACGACGCGGAAGATGATGTCGATTCACCGCCAATGTCGCCGACATCGCCCGGAGGGAGCCAATTTCATGACGCCACAGATGACGCGCGCGTTCTCGATGCCAAGGAAAAGCTTGCACGCAACCGTAAGGTTGTTGGTGAGATCTTAGGCGATGGTTTCTTAGGTGACGATCCCGTCCTCGAGCTTCGAGTGCACACGACGCACATTTCTGTCGGTGAACTCGACGTCAACATCAGCGGAACGAGCGCGGCTTGGTTGTACAACATGATCGCCTTGGTACTCACGCAGCAGCTCAGAGGCACGATTGAGGAGAAAATCAATAATATCACCGTCAAACAGCTCGCCCGCGTCAGTGGCGCCGTAGCCGCCTATAGCGCAGGACTCATTGAGGTTAGTATTTATCAAGACGAAGACGAAGAGGATGAACTCGGTTCGATGTTCTCTGGAGTCACCGGTTCGCTGCGACAAAACCCCGGCAAGTGGGGTGAAGATTGGCGGTGTTCGCACTGTCCTGGCGAGGCCCCAGAGCACGTAGAACACCGTCGCAAATTTGGCTCGCGAAGTCAATCGAAGACGTCGTTTGAAAACTTGGATGAGCTCATCCGCGAAGCCGACGCCGAAGAGGAGGCGAGACAACGAGACACAGAATCAGAAGCGCCCGCCGAGGCGCCAATCGATGCCGGCGTGGATTGGAACGAAATTGCCAGCCCCATGTAGCGACAGATGTTCACACATCCGGACAAAACATTTGTTATAGCACACACACAAAACCACAACCTAGCGTCGCGCGCGCGCCGAAATGAAATATCTACAAGACTGACAGGCGACGACACCCACCTTCAGTGTCGAACATGCCAAATAAACTCGCGCTTCTGGCCCTCGGCGCCGGCGCGCTCGCGCTCGCGCGCATCAAAGATCGCGCCAAGTCCGGCGCTCGCGAGGCGAACGTCGATGACGACGACATGACCGCGCCAAAGGTGACGCTCGTCGAAAGCGGTTCAACGACAAAACGCGTCAAGAATACGCCGCAGTCCATTCCGGCGGTATCGCCGCTCAAGGCGCGCGATGCGTCGGCGACAAATCATACCAGTGCTGGTTTGGACGCGCACGAAATCACCGCGGATGGTATCGCGGTGACGATATCGACGTTTGGTGCGACGATTGTAAAGTTGAAGACGCGAAGCGTCGACGGCAACGCTGTGAAGAATTTCGATGATATCGTACTCGGATACGATGATTGCGAGAGCTATGATGACACTGAAGGACGTCCATATTTTGGTGCGGTGTGCGGACGCGTGGCGAATAGGATTGCGAAAGGGGAGTTCAAGGTTCGTAACAAGATGTACACGTGCGCCAAGAATAACGGCGAGAATACGTTACACGGTGGCGTCAGTGGGTGGGATCGCAAGCGATGGACCGTCGAAGACAAAACGAGGAGTTCAATTACTTTGAGTTACGTGTCACCGGATATGGAGGAGGGGTTTCCTGGGACGGTGAAGATGTATGTGGTGTATTCGGTGATTGGATATCGCGAACGCGTAAATTTGGTCGTGGACGAAAAGACGCAGCTCGTGCGTATAGAAGTGAGCAAGTACGCCGAACTCACGACGAAAATGACGGCAACGACAGATTCATCGACGCCGATATCGACGGTGCAACACACGTATTTTAACTTGCATGGACACTCGAGTATGCAGGACTGCGGCGCGCACGTCGTCGAAATGCCAAACTGTCACGCTTACGTCCCCGTGGACGAAAACACATTGATTCCCACGGGCGAAGGTGTGCGTAAGGTTGACGGTACACCGTTCGATTTGCGAAAACCGACGGCCATGTTTGAGAAATCTCCGGAAGGGTACGACCATAGCTTTGTCATCGCCGGAGCGGATGCCACGCGCCCGGTGAGCGAGCTCCCACGCGAAGCGCCGCGCTTGGCGGCACGAGTCACGTGCGCCGATGCCGGACGGGCGTTGGAAGTGTATACTGATGCACCGGGTGTGCATTTCTACACGGGTAACTTTCTATCAGAAGACATGGTGGGAAACACAAAAGACGGCGCCGCGTACGCTCGACAATCTGGATTTTGCCTCGAGACAGGTTGGTTCCCAGACGCTGTCAATCAAAACACCAAACTCGGCGCCTCGTACCCGGGCGTGATTGTCAACCGCGGTGATACTTATTCGCACACGCTCACGTATAGGTTCTTAAACGTTTGAGAATGCCTATGCTTTACAACTTATTTATCATTTTCTGCTACGCCGACGAGTAGTAAAAGGCGTTGAGCCATCGACGAATCATCAACACCACCATTAAAATCAACGCAAACACCGCCATGGGCATGTACTTTTGAATCAGCGCTTGTCTGCTAAGATCACGCGCTTTTTTACTATACTTTTTACTCTCCGCACTCAGCGCCCCACTCATTTCGCTCACCCGGTCCAACCGCTCGCCCTGTCCCATGATGTCGTTGATGTTCTTCGTCATGATTTGTTGAATATCGTGCAAGTCGTCGTTCAATTTATTCAAATTCCTCTGCGTGCGCGCATCCGAGTACAACTTCTTTGTGCGCTGGATAAAAGTATCAAATTTTATAAACGCATACGGCCGCGCCGCAGCGTCCACGCTCGTCCCGTGTCTCGCGTCAAACTCCCGTTGCAGCTCCTCCAAGTACTGATACGCGAGCTTCTTTGGGTACGTCCGGTCGCACAACGTAAGATAACACACCCCGTTATCAATCACATAATGCATCAAAAACGCACTGTCCGTCTCGATGGTCATTCTCGACGGCGGCGGCGCGCCAGCGCCGAGCTTTTTAAACAATGCTTTGGCTTGAGATTTGTACCGATCGAGCGTTTGCCCGGACGAGTCGTTGTCGAGACCTTCGGCGAGGGGCAAGCCATCGGCGACGCGAGCGAGAAGCGTGAGCTTCACCATGTGCGCGGGTGCGAGACGACGGCGGCGGCGACGGCGACGGCGACGGGCGGCGAGCTCTGTCGTCAGACGTTGGCGCGTTCTTCTTACACATCCACATCCGATTGCGCGCGCCATGTCGCGCGACGACGAGGTGCGTGCGCGCGCGAGCGCACTGAATCGCAACCATCAACGGCGACGGCGACGGCGATGCGCGCACCGCGAGCGATGCGCGCGCGGTGCGAAGAACTCTTGATGAGTGAACGATGGTGTGGTGCCTCGTTGAAAAAGTATCTATATTCGACGACGACTGACGACCCGAACGCGTGTTTGATTTTTCAAACAGTTTAATCCATTCTTGAACGCGGTGGATGCGGATGAAGACGTCGGGTTCGGGCCCGAGGGTGCGTTCGCGGGGCTGGGGACGTCGACGACGCCAGATGCGGATCCGAGATTAACGCAAAGCGCGTCTTCAGCGACGACGACAGCGACGACGACGACGGCGCCGACGGGCACACAGAGTGTATTTGCGGGCTCAGCGAGCGCGAATAGTGGTGCAGCGCGCACGGAGGGTACGAGTAATGGTGGAGCTACCGCCACGACGGCGACGCCGGCGCCAAAGCGACGCGGATGGATTTTTAGCGCTTCGTACTATCAGCAGTTCTTTGACGTCGACACCGAGGATGTGCAAGAGCGCGTGATGAACGTATTCACCGCTCCGCATCGCGGAAACTTTTTAGAAGGCGTGGTGAAGGGAAATCCAGACTTGTATGTTCCGATTTGGGGCGGGGCGACGTTGGTGTTTCTCACAGCGCTCGGGAGCGCGTGGGGTAAATATAACACCCATAAGAACGCGGCGTGGGACTTTGACGCGTCCACGGTGAGTCTTAGTGCAGCACTCATCTACGGTTACGTTTTCGTGTGGTCGTTGATTGTATATTTGACGTTAACATGCTACGCCGGGGTGGAGAATTTGCGCGTCATCGACGTCTGGTGCTTGTATGGGTACTCCATTCTCGCGTTTATTCCCGTGTGCATCCTAGCCACCGTACCCGTGGAATTATTCCGATGGCTCTTCACTGGCGCGTGTGCGGCGTTGAGCACGCTCTTCTTAATGTCCAACGTCCGTCAGCGAGTGTTGACGTCCACGAAAGGTTCAGCGTTTGGCGTATCGTTTGTGAGTTTCATCGGCTCGGCGAATTTCGCCTTTGCGCTCGTGTTGAAATTGTTCTTCTTCCAATACTACTACGGCCATTGAACCTCCTAGGGCGTTCTGTTCCGTTGTGTTCCTCGTACGCGTGCGGACCACAAGCACACACACACGAACACAGGGCAGAGCACATGTGTTGGAATATCAATCGAAAAAAGTTTGCGCTCACCACGCAACCCCACAATTCAAATCACTTCACATCTATGCGCGCCGCAGCCCGCGTGGTGCGCCGCATTACCACATCGCGTGACGCGCACGCCACAGTCACGTGCACCACTCACGCCCTATCGACGTCGTTCGCTGCGTCGTCACCGCCGTCGTCGTCAAGAACGCGCGGGACGCGAAGCGCGACTGCTTTACCCTCACCTCCTCGACAAAGAACTCGAACAATGACCGCCTCGACGACGTGGGACGCCACGCAAACGCAAGAGGATTTCATGCGTAACGATCGCGTTATCTTAGTTGACGCCCAAGACGTCGTTATCGGCGATGCGAGCAAGGAAGACGCACACAAGTTTCTCGACGGCGGGGCGACGCCGACGGGGACGTTGCACCGCGCGTTTAGCGTATTCATATTCGACGCTGACGACAGATTGTTGCTTCAACAACGCGCGGCGTCTAAGATTACATTTCCAAGCGTATGGACGAATACGTGTTGTTCGCATCAGCTCACGGGTCAGGAGCCAGGGGAGATTGATTCGCCGAGCGCGATCGCGTCGGGGTCGTGCCGCGGGGCAAAAAACGCCGCCGTGCGGAAATTAAAACATGAATTAGGCATCGATGAGAGCGATGTACCGATTGATAGCATTAAATTCTTAACGCGATTGCATTATTGCGCCAAGGATGAATTTGCAGAGCACGAGAATCAACCCGTTGGAGGAACGTGGGGCGAACACGAGATGGATTACATTTTATTCGTCAAGGTGCCGCGCGTGGGCGAGACGCTTCCGATGGATGTGAACGCGGATGAAATCGACGCCACGAAGTGGGTGAGTGCGAGTGAGCTGAAGAGTATGATGGATCCTACCAGTGGTTTGCGTTGGAGTCCGTGGTTTAGGATAATTGCGGAGAGATTCTTGTACGAATGGTGGGGTGATTTAGACGCCGCGTTGACGACGGACAAATACGTCGACGTCGGCACCATTCATAAGGTGATGTAGCACGGTGCGTTTTAGTTTGTTTTGTGTTCGTGAATCAACATCAATAGAAACGGCGGTGAAATCTCGATGATGACAACTGTGACGGGCGGACTGTTACGGTTTGATACCCGGTTGATGATTAGTCCTAGCGTTACCCACGGGTGCGCTCCTGAGAGATGTATTGCGCCGTTTACTTGTTTTTTGTTCGTTGCGACTCAACGCCTTGATGACATTGCCTGACGCTGTTTTTCTCCCAAGACACAGAATGAGTTGGTGGTGCTTAGCACCCAATCTATAGCACTTAGCGTTACAATGCAGACTATATTGCAGTCCATGAAGTCTAATTTACACAAATTTGCTGCCAAAGGCGAGCGAGGCGTCGACGAGCGTCGCTCGACCTCTCTCATCGAATTCTAAATCAAGCGCCACACACCCGGCGTTACACAACTTCGCATTCATGAGCTTCTCGAATATTTTCTTTTTATCTCTTCGCTCATCGATGCGCGCCATGACGGGTGCGACAGACGGTACAAAGGGCGTGAACGCGATGTCGTCTGCGCCGCTCGATTTACTGGCGTTTGTGGCGAACAGCGCGTCGAAATCGTTCGGTTTTGGTGGCACCGCAAACGGATCCACCGCCGGCTGCGCAAACGGATTAATACCTGGAATATCGTCAAACGGATTCGCCGCGGGTTGCGGTATCGCTTGCGCGGGAGTCACACCGACGACGCCGTCTTGTGACGCCGCCAGCTCTGGCGCCACGCGAGACACGAATTGCTGCAAAAACAAACTGTGCCCGACAACAATCACCGCATCGCCGCTCGCGTCAAATCTGATGGTTTCAAGAAAATCAACGATGCGTTCTTCAACCTCTTGCGTAGAATCAGAATCTGTCTCGCTCGTCCACCATTGCCCGACGGCGTCATTTACGTCAAACGTCACGCCGCGACTCAACAATTGCGACGCCGAATGCGCATTGATTAATTCCGCCACCTTTTGTTGCGCTCGCGCAATGACGCCATCGCCTTGGGCAATGCCAACGGTGTCGAGACCACCCACGCCTTTAATCTCGCGAATGCTCTGCAAGCACACTTGACGCATCGTAGACCCCGTAGCATTTGGATGACTGTGCAGCAAAAAGCACGCCGTCTGCACCGCGCGCGTGAGCGGGGACACGTAACACGTCGTGCAACTCTCATACGACGCGCACAGCGCCTCACCCGCAGACTTTTCCATATCACTCATCGCGCGCTGGCTCATCGGCGACGACGGTCCAGACGGTGGAGACATTGTGGGTGGGGACAAATCGCTAATGTTTGCGTGCACGAGCACGCCCTGCCGCGCGTGCGAACACGCCACGGCGGCTCGGCTTCCCAACGCTTGCGCCTGTTGCACCCCAGCCAACGTCAATGGATGGTCAAAACGCATCATGTTTGCAATATTAATATCTCTTTGCGCTTCATTCCACTTGCTTTCACCGTGTCGTACAAAAAACACGCGCTTGGTTGTCTTTAACGCGACATCGAGCGCGCGGTCCGAGCGCACCATGCACGCGCCGAATCGTTCACCGTCGAGTTCTAATTTCCCTCGTAATCGCACCGCCACTTCGGCATTTCCCGCGCGCGTGAGTGCACGCATGGTAATTTGACCTCGGGCAATGAGCGTCGCGCGGTCGATCCCGCGCACGCTCGATCCTTGATACGCATCGACGCATAACATGTCGTCGTCGTCCACCGCGCACGCGAAATCCCGCGTGGCGTTCCACACCGGCTCGCGCGTCTTACTTCGCGATGTTGTGACGATTCTTCGACCCTTGAGCGTGCCATCACCGCGTACGATGCGTGCAACGATGAATACTGATTTATTTTCCGCAAACGACATCTGCGTACCGCGCGTGATCGTGATGAGCGCGCGCGGAGCCGCGCCGACGTTGGCTCCCAAAGACACTGAGTCGTCAACAAAGCGCACAAGATTATCCACCGCACCACCCGCGTCGTCGTCGACTTGATCACCAACGTAGTACGCATCGTCAATCGCGATGCGTGTTTTTAGTTTACGCTCGCGTTTGCCAAACAGAGACGCCCTGGACGTCGATGCGCTCGCGGAAGTTCCGGTGTCGCTGTCAGCTGAACGCTCATCGCCAATCACATTCGTCTTTGCCAGCGCATCGACGAGCGCGGACGACACCCGTTCGCGGCTCGCGGCGAATTGGTTCTTTATTTCCGTGTATCGCGCGCGCATCGCGGGCGCGGTGCGACTCGCGGTGGCGCGGTGCGACGCGTCAACGAGTGTCGTTCGCAGCGGGCGGTTGGCGCGCGTCGTCAGTGTCGCGCGCGCGCCATGGGCCCGGGCGCGGTGACGCCCGTCGCGGCGACGTACGCCATCAAACGATGCGCGCCGAATGCGTCGGCGTCGGCGGTGTCGGCCAATCGCGCGCGCATCGTCGCCGTCGCGCGCGCGAAAGATGGTGAAGGTGATGACGATGAAGTTGGTGGATTGGTGTGCTGGCGACGAGGACGTGCTGGCGACGTAGACGCGTCGGTGTTCGTGTCGAGCGTGTACGTGGATGAGAGACATCGGCGACGGGGGATAGGGAGGGCGCTGATGATGGAGGCGGAAAAGTTTGGGCGCGAAGCGTTTGGCGTCGAAGCGCTGACGTTGTCCGTAAACTACTGGAATGCTTCGGCGATTACCATGTATCGCAATTTAGGATATGAGATAGAACCGCGTGGGTCGATTGTAGATGTGGTGTGCGACCCTTTACGGCTGGTGCAGCACCGCATGCGCAAGACTCTCGACTAGAAATGTATTATTAGTATCACATTCTCGCCGACGCCGCTACATTCCGCACTTTTGAAGCGCGCGCTCGATGCCTTGCTCTTCGTACTCTTGCTTTGAAATCCAAAAGTCATCTTTACTGCGCATGATGTCCGCTAAGACGGCACCGCCCACGAAGACCATGTGCTTGCGATGCGCCGGCGCCTCGACTTTGAGCTTAAACTTTTTCAACGCCTCCTTGTCGTTGTTTAACACGTTCTTGAGGTACAAGCGCTTGATGTCCCGTTCGAGTCTAGATGGTAATCCAGCATACATAGAGTTCCCTCCCGAGAGAACGATGTGTTGGTACAACGAACGTCGGTTGTCGATTTCGTTTTCTTGTATGCACTTGAAGACGAGTTCAGAAATCCCCGCACCTTCGACGTCAATCAATTCAGGTTGGAACAAGCACTCGGGACCCATGAATCGTTCGGGGCCAAATTTAATGACTCTACCATCGGGTAACGTGTACGATGCATTCGTCGCCGTAGTCTCTCGTGCTAGTTGTAAGTCTCTCTTGTAATCGTACGCGACGTAGCACAGCTCCTCTTTAATCAAACGCGCTGTCTCCATATCCGCCGAGCGATTGAGTGGATACCCACGTCGAGTCAATAAATCAATCATCCGTGTCGTCACGTGTCGCCCAGCGACATTTAATCGCTTCGTGAGATGTGGGAACGAAAATCCATCCACTACTGGTACGACGTGCGTGACGCCGTCGCCAGAATCCACGACGACTCCGGTTAACAATCCTTGAGCATACAACGTCAACACCGCTTGCACTTGCACGTACGCACCCTTAAATCCATACGTTTCAAACATGGTCGACACCATCTGTTGCCGATTCGCCTTGGGATTGAGCGGTGGATCCGTGAGCATGACTTTACACTCGCGCGTGTCGCATCCCAGCGTCTCAAACGCGTGGTCCCACACCAATCCCATATCGCTCCAATCCCTCACCACGCCATTCGTCACCGGATACGTCACTTCTAAATTCGCCCGACGTTTCGCCGCGTCTGCGCCAACGTACACGTCCCTCATCACCTCGCCATCATCTAATAAATTTTCTTCGTACCGCAACGTCGGTCGTCCAACCATGCACGGGAACAACGCGCGCGGGGTTTCATCCCCAGCAAACCCGGCTTTGACGAACCCAGTGCCGGTGTCGCACACCACGACGTTTTCACGGTTCGTCACCGCGCATGACGTCGCGAACTGCGCGGGGAGACCTCCGGACATTGCTGGTAAGAACTGATTGCTGAATCGCGGCAACAACCAAAATCAAATAGAAAATCACACGCGACGGGACAGACGCCGACGAGGCAGACGGCGGTGCGCGCGTCGAGAAGAAGCGCTACGTTCCCTTTGTGCTTGAACGTTGGAGATGCACACCTCGTGACCGTAACGGCGGACGTCGGCTGAGGCCCACCCCCGCGCGTAATTGTGCAGCGCTGACGGGTCACGTCGACGCGGTTTTGTCCCAAAAGGATCAAAGGGCTTTGTATCGCGCCGCGATGGATGAAGAGGCTGATTGTAAAAAGGATTGCGTAAGTTGAACAACGGTGTGTGTGTTTGTGTGTGTATTAAATTACTAAGCGGCGCAACAAAACGCGAACTTTTTGCAAAATGACACGTGACTTTGTTTATTCGTCGGCGTCATCGCTATCAATGGGAATCTTTGCGTCATCAGCGCTAGACGCCTCGGTAACTGTATTATTGGACGAGCTGCCCATCATGCTTTGCAATGCACTCAAGTCAATATCCTCCGAACCAAGGGCGGTGATGCGCAACTTGTTGTAATCTTCATCCGTCGCGCCAAACGTCTCCTTCAACTTGAGCATCGTCTCCTCACCCTGTTCCTTGTCAATGAACTCCTCGAGGTCAGCCAAATACATCAATTTGGCAAACTTCCCAGCACCATCAATTTTTCGCTCTACACCAGACGTCGTCATACCAGACAAATCCGTCATGAGCGTACCGTACTTTTTGAACATGCGCTCACCCGTCTCGACGAGCACCGCCTTGACTTGTTCCCCAGTCAACGCACACGCTGTCTTAAGCGCCAATACATCCGCTACGAAATCAAGCGTAAACGCTTCTTCAGTGAGCTTGTATCGCAAGTACTTGCGGAAAATCTCCGCGCTCGAGTACCCAGTCTTCATCGCGATGCCTCGCACCACGCCCTTGTTCACGCTCCCGCGTTCGTGCGGGAAAAAGTTCTTCAGTCGCTCCACAACCTCAACATTCTTATTCACCGTGCGCTTTCTACGCGCGCTCCCACTCGTCGCTTTACGAAACACCTTGTAGCACGAAAACGCAAACGTACTCGCCAAGAAGAACAACCCGAGCGCGCCCAAGTTGCGCACGCCGGGGTTCTCACCCGCCGCGCGCACCGTCTCCGACACCCGACCAAGCACCGTAAGCTCCTCATACTCCTCCTCCACCACATCAACATCCTGTGCGAGCTCATCAATCGTCAACGACTCCGTACTCGCGCCCTCAACACCGTCTCCATCGCCGACGACGACGCCATCCGCATCCGCATCCGCGTCCTCAACCTCGTCAGCCCCAGCCTCATCGTTCTCGGGCTCAACCTCTCGCGCGGGCGCCGGCGGCGCAGACGCCTTCCCTCGTCGCGCGTGCGCGCGAACGCTCGCACCACGAACGACGCACGCGGTCGACATCACCCGACCCAGCGCCACCGGCATCGTCGTCGTCGTCGTCATCGTCGTCACCGTCGTCTTCAGCCCTGATGCGGATGAAGATGCGTTGACGCGACCTCTCCTGCGCCGCACCGTCGTCCTCGTCGTCGCGCACGTCGTCGCGCGCGTCGCGAACATCGACATCGTCATCACCATCGCCGCTGTCGAACGATCGATCGATCGTCGTCGTCGTCCTCGGCCGGCGGAGGCGCGCAATGACGATGCGCGAGTGTGGTTTTCGGGCGTCATCGAGCATCCCCGAGTGTGCGATTCTCTATACTGTTTGCCTATAGGAATATTCCGTTTTTGTGCCACCTGGCACAGAGGCGCACGCGCGCCTCAAGGGCGACGACGGATGCGTTCGCGCCGCACACGCGCGCGCGCGCGAAAGCGAGTGCGCGAGCGCGCGGAACGAAGATGTCGTTTATGGATGCGCGCGATGTCGGCTCCAAGGTTGGCAGCGGTGGCGTGGCGAGCGCGCAGGCGAGCGCGATCGATCGACGCGAACGTTTGCGGCGGTTGGCGCTGGAGACGATTGATTTAGCGAAAGATCCGTACTTTATGAAGAATCATTTGGGGAGGTGCGTCGTCGGTGTCGGTGTCGTTATCGTCGTCGGCGCGCGTGGCGTTGTGTATCGCGCGCGTGTCGTGTGTGCGTCGCGTTCGCGCGAGTTGTTTATGCATGAGTGAATGCATCCGTGGAACGCTCGCGTCGCGTCGCTTTCGTGTTCTAAAGTACTCACCGTGTCTACTATATCGTCGTCGTGCGTTTCACGCGCGTCACAGTTATGAGTGTAAATTGTGCTTGACGTTACATTCCAACGAGGGTAACTACTTGGCGCACACGCAAGGGAAACGACACCAACAGAATTTAGCCAAACGCGCGGCGCGAGACGCCGCGGACCTCGTCGTCGCCGCTCCGGCGCATACGAAGATTCAACCCCGGCGTACGGCTAAGATTGGACGGCCAGGGTACAGAGTCACTAAGCAATACGATCCGCGCTCGCGTCAGCGCTCGTTGTTGTTCCAAATAGACTATCCCGAGATTGAACAGGGCGGTTCGCCGAGGTATAGGTTTATGAGCGCGTACGAGCAAAAGGTTGAAGCCTGGGACAAGCGCTATCAATACATCATTTTTGCCGCTGAACCGTACGAAGTCGTGGCGTTCAAAGTGCCAAACGTTGATATCGACAAGGCTGGGCGTGAGAAATTCTTCACGCACTGGGATCAGGATTTAAAGACGTACACGTGTCAAATTACGTTTCGTCGAAGCGCCGGCGCGGCGCCCGGCGCCTCGGCGAGTCGAGCGTTCGGCGGCGCGATTCCCCCGCCTCCATCCGCCCTCATGGGCGCGTTCCCACCGCCTCCGCCGTCATCGATGATGATGAACGTACCACCACCACCACCACCACCGCGATGAACATCCACATAGCCGTATTATTAAATCCCGTAGCCTCTTGTAGCCAAGTCGTTCATTTTTTTTTGCGTGTTGTGCACCTGGTTCCCCCATGGGCATTCGTCGTCACTGTCGCGCGCCCACGCGAGCATGCACCGCCGGGCGTTACCCGTGGCGTTGCAGGCGTTCAATGACACCAACGCGCGCCCATCGTCGTCATCGCGCGACGACGCGCACGATGTACACGTCGATGTACACGACCACCAAGGTGACCACACGCAGCGTGGGAACAGAACCGACGAATTGGATGACGAAGCTGTGCGCCGCCGACGACGACGACAGGAGCGCGTGTGGGCGAGTGCGAAAGAGAATGACGACCCGGGGTATTATCACGCGGTGAAGGTGATGACGCCGACGGCGGGGACTCGCGTTGGGGCAAAGGATGACAGAGGAGCGCGCGCGCCGTTGTCCCCGCTCGGGACGACGTCGAGGTTGACGACCGAGACGACGAGGGCACCGACGCCGCTGCGACGCGCGAGGTCGCTCGTCGAACAAAGTGTTGGTGTGGATTTATATTATCTCGACGAACGGCGAGATGGTGATGGTCAGGGGTGCGGCGCGGGTGGCGCCGCGGAGGCGAGAGCGGCTGAGAGCGCAAAGTTAACGTCGACGTCAACGTCGACGTCGCGTCATCGCGAACGCGAACGCGAACGCGAACGTGAAATGATTGCGTTTATGAAAGATCTCGCCGCCACCGCGGACGCACAGAAGAGTGAGATTGAGGACTTACTCGACGCCTTAGCCGCGAGCGAAGTTGACGCCGAAGAACGCGCAAAGGCGCTCGAAACCGAACGCGAGAGAGAACGCGACGCGCTAGAGTACGCCGTACTCCTCGAAAGCCGCGAACGCGCGAAAGCCCACGATCGTGCAGTCGAGCTCGAAACCTTACTCACCGTGAAAACTGCGGAAATCGAAAAATTACGCGCTGAGCTCGCCTCGCGCGCGCTCGACATCGAGCCGCGACCCGAACGTCGCGCGACGCCATCCAACGCCGCCAAGCGCGCCGTGTCAAACTTACGCGCCGAAATCCGCGCCGTCATTGAAAATGACATTCGTGCCGAGCTCGCCGCCGCCCTCGTGCGTGGGCAATAGTTGTATAATCACTTCATTAGCCCGTGTAAATCATTTCGCAGAGACGCAAAGCTTCTTGAATAGAGGGCATAACGACCACCCGCGACATTCGTCGACGCACTACGCGGGCGTTCGCGGTGCATCGCGCGCGCCGTGGACGAAGGCAGCGATTTGGCGAGCTTAGCGAACGACTGTCACCGAGCGTCGCCGTCGAGAGAAGCGTCGTCGTCGTCGTCGCGAGAAGGTTGCGTCGTAGGTCACACGCCTCGAGACACACACCTGCTCTTGTGTCGTCGTCGTCGTCGTCGCCGTCGCCGTCGTCATGTCAACGCCCGCGCGTAAGCGCCTGATGCGCGACTTTAAGCGCTTACAAACGGATCCACCGGCGGGGATTTCTGGGACACCGAGCGAGTCGAACATCATGGCGTGGCACGCGGTGATCTTCGGACCCGAAGGCACGCCTTGGGAAGGCGGGACGTTTAAGCTCACGATTGCGTTTAGCGAAGAGTACCCAAACAAAGCACCGGTGGTGAAGTTTGTGACGAAGATGTTTCATCCGAATATATACAACGACGGAGGAATTTGCTTGGATATTTTACAAAATCAGTGGAGCCCGATTTACGACGTCGGGGCGATTTTAACATCCATCCAGTCGTTGCTGTGCGATCCGAATCCGAATTCTCCGGCGAATTCTGAAGCCGCGGCGTTGTATAACGAAAACAGACGGGCGTATAATAAGCGCGTCGCCGCGGTTGTGGAGAATAGTTGGCTAGAAATTGGGAGCGGAGGCGGGTCTTGAGCTCGCTCGCCTCGTCGACGCGCGTCTCGCGCGCAAAGTCTTTTCTAGCTCGTTCATTCACCGCGTGCGCGGTGTGTGTGCGTGCGTGCATATACGCGCACGCACACACGCAACACACACAACGCGCACGCACACGTAGTATTTTGTATCACGCATCCATTGTTTTCTTTTAAAGCGAAGAGCGCTCGTCCGCAACCTCATTCGCCGGCGTTCGTCGCATGCGCGCGTCGCTCCTACGACTCACGTCCCACACCCAACGCGCACGTCCACGACACCGCAAAGGCGACATCGCCCATCACAGTGCCAACGTCTGTGACCTTCAGCAGCGCGCACAGCGCAGCGTCATGCGCGCCGAAAACGTTGGAAAAGATGACGACGTTGTTCTCGTTGAAGATAAAGTTGACGAACGCGACGGAGAACGCCGACGCAAAGGTGGATTGTATGACGACGCGAACGTGATAGACGCGCGAGAAAAGTTATTATCGTGGTATGATGACGTCAAGCGTGATTTACCTTGGCGACGACGAGGACGGGCCACACAGCAGTTGGCGTACGAGGACGTCGACGCGAAATTTGAACCGACGACGGCGTCGACGAGCGAGGACGCCGACGCAAAGGTGAGACGTTTGGCAGAATTATGGCGCGAGCGAGCGTTTGAACACGGCAACGACGATCGTGTTGGTGTGATGAGTGATGATCAGTACGCCTATGGCGTGCTCGTGAGCGAAATTATGAGCCAACAGACGCAAATTGAACGCGTCGCCGAATATTGGCGACGATGGACGACGCGGTGGCCGACGGCGGAATGTTTAGCAAACGCCACGCAAGATGAAGTCAACGAAGAGTGGGCTGGGTTAGGATATTATAGACGTGCAAAGTACTTACTCGAAGGCGCCAAATACGTGCGAGATAAGCTCGGGGGGAAGTATCCGCGCGACGTTGAAGGCTTGCTCAAAGTCCCGGGCGTCGGCCCGTACACGGCGAGCGCGGTGGCGTCCATCGCGTTCGGCACGCCCGCCGCAGCGGTGGATGGTAATGTATATCGCGTATTAACGCGAGCATGTATGATTAGAGGTGATCCGTTGAAAGGCACAGCGGCAAAAGAGATTCGTGCCGTCGCAGATGCGTTTGTCGATCCCGCGCGCGCGGGCGATTTCAACCAAGCGATGATGGAGCTCGGCGCGACGACGTGCGCGCCGAAAAACCCAAAGTGCCAGCAGTGTCCATTGCGGGCGTGGTGCAAAGGCGTAGAAGAAGAAGAACGCACGAGCGGTGCGTTCAAGGTGACAGAGCTCCCAGAGACGGCGAAGAAGGCGCCGAAGCGCGAGGAACAACGCGCGTTTGTCGTCATTCGAAGACGCCGCGCCGACGCCGACGAGGATGAATTCTTGTTACAGAAACGTCCGGCAAAAGGCTTACTCGCCGGATTATGGGAGTTTCCAAACGTATTAATCGCGGAAGAAAACGACGAGGTATTTAGCGCTCGACCGAGCCGAGACCTGCGTGACGCCCTCGCGTCGTTGTCGGCATCCCTCATCGGCGACGCCTCGAGCGCCGTCGCCGTCGACGCCAAGCGCGGGAAAATTATCCACGTGTTTTCGCACATTCGTCAAGTGATGCACTATCAACTCTACGACCTCGTCACCGTCATCAAAGAAGAAGACAAAGACGAGAA
>JACLAB010014966.1_pt1 | contig 33399 bp, 21 predicted proteins | sample 8027921 | NCBI WGS metagenome assembly JACLAB01 (sample SAMN15725117, study PRJNA655200) | protist metagenome | isolation source: fluorescence activated cell sorting (FACS) single amplified genomes of... | place: USA: West Boothbay Harbor, Gulf of Maine | collected 2000-07-19 | reverse complement strand
ATTGGGAATGTGTACGTGAAGTTTAAGGAGGAAGAGGCGGCGGCCAAAGCGGTGGAGTGTTTGCGAGGGCGGTATTACGACGGGAGACCGATTTTGGTCGAGTTTTCTCCAGTGACGGATTTTAGGGAAAGCACGTGCCGCCAGTACGAGGAAAATTCATGCACGCGAGGAGGGTATTGCAATTTCATGCATTTGAAGCCAATTGGTCGAGATATGCGTAAGCAATTGTATGGGCGATATAAGGCGCGACGCGAGCAGCGCGATAGAGGTCGAGACGACTCGCGAGACCGACGACGCAGTCGAAGCCCTTCTAGAGAGGGTCGTAAGCGTTCTCGTAGTGGCGAAGATGATGATAGAGTAAATGTCAAGGGTATGAGCGATGATGCGCGACGCGCAATGTTTGCCAAATGGAATGAAGGCGCGTGAGCGAGACGATACGAGTTGCATAATGAATAAACGACGGCTTTTAATGATGATACTCTTTTAGTTTGTTTATCGCTCACACTCCACACGACGAATGCGACACGATTTGAATTCTAAAAATGTTTCTGTGTTTTTTTTATTTCTATAAATCAACTATTTTTTTAATGGCTTGAGAGCGGGGCGAATCAACTGTTATTAATGGCTTGAGAGCGGGGCGAAAGAGGAACGAATCATGAACGGGTCTTCGCCATCTGAGTCGTCGCCCTCGCCGTCTACAGAGTACACTTCTCTCGTGATTGGATCCTTGCGGTCAAAAATAATGCGACCAGAGCGCCCGTATCTTGGGCGGCAATGTTTCAGGCTAATACCGAGCGGTAACGAAAATGGACGCACGGATGCCATAGATGGAGTCTTTGCAAACAACATTTCGATGTCTGGAATTTCTGGCGGCGGCTTGTAAGGCAAGATGGGAATGTGCACTCTCGGACGCGGCGCATGTCCACCAAGCGCGGCGAAACCCATGTCGCGGCGACGTTTCTTCCCAGCCAAATCGTTTTGCATTTCGTCGCCCATGACAACGTACACGCCATCTGGCTTTTTGACCAATTCCACGGCGCCGCCGGCGAGAATGATATTCTTGTTTGGCGGCGTCTCTGGAATTTCCAGTTTTGCGCGCTTCTTGTCCGCCTCCAACACCTTTTTCTCGATGTCCTCGATCGACGCCTTGGGTTCGTGTCGCAACTTGACTTGAAGCTTCTGCATTTCGTGCTCTACAGCGCCGAGTTCAGCTTTGCGCTTTTCGCGCTTGAGCATCAACTCGCAAATACCAATCGTAATATCAAACGACTTGCGCATCTGTCGAAGTTTATCGTAACTCGACACATCATTCTCACGTCGTCGACGCGTTTGTGGCCGAGTGAGTTTTTCACGCGGACGGAACACATTGAACGGATTGGTGTCGTTCGGCGCCGGCGGCGGTTGCAAACGACGCAAAATCGGCGACTTGGTCTTTTTCCGCTTCTCCACCCAGTACTCATACACCGCAGTTAAAATCGCTTGTTTCCCACTAATCTCTTGTAACAACTCCAACGCCTTATCTTTCGGCAAGTTTGTCACCACCCCTAAAGCGTCCACGCGCTCTTGATAACTCATCACCTGTCCGCGCGCCGCCGCGAGCGTCGTATTCGCCTTCATAATCTTCTCATTCGCCGCCGCGCACGCCAACTCCAACCTCCACAACATCTCCTCAAACTTCTCCGCACTCAACACATCCTGCCCATCGTTATAATTCTCCAACCAATCCTCATCATCGTTATCTAAATCATACTCGCAATACGTCGATGTCTCTGGTTCCGGCGGCAACCCGCACGTCAACTTGCTCCGCAAGTAATACTCGGGTTGCTTATAATTTGTCGGATAATCCGTCTCGTAGCTCGGGACGCTTAATATTTCAGGAATTGGAATTTCAACCACGCCTTCGGTGGTTTCTTTTGTCAGCACCTGCGAGCGAATGCGCCGATACGTACGCGCGTACGCCGTCAGTAACCGTCGAACGCGCGGTCGAGTCGAGTCCCTCCGTGTCGTGGAGTCATGATTGGTCAAAAATGCGTACCTCCTCATTCTCCTTGTCCAACGCCTTGTGCGCGTGCGTAACCTCGCGCTGCACCACTTGCTCATCCTTTATCGCATCAGGATCACGCATAATCGCCAACGCTACCGATATATCAATCGGTCGAGCGCGGAACGACGTCTGACGCGTCGCCATGGTGCGATCTCGACGAAATTGCGCAAATGAGTGATCACAATTCGCGCGCGATTCGCACGCAATGCTCGCGCGCGACGGACGACGACGGGGCGTGTGATGCGCGCAATCGGTCCAGACTAAGGTTTTGGTGTCTGTGACGTCGCGGCGCGCGGCGAGGCGGCCGCCCGGCGTCGTGCGCGCGTGCGATCTGGTGTGAAAACCTCATCATGAGTGCGCTTTCAAACCATGAGGGTACAGGCGCGTCATGGGACCGTTCGCGTTCCGCGCGCGACGACCATCAGTGAACGACAACTAGGACATCTACATGCATTACAACCGCCGACACACGACGCTAAAAGAATTTCTTGACGAGGTGGCGCTTGAGCACGTCGACACCGCACGAAGGACACGTGCCGGGACCTTTAGGTTTGACGCGCGCGAGCCAGCAGGCGTAGCACGCGACGTGCGCGCACGCGGAGGCTTGAAATGGTTTATCGCACGGTGCGCCGCACGCGACGCACGGTGACGGTGGATTCACCACTGGCAGGGTTTTGACTGGTGACCTGGCGGTGCCGTCAGGGCCGACGCCGGTGGATGGGCGCGACGCTTTGAGCTTGTTTTGGCGCTCGATGAGCGCGCGGCGATGCTCTTCGTACACGGGTTTGTGGTCGCGAGGTACGAATTCGCCAAAGAGGGCGTACAATCCTTTGGGGTTCTCTGGAGCTTTGAGCACGCGACTGGCGACGCGGAGGACGTTTCCAATGTCGAAATCTTCGTTTTTTACCTTTTCAATCTCGGCGGTGAGTTCGTCGTAGGCTTCTCGCGTGAGCTCGGCGCGCGCCCGGCGCATGAAGAGTTTCGTACGATGCACGCTCGGTGCGGCGTTTTGATCGGCGTCTGCCGAGTCCGCCGCAGTGGTGGCGGTCACAGTGCTCGTAGTCGTAACACTTGAGCGCGAGGTGGCGAGCTGTGATAATAGCGACGATTTCGCCGTCGCAGCTTTGTACTTGCTCCGGGCATCGCGCGCCGCAAAGGCGTCGACGCCTCTCGACGGTACGCTCTGCTTGGAGACGAGCATGAACTTCTGCGCAGCGTCGCCGTCGCTTGATGATGCTTTTGCACCTTCGCCGTCTTGTTGCGCCGAGAACTGGCGAATTAACGACGTGATGGACTTTTTGCGATCTTGCTTTTGCTTTTTCTCTCCCATCTGTTTGACTGGAACGACGTCAACCATCTTGGCGAGCACCGCGCCGCTTTCAAGTTTTCGCTTTGCCGCGACTTCATCGCTCCGTCCGGCGTGGAGATTGAAAAATTCACGCAATCCTTGAGCCACGGTTCGAAACGTAGAGTGTACTTGAATAGACGGTCGCAACCAAAGCGATATTTGATTGCGCGCGTTTTCATTCGCAAAGCGCTCGTCGGCGAGAACGACGGCGCCGAAATCGTAACGATTACGAATCACTCGACCGAGTGCTTGATTCACCGCTCGCATCGCAGTCTGCGAGTACCACTCATTGCCGGAATATCCGTCGCCGTTCTTTTGTTTGCGTTTGTCCAAATAGAGCCTCTTTTGGTGTACGAGTGGATCCTTTGATCCCGCGTACGGAATGCCCGTGAGAATGACACCGCGGCACGCCTTGTCGGCGAAATCGATACCTTCACTCACCTTGCCTCGACACACCGCGAAGAACGCTGCACCGCGTTTAGTACCCTGCTGCAATGCGACGTTATACTCTTTGTAGCACGCATGAAATTCCTCTGAATTCGACGGCTCCACGACGCACGTCTTCACGGCGTCCAAACCAGCCCAAATGCCCGTAGCCTTCCAGTGCTGTATGCACGAATTCATGACGCCATAGGATGGAAAGAACACGAGTAAACCATCAGGGATGATTTTCGCCGCGCTCAACACGACGTTTCCAATTTCGCTCTTGTATTCTGGGGTGTCTCGTAACCTAAATGAACTATTTAATTGCACGTTGCCATTCGGACCGCGCGTGACGACGCCGCCCCACACTTGGTTGCTCTGAATCACGTGCGGGTTCTCCAATCGAACGGGAAAATCCAACGCGAGCTCGTGCGCGAACGAGTCCATGGGTGACAGCGTGCCCGAGGCGAGGAGAAAACTCCCAACGCCTTTCTCGGTCAAACTCTGTAAGCACAAACCGGGAAAAAAGCACCAATACGACAGCGACGGCCCCGCCTTTTTACGACCACTTCTAAAGGTGTCTGTGTCGGGTCCGACTCGAGTGACGAAAAACTGCGGCTGCTTCTTTTTGAAAATACGCTCGACAAACTTGGCAATCTCCATCAGCGGCGTTTCGCGTTGTTTCGGCTGCGACATGATTTCGCTCCCGCGCACGACGGTTTTCGCCGCGCACTTCATCATCGTCACAAACGTCTGGTAGGTGTTTACATTGACGTTCAAGTCGTTGAAGATTTTATAGATGAACTGTCCATCCTCGACGCGTTCGCCGTGTTGTGACGAAGGATCGCCCCCACTAGGCTTTGGCGCCGCGCGACACTCCTCGTCGATGCGCGTCTCAAGCTGCACCAACACGCCGGCGAGCGTCTGGAAATCCGCCGCCTTCATCGCCATCTCTTCTGGATCAAACCCCAACATCATCGCTTTCTTCTCCTCTTCGCTAACTATACCATCCATACTAGTATCATCCATCGTAAGCTTTGTCTCGTACGCCCGTCTCGCCTCGTCAATCGCCTTGGCTAATTTCCCCGCCGTCAACGTGTAGCTCATACTATCCGCCGCCGACGATTCCAAGTTGTGCGCCTCATCCACCACAATCACCGCATCTTTCCACTTAATCTCCAATCCGAGCTGCACACTTTCATCCAACAAGTAATTATACGGCATAAATATAATCTCCGCCTCACCGCACTTGAACCGGCTCAAATAAAACGGACACGGACCGCGCGATTTGGACCCCGTAGCGACGCCCCTGCCGACTAAATCCTCGATATCCTGCACACCATCGCTCCAAAAACTCTTCGATGGATCCCGCCACAAGCGTTCTAGCTCTGTTCTATGTCCACATCCATGATTTCTCACTAAATTTGAGCACGCTTGGTTTTGTTCGGCACCCTTGAGCTCGCGAACGCTCTTGTGCGCGCACAAATGCTGCCGGGACGCGAGCACGGTTGATTTCGCGGCGCCGTCGAGGAGCTTCAATTCACGGATGACTTGGTCGACTTGCGAGTGCGTTCGCGTGGCATAGATGATCACAGGCGCCCGCGACACAGCAGCGGACGCCGCCTCCGCCATCGCCGCCGCTGTGGCGTCGAGCGCGTCCGCCACTTCCAACGCGCCATCCAGCCGCCCATCCACCTTTTGCCGACTCCCACGTCGCTTTTCCTCGCGCACGAACGCCAGCGTGGCGGCGAGGAGACACAACGTTTTCCCCGTACCCGTCGGCGATTCGAGCAGCGCGGATTGGCCGCGAACCATGGCGGCGAGCGCGCGTTCCATGAAGACCACTTGGCACTCGTAGGCGGTGAATGGAAAGGACACATCAAACGCGCGCGTCTGACCATCGGCGTCGGCGACGGAAATGGCATACGACGGCATGGTGTCAACGCATACACTGGTGCGGTGTCGTGTGCGACGACACGCGCCCGCGACCGCGCGAAGGTGTCGCGCGTGGGTGCGTGTGAGGACATCACGACAGCTGAGGCGCGCGTTTGAACGTCCCGGTATGATTGTATCATTGTATCATTGTATCATTGCATGTATCATGGCTGCGTCTAACTACGGCACCATGTCGCATGAATGCATGTGAAAAGTCAAGGTAAAAAGTCAGCGTATCGACTGACGAATTCGGATTTACTTCGCTGGCACCAGCCACTGGACGAATGGTCAGACGCGTTGTCGCCGATGCGGAAATCGAAATAAATCACCGCGCCGGTTTCAGAGTCTTCGGATCGGGATTTGGGTTCTTCAAGCCTGGCAAACCACGTGCCAAGCTTCATGTGAAAACGCCAATGCGATCGACGAAGTTCATTGGCGGCGAGTAATTGCCAACGCGTGTTTTGGCGATAGTAGAATGAAAAGAACAACGCGTCGATGTCGAGACGCTCGAAGAGTTTGGGATTTTCAAGCACAGCCAATGCGTGGCGCGGATAAGTGAGAGGAAACTTCGAAGCCGGCACTAAAGACATTGAAGACTTTTTCCGCTTCGAAGGACGTGAATCGCCGCTACCGCCGTCATTGTCGCGTTCGTCCTCCTCTTCGCCGTCGCCGTCGCCGTCGTTCCACAACTGCCATTCACGGTCGAGCGCGCCTTCTTCGCCAATTGGAAGTTTTAACAGCGTACATTCGAGTAAACGATGAGAAATGTTAATGTCACGCACGTATGTACCGCAAATACACACCCCCATCACGGGATCATCCACGCCTTCACTTCCGCGATAGCCTAAACTCTCGTGTCCGCCGGCGGATAATTCATCGAGAGTCAACGCGCCGTTCCCGGGTAGATCGAAAATGCACACTTCTGAATGCCCATCCGTTGACTTTAACGGCATGAATCCATGCTCGGTGTCATCCACCGCGGTATCGTCGCTTTTTTCATCCGAGAGCGTATCGGCGTCCATGTCGTAGGTACGCGCGTCGTCGCGGTCGACGTCCGATTCGTCGTCCGATTCAAATTGCACGCGTACGTCGTCGTACATGGCTTCTAAAGAATCAAAATAATCGTCATCATCATCATTATTGGCGTCATCGTCGGCGTTCTTCTCCTCATCATCGTCGTCATCAAATCGTAACGTCGAAGGTTGCATCCCAAATTCCCCGCCGACGCGCGACTTTTTCACGCGCGCCGGCGTCGCCGTCGTCGGCGGCGATTTCGTCGCCTTTACCAAGGCCACTGACGCATCCACCGCGCGCGGCGTCCGCGGTCGCTCGGCGAACTCCGCAAACCCAGGTAATGAATACATCTCAATCGACCGCGCCAAATCGACCGCCGAGCCGCTCTCGCACCGCTCGAGCATCTTATCCACCTTGAGCCGAGCGTCCGAACCAACGTCGCGCGCCATCACGGGCACCTCGCCCTCCAAATACTCAATCAACGTCATCAAACGTCGCCTCGACTCCGCCGCGCGCTCGCCACCACCGCCTTGACTCGACGGCGAAAACGCGCTCGCCTGGATGACGCGCTCGACGCGCTCTCGCGTGCGCGTCACCCACCAATCACGCGCTTCATCCGCCAATTTCAACGCAACATCCGCCGGCGTCCCGCGAGCCAACCCTTCCGCGCGACGACTCCTCTCGTCGCCGTCATGAATCCCTCGAAGAAACGCAACATCATCCTCAACGGAGCGCGTCGCGGCGTCCAATTCGCATCGCAACGCGCGCGAATCCGCGCGGTCCTTATAGCGATGCAGCGCCTCGGCGTGCGCGCGGAGTTTATGAATTTCTCGCGCGAGTTCAATCTAAAATGCGACGGATGCGCGCGTCAGTGCATTTCACCGCGAACGCAAATCAACGAACGCAATGTCAACGCGTCGCGACTGACGCGTTGACCTCTCCGACGCACCTTGCCGCGCTCGCGCCCGTCATCCTCCTCCGCCGCGCCCGCACCATCGCCCGCCCGCATCGTCGCGTGAGCGCACATCCGCTCGACGCACCGCGCCGCGCGCGCGCGAGTCGCATCGGCGCGTTTGACGCACGTCGCGATCTCCAATGCGATGCGTCGCGAAGACGACGTCGCGGACGAAGATTGCGGCGCGGATGTCGCCGCGGAGGACGACGGCGCGCGCATGGCGATGGCGCGGACGGGTGCGAGGTATTTTTATCCGTGCGTGGCGCGCGAGGGTGGGCGCGCGCGGGCGTCGCGTCGCGCGTCGGTGTGTGCGGTCAACGTCGCGCGTGCGCGTCGGATGACGTGAGAGATATGAAGAGACACATTGGAATTCCTACAAGACTACACAAAGGGGCGGCGATGCGCGAGAGATGCGCGAGATGGTGAGAGAGATATATACGATCGATGGTGGTGCGACGGTCATCAGCCTCGCGCGTGCGCGAACGACGACGGACGGACGCACTGATGGATGGATGGCGCGAACGAACACACGAAAGCGCCTCGCGCGAGAGGCGCGCGGGTTCGTTCGTTCACGTGTTCATGCGTTCGTCGCGGACTCAACCATCCATCTGTGCGTGCGCGTTCGTTCGCGTGCACCGCGACGCGTTTTGTAAAAAACGTTGAGTCGCGAAGGCGTCACGGGAATCGCACCACCATCTTTTTCGTCTTCTGTACATTTGGGAAACGCCGGGCCTATCCACACTTTGCACCACTGCCGCCGCCGCCATCCAACCCAAGCGTCGTCGCGTCCAACGCACGTTCGAGCGCATCAATCACCTCTAACGCCGTCGGCGCGCGACCGAGCGCCAACGCGCTCGCTAACGTTTTTCCTCGCGCGACGCTCGCGAAATCAACCCCCTCGCCATCCGCCCGCGGCGCGCACACCACAACCTCAAACGCCCCAGCCCTCGCGCGCGCCTCGCCGCCCGGAGAAATCGCCTCTAACGCCTCGGCGACGTTTCCATCGACCGCAATCGCCGGAAACGCCTCCTCGACGACGTCGGCGAGGTGAATGAATGCATCGGTGTGCGCAGCTTCATCGTACTCGACGTGCACCGTCGTCGGTGGCGCATCGGCGAGACTGTTGCGTCACGCGAACGCGCGCGTCAGGCGCGGCGCACACCACACCGGTCGCAGCGACGCGTGCGACGCCGCGCGACGGGCGAGCGTGCGAAGCATGACGACGGATAGAGCTGCGAATGCGTCGCGCAATGAGGCTCCCTCATTGCGACGCGCACGCGCCGCAACGCCCGCACATGGCGTCGCGACGGCTCGCCCGCGCGGCAGCGCGCGCGATGAGCACCGCTGCGACGCCCGGCGCGCACGGACGCGTGCCCGTGGTGCATCACGTGGCGTATAGCAAGCCGAAACTCCCGCCAAAGCATCGGTTTCCAATGCCAGTGTTTGATGCGATTCACAAGATGTGCATAAAAGAGGGCATAATCACGCCGACGAATTGTTTCACGCCGAGCCGGATGCCGACGATGGATGAGTTATGCGCCGCGCACGATGAGGCGTACGCTCGGGCGGTGTGCGCGTCGACGTTGAGCGCAAAACAGCTTAGGGAGATTGGTTTGCCGTGGAGCGACGACGTCGTGGAGCGGACGCTCGCCGAGGTAAGCGGGACCATGCTCACGGTGGAGCTCGCGTTGCGGTGCGGATTGGCGGTGAATACCGCTGGGGGAACGCATCATGCGAATTACGATCGCGGAGGGGGGTATTGCGTGCTTTCGGATTTGTGCGCGTCGGCGTTCGCGGCTATCGGGACGGGCGCGGTGGAGCGGGTGATGATTGTGGATTTAGACGTGCATCAGGGCGACGGGACGGCGGGTATCGTGAACGCCACGGGAAGGCGAGATGAAGTGTATACATTTTCGGCGCACTGTGCGTCGAATTTCCCCACGCGCAAGGAGACGAGCTCGCGAGACGTTGAATTGGCCAAGGGCGCCGGGGACGACGAGTACATGGCTGTCGTTTCGGCGGCGTTGCGCGAGTCGATGGAGGAGTTCAAGCCGCAATTGGTGATTTACGACGCCGGCGTGGATGTCACGGAGAATGATTCGCTCGGTCACTTGTGCATGACTGTGGAAGGATTGTACCGTCGCGAACGCATGGTTTTGGACACGGTTATCGGAGCGGGCGTGCCTCTCGCGGGCGTCGTCGGAGGCGGATATTCGCCCGACATCGAAGAGCTCGCGTCTCGGCATTGCGTGTTACATCGCGTGGCGCAGGAAATGTTCGTCGACCATGGGTTGTGATGGGTCGGAACTCGCGACGACTGCGCCGCGTCGCAGTCGTCGACTCACGCGTACGCCGCCGTATGTATGTATTGACGACGTCAAAGAATGACGACGAGCGAACGCAACAAACAAAAACAAACAAAAGTCTAGCTACGAATAGCTACGAATAGCGTGATAGTAAATATACATAGGACTAGTTCTAGCGATACCGCTCCGCGTGGATGCCACCAAAGTATATCCACATATGGGTAAACAGTATACATATCGTGCAACACGTCAACGAGCGTTCCACCCATTGAAAAACGTAACCACCAACGCACCCGACCGTCACTCGTCGGTCGCCCCGTCGCGCGCGATTCCGGGTTTCGACGACGATCGACGACGACGACACTGTCCATGTTCAACGCGCGACGCGCCTTCGCGACGCCGAGCGCGTCGTTCGCACGCGCGCCGAGTGAATCGGATGCGCTGCTCGATGACGCTGGCACGCAGGCGCGGAGGTGGTTGACACCTCGACGAGCCCTTGCGGTGGCGTGCGTCGCGCTGGTTGGGTGCGGATTCGTGATCGCGGGCGACGTGACGACGGGAAAAGACGCGATGCGCGCGATGGCGACGCCGCGGGCGGGTCTCGGGGCTGGCACGGCGCAGACGTTGACGCTGAACACCGCGTGCGCAGACGTGGGCGAATTGAACTTTGACCCAGGGGACTGGTCGAACGTCGGCGCGAAATTCGTCAGAAAGTCTATGAGTGGGGATTTACTTTTTGAAAGTGGAGTTGAGATGACAAAGACTGGATGCGGTCGCTACGAGGCGACGGTTGACATTGGTACCCGTGAAGAGTTTGGTTTTTTTCTGTACCGAGACGACGTTTTTTCGTCAGAGATTGGTTGTTCGGCGGCTGGTAGCGATAAGTGCCCTTCGTCGAGAACTCCGGCTCCATTGGCTGAGAAACCGTGCACTTTCAAAACGGAGATGGCGAATGGAGACATTTTCTGGAATCGTGTCTATAAGGATGCGACCAACTCGTTCACTTGGGGCAAGTGTCAAGACGAGTGCCCGCAAACCGAGCCCGCGGGCTGCTCAGCGACTGCAACTTCGCCAACCCCACCGCCGCAGACTCCACAAGAACAATGTGAAGCGGATGCCAATCGTTGGTGGCAGGCATCTTCGTCCACGTGCTACGAAACCTGTTTCAACTCGGCTTCGGCGTGCGGCAACCAGATCTCCCGCCAGCAAAACCATCCCACCGAGTGCGCCTACATGACCCCGGCGTGCGCGAGAACCGACTGCGTCGGAAACGGTCTGAACAAACCCGGTGTTCCAACGTGCCAGGATCCCCAAACTGCGTGCAACGCCACCCCAGATCGTTGGTGGGACACATCCTCGTCCAAGTGCTACGAATCCTGTTACAACACCGCGCAGCAATGCGGAAACCACGTCGGCCGCGACTGGGCCGGCATGTGCAGCTACAACGGTCCAGTGTGCGCTCGCAGCGACAACGCGTGCGATGGCCAAGGTGGTAATAAGCCCGGTGCGCCTCCGTGTTGATCGGCCGATATGAATGTCTCGATGTATATATATGGACGTTTATGAATGATTATCATATGTAATTTTGATGCACCGGGCATAAACGTAGTTGTTGATTCACTCGTACACCGCTGTATTTATGGACGAGCTACGAATAGCGTGATAGTAAATATACATAGGGCTAGTTCTAGTGATACCATAGGCGGTAATCTCTCTATTGTTACGCGCGTGCGCGCGTACCTACGCGCTGAGCGCGGCTAAATCCCCGAGCAAGTCGTCGATTCTCTTAATCGCCGTCGCTTGCGAAGGAGGACACAACGCTCGCGCGCGTAGAAGCAAATTTTCAATCTCTTCGTAATCAGGCGGCGCGCCATCGCTTGAGTTTGTCAAGAGCCATATCGCGGCGCGATAGGCATCGTCAGCGAGATTCGCATCCGCCTCGCTCGCGGTTTCAGAGCGTCCTTCGTCGTCTGTTTCGTCTTCGACGCTCGCAAACTCATCGGTATCGCCGTCGTCTTCAACATTGGCGACGTCGTTGATGCCACCATCAAAAGCACCACCACCACCATCATCATCACCACCATCACCATCATCACCATCATCACTATCTTGCGCCAATAACGCACGCGTTTGCGTAATCGTACGCAATAACTTTGTCCTCGCGTCTGTCATATCGAGCGGACACGACGCCTCCGCGAGCTCAAACGCCTCCAACGCCTCACGCACGTCGCCTCGTTTCAAGCACGCCACACCGCGTTTAAACGCGTCATCCGCAATGTTCGCATCGACGACGACGCGCGACGACGACGCATGCGTCGGCGTACCGTCATCATCGCCGGCGTCGGCGAAATCGAATCGCCGGGACGCGCCCGCGCGCTCCCGCCCCTCCGCTTCACCTCCCGCGTTCGTCGACGCCCCAGCCTGGGCGCGGTCACGCACCCACCCATCCTCCCCGGGCTTCGCCACGCCCATGACCACCGCCCCGCGCTCGCAATCGCGCGCGTACGCCGCGCGCGCGCGCGTCATGGCGAGCAATTCCATCCCACGCTCCGCCTCGCGCATGCGCGCCGTCGCCGACGGTTTCCCCGCCGACGGCGACGGCGGCGCGTCCGCGGGCGCGTCGTCCGCGTCGTCCCGCGCGCGCCGCGTCCCGGGCGGCGACATCGACATCGACATCGACGACGACGACGCGGTGTGACGCATCGCGATCGCGCCATTCGACAAATGACGATTACATCCACCGACGCGCGACGCGACGCATCCCAGCGCGTGCGCGCCCGGCAACGTATGCACATAAAATTAAATCACGCATTCGCGCCACGGCGCGGCGCACATCGCGCACGCGCGACGCCGTGCGCGGCGTCGCACGGTGCATTCGACGTTGTGCGCGGCGTGCGCGGGTGCGTCCATCGCAGGCGATGAAAGACGCCACCGCGCACACCGCGCGCGTCGACCGCACCGCGCGATCGATCGCGGCGGCGATGACGACTGTCGCGCGCGCGCTCGAGGCGCCCGGGGCGACGGCGATGACGTCATCGCTCGTTCGAAGCCTGTCGAAGGCGTCTTCGTCCAGCGTGGAACGCCAATCGTCACGACGTCATAATTGGACACGTTGGACGCGTCGACGACGACGACGACGACGACGACGGCGAGTGGCACACCGCACGCACAAACACACACAAGTTTTCATACACTACATGTACGCGACGGCGGCGACGACGACGACGGCGACGACGATGCGCGCAGCGTTGGGGAAGACGGCACAGTTGGGTGCTCGTCATGGGAGAATGGTCCACGCCGGAGCGCGCGCGTCTCGAGGCGCGGCGCGCGCGCAGCAACAGGATGAGGAGCAACAAGAACAACAAGAGCAGCAATCTTCGTCGTCTTCGATGCAAAAGTCACCGATGGGCGGTTCGACGCCAGCGTTTCGTCGAGGCGCGCTCCCGGTGGGTCTCACGTCGTTGCTCGGACGCGACTTTCCGAGCGTCATGTCGAGTCCGTTTGCGTTGACGGATCGAATGTTTGACATGCTTGATTTCCCGAGCGAATTCCGCGAAATGTACGAACCGTTCCAGCGCTTGATGCATCGCGATTCGGTGAGCGCGTTACCGGATAAATTGCCATTCGCGGTGAACATTCTTGAAAAGAAGGACCATTACTTGCTGACGGCGGATTTACCGGGATTGAACACGAAGAACGTCAAGGTGAGCGTGGACTCTGATAAGCAATTACACATCAAGGCTCTGCGTGAATCTCGACATGAAGAAGAATCTGACGATGTTGGGGTGAAGATTCACGCGTATGAGCGCTCGTTTGGGTCTTATGATCGTAAGTTTCAGCTCCCCGAAAGCGTGGACGCCGACGCCGAGGACGCGGTGCAGGCGAGCATGAAGGATGGGGTGTTGAGCGTGCGCATCAAGAAGACGCCGAGTCCTGAGCCGGAAATTCCAAAGCCTACGGAGCGTCAAATTGAAATCAAGACGGCGGCGTGAACGCGCTGAGTTGAGAACCTCAAGAACGGAAACCGCGACGCGACGCGACGCGACGCGCGCGGGATTTCGAATCGATACGCGACGATGATGATTTTTCCTTGTTGTTTTCCTTTGTTTTTTGTAACGTTACTTACTACTACTGTAAAAATTTTGTCGTCGTCGTCGTCGTCGTCGTCGTCGTTCCAAAATTATTATTACTCATGCATGCATACCACGCATAATTGATGGATGGCGTCGTTTACACGTAAAACTTATTACTCCCATTCAATCGTCGACGGCGGTTTGCTCGAAATGTCGTACACGACGCGATTCACCGCCTTGACTTCATTCGTGATGCGCGAGCTCACCGTCTTCAAAAACTCGTGATCGAACGGATACCAATCTGCCGTCATGCCATCGCTCGACGTCACCGCGCGCAACGCCACGACGTGGGAGTGCGATCGCTGGTCGCCTTGCACGCCGACGGATCGCACGGGGAGGAACACGGCGAACGCTTGCCAAATCTTATCATATAACCCGAACTCGCGAATGGTGTTGATGTACACCTCGTCCACCGCACGCAAGACTTCCAACGCGTTGTCCGCGGTGACGTCGCCCAAAATGCGCACGCCTAAACCGGGACCCGGGAACGGGTGGCGCGACAAGAATTGGCGCGGCACATCCATAATCGCCCCGAGCTTGCGCACTTCATCCTTGAACAACATGCGCAACGGCTCGATGAGTTCAAAGCCAAGTTCTTTGGGTAAACCACCGACGTTGTGGTGACTCTTGATCGTGTGCGAGTGCTTTTGATCGCTCCCAGGCGGCGGGCACGATTCGATGACGTCTGGGTACAACGTGCCTTGCACGAGAAACGTCGGACGCACGCCGGTGCGCTTTTCAATCTCGCTCTTGAAATTCTTAAAGCACTCGATGAACTCGGCGCCGATAATTTTACGCTTCTTCTCGGGATCAGTCACACCCTTCAAAGCCGTGAGCATTTGCGCAGAGTGGTCGACGCAATCCACGGGCAAGTGCAAGTGGTCGCGAAACATATCCATCACGCGCTCTTGCTCTTTAAATCGCAACAAACCGTTGTCGACAAACACGCAGTGGAGTCTGTCGCCAATCGCCTTGTGCACCAACGTCGCGGCGACGGCGGAATCTACGCCTCCAGATAACGCGCAAATCACGTGCGCGTCGGGGCCAACCTTGTTCTTGACAATTTCAATTTGTTCCTCGAGGACGTTTTCCATGCTCCACCCGGCGTCCACGCCGGCGACGTCAAACAAAATTCTACGCAACGTTTCTTGCCCGCGCTCGGAGTGCGTCACCTCGGGGTGATACTGCAAACCAAACAAACGCTTTTCGGCGTGCTCGATCGCCACAACGGCGCCAGCTTCGGATTTCGCGACGCACGCGAACCCATCCGGAAGTTTCGTCGCCTCGTCGCCGTGCGACATCCACACCTGTTGCGAGTCACCCTTGTGCACCGATGCACCAAACAACACCGAATCATCCGATTGCACGATGATAGGCATGCGTCCATACTCCGCCTTATTCGCGTTCTCCACCGTGCCCCCTAATCGTTGCACCAACAGTTGCATGCCGTAACAAATCCCCAACACCGGGATCGAGCGCTCGGCGACGTACTCAAAAAACCCATCGGGCACGCTCGGCGCGCCCTCCACGTGCACGCTGTTCGGGCCACCGCTCAAGATGATCACCTTTGGGTTCGCTTTGGAGATGCGCTCTAAAGACGCGTCGCCGGGCATGAGAATCGACAGCACGCTCAGCTCGCGAATGCGTCGGGTGATGAGCTGGGTGTATTGCGAGCCATAGTCGAGGACGACCACGGTGTGCGTGTCCTGCGCGTTCTTCGGCGCGTGTGCACCCATCGAAGTGGTGGTGGTGATGATGCGTGAGGGCGGCGAATGCGCGCAGCTCGCGTTATGTGTGCGGCGGCGGCGTATGCGGTCGTGGGCGAACGGTCCGTCGCGTCGCTGCCGTGGCGCCGCGCGCGCGACGCGCCGCCGCGACGACGCCTTTGAAAATTCAAACACCACCACGCGTGATGCGCATGGTGTACGATTTTATATACCCGTAACTTTTGCCAGGACATCATTCTGCGACCCGACGAAATTAGGGTTTTCCCTCCGTTTGTTAAGTACAGCACTACCTGCACGACGAACGTCGTGTTAAATACATGCCCGGGTAGCTCAGTTGGCAGAGCGCAAGCCTCTTAAACTCCACATAGTTAAGCTTCAAAAGGAGCGAAGCGTGTGGTCATGAAGGTTTCCTGAGAACACTCAGGATAACTGCTAAAATTCCCATAGTTAAGCACCAAAAAGGGCTAAGCTTGTGGTCGCGGGTTCGAGCCCCGTCTCGGGTACGATCTTTTATAGCCTTCTTTTGAGTTAAGTATGGGGCGAGTGTCCGAGAAAAAATAAATACATTTATGTAACCAATCATAGTTTTATCTCGATAAAAATATTTTTGGAGCGAAAAGTGCTCCCTACCACGCGATTCGTAGCTCGATCGACACGACCCCGCCGAAACGTACGTTTCGAGACGATGTGCGACGGCATCGGCGTCGCCATGGGCGGGCGCTTGCTGTGCGCTTCGCCGATGCCCGAACGATATGAACTTTCAGAACTCTCACTAGGACCTCTGAAAGTGAAAGGTCTGACACAAAAAGTGACTGACGGCACGGGCACCTGTCGTCTTTTCAAAACGCTATAGTTTGAAACCCCTTTCCTTTTTTCCCTCCCCCACAACTCCGCTTCCCTATCAAACATTATGGGTAGAAATAATCGAGCGCCGGGGTAACAACGCATGACGCAGAGGTAACACCGCGAAATTAGGGCTGTTTTTCGAGGAACTGGACGACGATGAGGGAGCTCGAACGCGACGCTCGGACACAAAACCTAGTCGGAAATTATTGTTTACAACTTTTCAGTGAGTTTCAGCTTCTCAATCGACGACTAGCTTGCTTTTCACAACGACATGCTCCGATTGATGCGCTACGGGAATCGTCTCTGGGCGCGCCATGCGCGCCGTGCGCGCCGGCGTCGGCGACGCGCGTCGTCGAATGAATGCGATGCGGTGCTACCCGTGCTCCCGCTACCCCTCTACTCGTGCCCGAACCTTCCGGATTGAGCCCTGAAATACACGTTTGATGGTCGAATAGAACGCCCCTGGGCTCGATCCTCATGGACAGATGGATGCGGGGGTGCCCAGTTTTACCAACCACGTCCGCACTTTCGCCCGCGCGTCGACCAGCGAGACATGGGACAAAAGCGCTTCTTCGCTCGATCGAGCACGAAACGATCATCGTCCACGACCTCGTTTTCGTGCGCGCGCGGATGGACGTCGACGTCGACGTCGTCCGCGCCCGCGTACACGTACCAAGCCAATCTCTCGGGTGGGCGTGCGTACATCGGCATGGCGCACACGAAGTCGTCGCTCAAGGCGCGCATCGCGACGCAGCTCAGCGGCGGTCCCGGGGCGAGCGCCGTGTGCAAGAATAATCGCGTGGTCTCCGTGAATCGGGTGTATAAACACGCGAACGTGACGGCTGCGAAAGCGGCGGAGACGAAGAGGTATTACTCGACCAAGGCGGCGCTCGGCGCCGATAAGGTTCGCGGCGCGGGACACACCAAGGACTTTACGAAGAAGTGAACAGTACGATATCGATTGATAATTTTTATTGTTATTATTATTACAACGTCATCTTGGTCGTCCTTCGTCCTCCTCGTTCTTCTCATACGTAGGTAGGTTTTAGACAATTTCAGGGGTGTACGACGCAGGCGCCGCGGCGAGAGGCGTGAAATCCGACGACGACGACGACGACGACGCGCGGAGTTGTTCGCGATACAACACTTTGGGACTCAACGCGCTGCCGCTATCGCTACCGCCCTGGTTGAACGCTCTACCCATCATCGTCGGTGTGTTTTCTTTATCATCGCTGCTGTCGTCCGCCGCCGCGGTGTTCACGTTCACTAAACCAAAGAACAACGGCGGCGTCAACATACCGCGCAATTCTTGCCACGCCGAGGCATCGCCGACAACGTCGTTACTCGCGGCACTACTCGACGCCGATGTCGCCGCTGAAGCCGAGTTCAAAGCATCGACGACGCTCGTCATGATTTTTGAAAGCGCCGCGAGCACAAAGCACAGCATTGAAAAGTACGCCGTAAACGCCCCGGCGTAGCTCAACGTGTTGAGCGCAAATTCAAAGCGGTATCTTCGTGTAGCCGCAGAAGCGAGCGCCGCGAGTTTCGCCAAGTGGTTCTCATGCGCCGCAACGACTGGCCCGTATGCCTTGTAGGCATCCGTGAATGTAGAGGCGACGAATGTCGTCGCCGCGTCCTTCACCGGAGCCATCGACGGTACGAAATATGACCCTTCGATGCATACGCGCACTACTTGCGGTGATGCGATGGACGACCAAGCGGCGACTGCGTGCATGCCAATGTTGAAAACAACAGCAACGGCGCATAGAATCATCAGCACGCGTTGCTCAAACACGCGCGTGGAGACGACGACGCTCGTCCCGGGAAGAACAAAGCAGTCAAAATCATCATCCGCGCGCGCGCGCTCTACTTTTTCTTGGTCGTCAATCTCATCGTTAATCGAACGCACTAATCTCGCCACCAAAGGCGAAACATCTGGACGCGAAATGTTTGGGCTCTCGAACGACAACGTTGTCGCCACGTCGGGGCTTCTCTGTGCCGCCGCCATCCCCGCGTCGTTGGCTGGCGTGTTCATAGGCGTCGGCGCGACGCGTTTGGACACATCCAATTCCGAAGGCGACACCGCCAAATACGCCAACGATGCAAGCGCTTCAAATGCATCATTCATGCGCACGCGCAACGCTCCCGAACGGGAAGAGGTCAAAATTGTAGTCACATCTCCGGTGGAATCTTCATCGTCGTACGCGTCCGCGTCGACGGCGCCTTCGCCCTCGAGCTCACACATCAGCTCCTCCAACGCCGCGTCGTCGTCGTAATCCACAGAAAACGTAGCATCTGCGTTCGCAACGACAGCGGCGTCACCATCACGTGCGTTCTTCGCCACCGCCTCCGTGCCGGCTTCAAAATCTTCGTCGCTCGCGCTCGTTCGCGCGCGGTGCTTCGCGCTCATCACCCCCGGCGTCGAACCCGCGAGAAACGTCAACGCCGACGTCGATTTCCCAGCCGACCCTAACACCCCTTCGCATTGTCGTCCCTGCGTCTTCCCCACCCGGGTTTTCACGCCACCCAACGCGCCTCCGCTCTCGTCTCGGCGCGCGTTTCCATCCACGCGCGCCAACGGCGAACGCGCGACGCCTCGCTCCGCATCCTACACGCACGCACGCGCGCACGCACGCCATTCGTCAGTCACGACTACAATACCAACACCAACGCCCTCGCGCGCGACGCCGAACGCGAACGCGAACGCAAACGCGAAGCGAGCTCATCACCGAACACGCACGTCATCGATGGCGTCTCGCCAGCTCAATCGTCGTCGCGTCGTCGTCGGCGCCGTCGGCGACATCCCGCGCGGTCGATGCGTGGGATGAGGCGTGGCGTCACCACTGACCCGTCGTCGTTCGCGGCGGCGTCGTCGTCGTTCGCGGCGGCGGGCGGACGGGCGCGTGCGTGCGGTGAGGCTCGCAGTGAGGCGAACCGTCGTTGGTTCCCCTGCACCACAAAAAAAAACTGCCAAAAAAATGACTGGCTCGTTTTGAAAGTATCACAGCATGAACACGACGGGATGCGTCGGTCGTTATCGAGGCGTGCCGGCGACGACGACGAGGGCGACAAAGGGCGGCACAACGGACTGCGCCCGAGGTGCGACGTAAAAAAGTTCACGTGCTTATGCACGTCAAAGAAATGCGGATTATGCAGAGAATGGTATGAAAACAAAGCTTTTCGTCATGTTGGGTGGATTGCGTGTGAAAAGTTATGGGTAGACATTTTGTATCAGAGCACAGAGCACGCGGGAAGAGATCAGAGCGGAGAGACAGAGAAAGAGAAAGAGGACACGACACACGCGAGTGGTGTGGTGCTCTATGTATATGTGTATCTATGTATATATATGAAGATAGTGGGAGTGTGTGTGGCGCTACGATTGGGCGAGGGCGACGTCGAGGGCGCGAGAGACGTCGGCGGTGACGGCGTCGACGCACTCGGATGTGAGCGCTTCGACGTAAATGCGAACGCAGTCCTCTGTGCCTGATGGACGGACGAATGCGCGCACGTGTGGGTCGTTGAATGACACACGGGCGGCGGCGCATGCGGCGTTGATAGCGTCTTGTAAGCCGGCGGGTTGAGAGCATTCGCGCTCGGCGTTGGTCGTCTTGACAAGCGCGCGGTCGGGAACTTTGGCCTTGGTTTGCTTGGATGCCAAATCTTCGTAGACGTGCGCGTAGGACTTTGCGCGTGTTCTACGAATGATGGCTTCAACGAGTAAGATGCCGCTCATGGCGTCGCCGACGGCGGGATTGATGCAGCGTTGGACGTGCGTCAGCGCCAGGAGCGCCTCGACGTGCGGCATTGAACGCGTCATGAGCGCCTCCACCACCGCCTCTTCGATCGCTTTTGACGCTTTCGGGGAAAATATTGCCGTACCATGGCCGTTTGATTCAAAGTACACTCCCACATCGTACAGTTCTTCTGCGGCGTGGTGTAAATGCTTGACGCCTGTCGGCACGCACGCCGGCGCTTCGCCGAGCGTCTGCGTCAAGTACGCCGTCGATGCACCATTCGCGTACGCCGTCTGCACCACACCAACGCGAATAGAACCCGGCTGTAAAAACGGCGCTGCCGCGTCCACGAGAGATTTGATGTACGTCGCAATCATGGTGGCGATTTTATCCCCGTCAAAGAGGTCGATGGAGCCGTCGGCTCGCGTCTCGTAATAAATCAATCGGTCAGCGTCGCCATCGACCGACACGCACCGCGTATTCGGCGGCAAGCTAGAAAACTCACCTCTCGCGGGTGGTGTGCGTGCCTTTTGCACGTAATCCGCGCCTACGCCATCGTTCAAGCTCGATGTGACTTTGTCGCCGCGATTTCTTAAATCAAATTTGAGCCCGTACGCGGCGACGGCGTCGCCCAATATTCTCAATTTCTGCGCCCCGACACCATCGGCGCAGTCAATCACCAAGGTCACGTCGTCGCATGTGGTGGCATCGCCATCATCATCACCACGCTCGGTGAGTGCGGCGTATCCGCTCGACAACCGCGCAAAGTAATCGCTCTCGGCGCACGGCTCGCCCGCGTTTGTCGCCCACACTAAATAATGCAATTGCGGCGTCGTCATTTCCCCGCAATCCACAGCGTCGATACCCATCGCGCGTATGCCCGCTAAAGCTTCATTCGCCAGCGCCTCGCCGCTCTCACGCGTGTCTCGAGCGACTAAAACGCGACGCCGTCGATGCTCCGACGCCGGCGCCTCGCTCACGTCCGCATCCTCCTCACCACGTCCCACCGGCGCCGACGCTTGACGCAACGCCTCGATTTGTGCATCGATATCACTCCCATTTGCCAACGCCTCGGCCACGCGCTCGAGATCCATCGGCAACGTCGTGCCGTTTGGCTCCACGAGCTTCACCCCGTTATCCGCCGCCGGATTGTGACTCGCGGTGATCACAATCCCAGTCACCGCATCGTGCGCCATCGCCCGCGCCGCCGCGAACGCGCCACTTCGAAAGCACGTGCTGTGTAACGTGCGCGCAATCGTGCGGAATCCCGCCGTGCCATACGAGAACTGAATGTAATCTTCTTCTCGCGCGGCTGCAGCAGTTTCGGAAGCTTCTTGACCAGCCTCGCGCGCCGCCGCCTTCACCGCTCGCGCGTGCTTCACCGTCTCTCGCGCGTACGACGTCGTCCAACTCTCATCGCGAGGCGCCGTGGCCATGGTCGTCGTCGTCGCGCGCGCGTCCCTCGGTCCTTGGAGCGGCAACGAGTGGCGTCAGACCACAGCGCGCGTGCGCGCAAACCTACGACGACGACCACGACCACGACCACGACGACGTCGACGTGACGACGAAGACAATGATGATGGCTTCGACGGCCGTCGCCGCGCGGCCGCGCCCGTCGGCACGACGAACGCGTCGCGCAACGTCTGCATCGGCATCGTCTTCAAATCGCTACGCCGTCGGTGTTTCCGTGCTTACCGCGCCGACGTTACCGAGCGTGGGCGATCCCATGGTTATAGGCGTCACTGTCGGTGCGCTCGCGGCGGGTGCGATGTACGTCGGGGCGTTGAGGAAGCGCTTGGAGCGCGCGGTGCGACGAGCGGCGCGAGCCGAAGATGAAAACGCAGAGCTCGAGTGGCGTTTACGCGTGGCGACGTCGTCGATGGATCCCGATGCGCGAGCCGCGCGTCCGCGAGCACAACAACAACAGCAACAGCAACAACAGCAGCAACAGCAGCAGCAGTTCCGCGGCGGTGGCAGTGCGTCATCGTCGCGTCCGGATACGCGAGACGTCGTCATCCAAGGCTTAAAGGATGAAATCGAAGCCTTAAAACTCACGCTCACGGCAACGCGCGCGGAATCGCGCGCCGAGCGTCTTCGCGCGGAAACCGATGACGCGAGGGATATCTTACGCGCCACGCGCGCGGCGCTCGATGACAAGAACTGATAAACCTCTCTCGCGCGCGCGCCGTGCACCCACGCGCCATAGCTTTAGCACTATAGGTAACAACCAATATAGCCAGGTGACATTTTTCGGCGAATCGCTCCCTTTTCTAAACGACCTATAGTGCGCACTATAGGGTGACCTATAGTGCGCCCGTCGCCCGAACGACGACGCGGACGCCGCGCGTGGAGACTTCTCCATCGATGCCCAACACTGACCGACCGACCACCCACACACGCACACACATTTCATACCTACATACCCATTACACCATTACAATATGTGTACACCCCAACCCTGGTGACTCACATAGCCGATTTGAGCACACAGTACGTACATAGACCCATTCGACGTCGCGCGTCGCGATCCGCGTTCCGTCTCTTCGCGACGCACACGGTTCTCACCATGCCCGCCGCTCTCCCGGTCGTCTCCGTGCAAAACGGCAACGGCGCCACGTGCGCGTTGCCCGAAGTCTTCCTCTCGCCGATCCGCCCCGACATCGTCAACGCCGTGCACACCGGCTTGAACAAGAACAACCGCCAAGGCTACGCCGTGGACAAGCGCGCGGGTCACCAAACCGCGGCGGAATCATGGGGCACCGGTCGCGCGGTGTCGCGTATTCCTCGCGTTCCGGGTGGTGGTACGCACCGCGCGGGTCAAGGGGCGTTCGGTAACATGTGCCGCGGTGGTCGCATGTTCGCGCCGACCAAGGTGGGTTTTGATTTGTGTGTCGCGGATCGATCGCGTGTTAGGGCTTTATGTGTGCGCGAGCCGATGGGGTCTCGCGCTTTCGCGTGCGCGCGCGTCGGTGTCGATGGTGACGATGGCGTGGATGGGTGATGTGATTTGATCATGTCGTCGTCGTGCGTGGATGCGTCGCGTGCGGTGGTCGCGCTGCGCGCACGACGAACGGGTCTGGATCGATGGTGGTCGATCGGTGTGGTGGGGTTTTCGCGCGACGTCGGGGTTGTCTGAGACTGACGGATGATTTCTTTTCTTGTTATACGCGATGATAGGTGTGGCGCAAGTGGCACAGAAAGGTCAACCTCAAGGAGAAGCGCTATGCGGTGTGCTCTGCGCTCGCGGCGTCTGCGGTGCCGGCGCTCTTGATGGCGCGCGGTCACCGCGTCGAAGGCGTTCCGGAGGTGCCGCTCGTCGTCGACGACTCTGCGGCTGACATTAAGAAGACGGCCAAGGCTGTCGCTTTGTTGAAGCAACTCGGTGCCTACGCGGATGTCGAGAAGGTCAAAGCGAGCCGCAACGTTCGCTCTGGTAAGGGTAAGATGCGTAACCGCCGCTACGTCCAACGCCGTGGTCCGCTCGTCGTGTACTCTGAAGACAACGGCGTGACGCGCGCGTTCCGCAACATTCCGGGTGTTGAGCTCTGCTCCGTTGACCGCTTGGGCTTGCTCACGCTCGCCCCGGGTGGCCACGTCGGTCGCTTCATCATCTGGACCAAGAGCGCGTTCGAAAAGCTCGACTCCATCTTTGGCTCCTCCGCGGCGAAGTCTTCCAGCAAGAAGGGCTGGAAGCCGCCGGCGCACATCATGACGCAAACTGATTTGTCTCGCGTTATCAACTCGAACGAAATCCAATCTGCCGTTCGTGCGCCGAAGGCTGGTAAGACGCGCGCTCACGCGCCGCTCAAGCGTAACCCGCTCAAGAACAAGAGCGCTATGGAACGCCTCAACCCGTACGCCAAGGTCGCTCGCGAAATGCAAGCGCGCGCGCAAGAGGAACGCTCCAAGGCGAAGGCGGCCAAGTCGTCCGCCGCGCGCTCCGCCGTTGGTACCAAGTTCTACGAGTCCATGAAGGTTGATAGCAACTACGAGGGTGAACTCTTCGAAGACTTCAACACGTGGCTCGATACCGAACGCGTGTCCAAGGCTTTGGCGGCGACGGTCAAGTAAATTTAGCGTGATTTTGACGACGCGCAAGACGATTAGCACTTTGCGCGACACACGTCACCTCGACTTACTCCTACATCTTAGCATTTGTGATGACATAATTATCATCATCAATCAATCAATCAATCAATTATCTTTTTGTTCTTCGCTACAGTTACTATTCTGACTAATGCTACCTATGACTATCGTCGCCGACCCGGACGGGAGGACGGCGCGGTTTGCTTTGGGGGCAATTCCACGATGCGAACGTCGAGTGTCTGAAGTAACGCTTTAAGAGCGACATCCGCGGCTGTGTTCGAGGTGGTTCCAGCGGCACGACGGCTGGGTTCGAGGAGAAATGCCGCCGCGGCTTGAATCGATGCCGCGTGTTTGGATACTTCAGCGAAACCGTTCCCTTGCAGCTTTGAGACGTGCGTGAGAAATTGCACCGCGGCAAACACGAGAAGTCGAGTGCGTTCTTGCGCGTCTTCTTCGACGACAAATGCATTTGGCGCCAAAGGCGTCGCGAGACCCCAACGAACGGCGGCGTCAACGCCGTTCTGTCGAAAGCTTTCTGGTAACGGCTTGAGCGCGTCGCTCATCAAGCGCTCAACTTCTTTGCGCTCAATCGCTAGAGCCGATTTTGTGGCTTTTTGTGCTCCACGTAAGAGCTGACGGAGTCGTGTTATCTCTGCAAGTCTGGGTGATTCGTTGAGCGCCGCAGTCCTTTTACCGACGATGACTTGAAACGACGAGCTCGCGACGATTTCAGAATTCACCGGCGCCTCAAGCGCGACGCGCGTCACAAAGGCGACGGAAACAGAAACGTGTGCGCATATGATGCGCCACACTGCATTCGTACTTAATGCGCGCAATGCCTCAGCTTTCGGCGTTGAAATGGACGTCGTCGACTCTGGCTGAGCAATAGGCGCTTGGTGAATGACGGGTGCCGGAGCCGGAGCGGTATTCGTCACCGTCAATGTCGCCACCGTCGCTGGTCGCGCACCCGGGAACGGGAAATACGGTCGCGGTGCCGCCACCGTCACTTCCTTTGTAGTGCGTCCACGTGCTGATGCCGACGACTTGGTCGCGGCGGACGACGCCGACATCGACATCGACGACTGCTGGCCAGTCGCGTCAGAAGCGGCGGTTGAAGTCGACATCGTTGATCCGGCGCCTCGATCGCCGAGCGCGTCTTTGAGCAAGGGAACCAAAACATCCGTGAGTACAGATGCGACTGCCGTTGCGGCGTGATGTTCGTACGACTCGCCAACTATCGATTCGTGAGCGACGACGATGAGTGGAAGCGCCATGACGTTGAGTACGGATGCCGGCTTCTGCGCGTCGGTGTCTCGCAACGAAACAATAATCGAAAGCACCTTAACTGCTGTCATGATGCGCCGCGCGCCACACTTTTGTGGCGCTTGAAGCGCCGAAAGCACAAAATGCGGTAAATACTGCTTTAAAACCACGTTATCGGAGCCTGATTGGTAGCTGACGGCGCGAGCGATGGCGTTTGCGAGCGCAAGCTCCCGGGACGCCCACGCCTGCGCCCCAGTCATGGCTTCGAGGACGCCGCACGTCACCGCAGATAGTTCTTGTAATACCAACTCTCGTCGCTGATCGTCACTATCGGCGTATGTACATCGCAACGCATCGATGGCGCGTACTTGTTGTTGGACGAGCTCTATAGCGTCATTTTCAAACAACGGCGCCACGACGTCTCCGATGTACGACGCGCGCCCACTCGGTTGCGCGACGCCCCACGACGAAGCGTGGGCGGGAGGAAATGCCATGAATGCTGGAAATGCCAACGCGCTTTTACCATTGCACTCGACATCCGCGCGTGCGAGCATGGTTGAGCAATGCGCGACGAGCGACTTGACAACGCCGCTCACGACGCTTGCGTGCGCCAGTCGCGTCGCGGATACGCCTTCGTCGACGCTACTTTTCGTCGATAACGACGCACCACCGCTGATGTCAGCTATACGCGACTCTGAAGCTTCTTTGAACAAACGATTCGCCCTCGGAGGGATTTTACGCATAATCGTTGCCATGACTTCTAAATCAAGCTTCTGTTGCGTCGGCGAAGGCGTCGAATGCATAGTGCTCGCAATTTCTTTGGCCACGAGTGTAGCCACGGCGACTCGAAACGCGCTCTCCTTAGACGTCAGTAGCGCCCCAGGATGGTTTCCAACAACGGAAACGTGCGCTTCGCCTCCACTTGTTGTCTTGTGCTTGTGCTTGTGCTTGCCGCGCAAGGCGGCGGCTACCGCGGCGCCCGCTTTCGACTGGCACCATCCAACGGTAGAGCTCGACGTCGCCGCCTGACTCAACACTAGGAATTCGCTTCTTGCACATAGCGCCGTAGCAAGTGGGGCCACGCCTCCAGCGACGGTGTCGATGGCAAACGCCAACCAGGACATCAAAGCCGGACGGATGTCGAGCAATCCATACTTTTCTGCAAACGAACCAGGCGCGCACAACGATGCAACCGTGCGTGTAACGAAAACACGCTCGCGCCAGTCACGCGAGAATGCGTGTTTATCGAGTGGATAAACCATGTCGAGCGCTTCGAGTCGTCGATCGGGCTCTGTGACGACGAGCACGTTGAAGGCTGCGACCCACGCGGCGGCGGCTTCAGCCACGACGGCGCCTTCATTGAGCGCAAAAGCGCTACCGATGATCGATGCTGAAGGCACACCAGTCATTTTCTGCACATCTGAGAGCGCACGCATGACGCGCAGAATATCATCAGCGCACTTGTGCCCCGAGTTCCCATGCATCGCTGCGTATTGAAGCCAAATGCCTAAACACGTCGTCAAGGCGCGCAGTAACACGCACCTCGCCGTGGGATCCTCAATCGACGTCCTTTGCGTTGTCACAGAACTCATGATTTGTTTCAAGCACAGCACCGCTTGATCGTGCAATATTCGTCCGACACATACGCGAAATAATTCCACGTGCACGCTCGCCCGATGTTTCAAACGAACGAGTGATGGCGTGAGCGGCAAGGTGAACCCACCAATTGCGATGAATCCCTCGCCGTGCACGTTATTCACAGCTGTATTCTCCTTGGCCGCGCTCAAACGAGCGTCGCCGAGCCATTTCCCGAGTTCACGCCGCATAACTTTAGTCTCTATCGAGCACTTTGACAGGTGCTCACCCAAAGCGCGATGCAGCACTTCGCACGCCGAACCGCCGACAAACGTCGCCCGCGTCGCTTCAAATCTCTCCTCAAACGGTCGCCATGCGAGCGGCATACATGCCCTACAGCACGAAGACGACGCTTTCAATTGTGGAGACCACGTGCTTTGAGTGTTTTCTACGTTCACATCCGCACCATGGATTCGTCTCCAAAGGATTCGGATCGGATGTTGATCCACCGCGCAGCGCGGCCACCACGTCACGAGCTCGGCGACGCGTTCGCACACGGCTCGAGTGTAATCATCCATGTTGAACGAAGTGGGTGGATTTTCGAAATCGTTCGGCGATTTCGAGAGCGGATCAATCGGGTATTGCGCCAGAGGACACGAATCCACGAGCCAAACGATGACATTCCAGGCGCAAGCCGCCCAGTTTGAATGCGCGGCGTGCTCAGTTTGATAGCCCTCCTCATACCAAACTTTAGCCGCAACGAACAAGAGCTCCCACGCAGTCTCAAACGCTTGAGCTTGCCTTCTATTTGTCATCGCTGTCGTTGAATCGTGCATTAGCACACTCGCCGAGCGACGCTCATCGATGACGAGGGCCTCCAAGCAATCCTTCACCGCCGTCCAAAATCCATCGCCACTCGAGAGCAGTTCCATGGCGTGACGCCAGTTCGACACGGCATCTAACGATAAATCTTTACTCGTCGTCCTGGATGCGATGCCGATGCGACCTGAGCTGTTATGTTTCATGTAATCCTCCATAGCCATGGATAACACGCGTTTGCCTTCACGATTCGCGTCCTCCGCCGCGGCTCGACATTCGCGCGCTCCAGGCTCGTCAGACGTCGTCGCCAGTAATGCAGCATCGAGCACGCGCGATCTCGGTGGATTCGTGCCAAACACGCGATAGTTGAACTTCCAAGGCGCACACGCCTTGGTGAACACCGTGGTTATTTGCGGCTGCGTCACTTGCTCGAGCGACCTCGCGTTAATTTCACCAAACGTCCTCGTGCGCTTTCCGAGCACCGCCGCCGGGCCCAACACACGCCGCTCCTGGGCTTGATACCCTAGCATTGGGCGTCGGCGAGGTGGAGACACATCATCGCGTATAATGATTGGTGAATCCGCCTTATTTGGCGATAGTGCGATGTGCTCGCTCGGATCATTTGGACTTTCGTCATCGTCGTCGTCGTCTGAAATCGCCGGTCCTTCGCGCAACACCTCCATGACTGATTTCCCATCCACGGTCCGCCTCACGAGTCCACGCTTTCCTTTACCAAACTGTTCATTCGCCACATCGCGCACGTTGAATGATTTCACTCCACGCGTGCGATCCTGACTCGATTCGCTATGTATCGACACTTCGCCGTCTGAAATTTCAAAGCCATCCTCCGTCTCGCGTCGCCGTCCCCCTTCATCCATCGCCTCCTCGCGTCTTCTATGTGCATAATACGACTTGATGCAGTCTTCATCTATATCCCCATCGTCTTCATCATCGCGCGATGATGCGCGTGCGCCGACGTCTAGGACAGGCGCGTCTGAAGACACGAAACGCGCCTCGTCGTCGATAAACGCCACGTCATCTTCATCCTCCTCATCGTCGTCCTCATCGTCGTCCTCGTCGCCATTCCCGTGCGCGTCGTCGATAAACGTCGCCACTGCTCGTCGACGCGCGGCGGACCCAGGCGCGCCCGACGCTCGCCCGCGCGTGCCCGACGCCGGCGCTTTGTCCACCGCGACGCCGCGAACGCCTACGACATCATCACCCTCTCTCGTCGTCGCGCACCCGCGCGCACCGCCTCCATCGCCCCGTCGCGCATCGATAATCATCGCCGTAATCGTCCCACGTCCGTCTTCGCCGTCGTCGTCGCTGTACGCGCTCTCACTGACGATGTCCCCGTCGCTGTCGCGGTCGCTCTGCGACACCGCGACGACATCCACGACGCGGTTCGCGCCGCGCGATGCGCCGTCGGCGCACGCGCGATCGAGCGACGATGTCTCATCGTTCGCCTCGTCGTTGCGATTCGTCGCGTCGCGCAGGGATGACATCGCGCGCGCGTGTGGGGCGCGAGCAGCGCGCGAGCTGTCGGGTGAAGGATTTGAAATTTCATGACTCAACTTTTGAGCTTTGAACAATGTGTGTTACAACGGCGAGATGGGCGACTATGTATATATATTTAGAAGACAAAACCACCGAGGATGATGAGCACCGGACCGAGGACTGGGAGACGCTGGGCGACGCGGTCGACGAATGGGGCGTCGGCGTCGACGAGGTCGCGCTGGGCGGGACGTCGTCGGCTGTTTCGGCGGCTGGAATCGTCTTGACGTTTGGAAAGGTTTGGAAGCCGGGAGACGGCGCGTGTGAAGCCACCGAGACCGCCGAGACGACCGTGGCCGCGGCCGAGGGCAGTTGCGCCTTCTAAGCCGCCTTGGCGGGTGCTGACGTAGCGCCGCCACACGTTGCTTTCGCGAGACGCGCACTCCGCGTGCGCGAGGGCGAGCATGAAGAGCACGTTCGAGCCAGCGCGGATTTCTCGCACGTTCAAGTCCACGTGGTTTGTGTTCGCGCGATTTTCGCTCGTAAAGCTGAGAATAGCCGCCAGGACGAGGGCGAATGCGCCATTCTCGGCGTATTCTTCTCCGCTCATGGCGAGCTCCATGGACGCCGCGATGGCGAGGGTGTTTGTAACCGGCTTGACGTGCTTCAAAAACACATTCACCCACGGGAAAATGTCTAAAAACACGTCATGCGTAATCGTACCGTAATGCTCGCGCGCGTCACCAACGAGTTGACCACCTGCAATGGGCCACATTGCGCCGATGAAGGAAATCAAACTCAGCGGTGGCACGACAACGGATGCAATATTTTGCACCTGGCCGCGTACACCCGTAGAGCTCGATCTGGCCATCGAGCTGAGTGTCGCTGGGAGTAACAATGGCGACGCACGCGACGTGAGCGCCAAAGGAACAGCCATTTTTCGAACAAACTTCTCGCCAAGCTGCATCGACGCGGCGGTGATTATGTTCTTCAACGCGTTTATTCCCGTGTTCAAGCACATCGCCACGACGGCGAGTTTCGCACCACCGCCGTGCGCTTTCTCAATGCGAGCACTTTCCAGTGCCTTGATGAACGCTTTGATGTGCCCGATTGCGATGGCGACTCGAAATGCCTTGTGCGGCAAACCTTGATTGGTTTTAAGCAACTTTGGCAAACCGCGCTCGAGCGCGCCTTGCTTGATGAGCTCATCCTCGCCCGCGGCCCAGGCTGCGGCGCGACGCATTTGCGCTTCGAGAGAGCGCACTGTGCGCGCACTCGCGGGAGAGTTCGGAGGGATTCGCGAGCCAAGCGGCGTGCGAATTGGCGACGGTGTCCATGGGACTCTATTTGGCGTCGCGCGCGCCTTCTGCTTTGGCGTACTATCCTTACTCTTCACCTTGGGCGGCGTTCCAGGAGACCTGCCGTTGTTACCACCGCCACCACCGAAGAACGGAAACGACCACGAGCCTTGACTCGCGGTATCGTTGTCTTTTTTCGCATCCTTTGCCCACGGCGCGTCTCTCGGCGGCGAACCGTACGCCGTCGCGCCCACCGCCCCAACTCGCGCACCGCTCCCAACGCTCCCACGACTCGCCCGCGAATCAGTCGGACTATCCTTTCGTGCATTCACTTTATCAACAGTCACGGCATCATACGCCCCGGAGGCGCGCCCCGCGCCCGGCGGACTCGACGCTCGCTCTCTCGCGTACGCCGCGACATCCGGCCACAACTCGCGCTGCGCCGCCGTCGAACGCGAGTTATACTCATCCACCCCGCGCGTACCTCCCACCGCTACCGTCGCCTCAGGCCTCGTCGCCGCTGCAGTCGCCGCCCTAGTCGTCGTCGGTCCCGCCCGCTGGCTCTGACGCCGCTGCTGCTCCAAAAACGTATACTGGTACCCCGCGCTCGCCCCATCGCTCGCGCTGCTCTCGCTCGCCCCAAACCGACGCGACGACATCTCGTACGCACCGCTCACGCTCTCCGGCGACGCCGCGCTTCGTCCATACCCCGCGCCACCGTACGTTTTATCGTCGTCAGTAATCCCCAATCCACCCAGGGACACCGCATCGGAGCCCGGGGCGCCGATCGGCGACGCCCGCGCCCCGATCGGGGCTTCGTATTCGTCTTCAATGATTACATCCTCGAATCTGCGCGATCGCGACATCGCGTGCGCGCGCGCGTGGAGGTGTGACGGGCGTGGGAAGTGATCGATATGGGCGCCAACGGTTGGGCGGTTGATTTTTTTTGGACTGAAACTACTTTGTCGTAGAGGAGTAGCGTTGAGTTACAATGGATATCGTGCGGAGGATTGAGTGTGCGAATGGACACGTCGTCGTCATTCGGCCCACGCGGTGAATAGTTCGTGCGGGCCTTCGTCGTCGACGGTGAAATAGCCGGAAATGGCAGTCGGGGAGATGGATCCGAAAAACGTCAACGTCGACCCTTGAAGGTGGTGGTCTTTGTCGTAATGTCCATGTAAAAGAATGCGAGGGAAATCTTCGCCGTATGCAGAGTCGTAGTAGATGATTCCGTTGAGATTGGCGTTCCCTAAGGCGTCTCTGCATTGCGCGGTGATTTTTCTGTCGTCTCTTGATTCGTACGCGAACTGGCGGCGTACGTCGTACTTGTCAGCCTCTGAATACCGCGAAGACTTTTTGCTTTGCTTTGTTAATATCTCTTGCGGCAGACTCAGGGGATTTATGCTGACATCGTGCTTCAATAGTCCAGGTTTGTAATCCGGCGGGACGAGTATGGTGAGTCCAAAGAAAAACTGTTCATTTTTGCCCGTCCCGAACACCTTGGGTACGTCGATGGGCCCGTGGATGCCAAGTAACTCGTTCATGTCTTCGTCGTTAGATTCGAGCCTGACATCCACATTTCTATTGGAAGCCAAATCGTGAGCCATATGGCTACCGTGACAATAGACTCGATAGCCAACCCATTTACCATCGATGGCGTGCGTCGTCGACGGCGACGCGGCGAGCGCTCGACGATTGACATTCGCCGTCGGGCGACCTCCGCACGCGTACGGCCCGTGCGCCAGCCGACGTGGCGGGTACAAATCCTCCCAACCCTCCTCTCCCAACTCGTACGCGCCGATAGCCATGGCGACGATCCAATTACACATTTCAGCGCTCATGCCAAACTTTCTCGCGGCCCAAAGCGCCTTGTCTTCCAATTCGCTCAACTCTACTGCACGCAACGGTCCGGGTTGCCTAATGCGAACGAACGACACCAGCTGGTTCTCCGTCACTTCGCATCGATAACACAAATCCGCAAGCGCGTTCTGGAAATTTAGGCCAATCCAAGTCCTCATGATCGACTCGTGAAGATCTGCTTTTACGTCCCCGCGCGCTCTGCGTACGACAAATTCTCGCATAAGCCAGCACATCTTGATAATCGCGCATTCGTCTTTAATCAACTCTTGCGCGCACTCAACGCCGTTCTCGGGGCCGCCATAGTCGTCTAACTCATGCCATTCAAATCGAGCAAACCCAAGTTCCCGAGGCCAATCATGGACAACCTGAAGCAATCCATAATCGCCCTCGTTTGGCGCCGTCCCGACTCTCGGGACGCCGTAATTCGTGGCGCACGCGTCGCACGGGATCACTTCCATCCTGGTCTCTTCATCCACCCACGACGACCGCGCAAACGCATACGCTTTTTCCGTACTCACACACGTTTTCAACAATAAAAC
>JACLAB010013336.1_pt1 | contig 33435 bp, 29 predicted proteins | sample 8027921 | NCBI WGS metagenome assembly JACLAB01 (sample SAMN15725117, study PRJNA655200) | protist metagenome | isolation source: fluorescence activated cell sorting (FACS) single amplified genomes of... | place: USA: West Boothbay Harbor, Gulf of Maine | collected 2000-07-19 | reverse complement strand
TCCCCGTTCGTGGCGCCATACCCGCGGAGGACGGCGGCGCACTCCGTCATGCCATTGCTCTCTGCCCAGTCCAAAGCAGTCTTTCCGTACCTATCCCTCGTGTGAATGTCGACATTGTGCTTCTCGACCAGGTGCTTGACGGTGCGGACGCGGCCACGACCCGCCGCCTCGTGGAGGGCAGTGTACCCATACTCATCTCCCCCGTTCGGATCCACCCCATACTTCTCCACCAAATGATCGATCATCGCGTCGTGACCCAACCTGGCTGCACCAGTCAAACAATACTCTCCAATCCGAGCGCCGAACTCGCTGGCCAAGAGATCGAACACGTCGGTGTGACCGCCCATGGCCGCACACCATGCCGCAACGTTGATGCCTCCCTCCCCACACTTCTCAGCGAGCCCGCGGATCACAGACAAGTCCAGACCAGCACGAGACGCCCACCACAGATAATCTTTAACCACCTCCGGATCCTCCCCGACGTCCCCGGCCTTGACCGACCGCAGCACGTGCGCACCGCCGACAGCGGCCAAGTACACGTCCTTCGGCACATACGTCAGCGCCCAGAACGCACGCACGATCTCCTCCTTGGTCTTCAGCGTGTCCAAGTCGACCTTGCCAGGCGGATAGACGTACCGACCATCGATATATGGACGCGCATCCCTCACCTCCTGCTTCATCTCCCCGATCGACATCTCCCGCCAGTTCGCCAGCACAAAGTCGTCCTTCGGGAACCCACACGCGCCCTCGAAGTAGCATTCCTTCAGATCCACGTCCGGAAGCAGCTTGTAAAACTCGCGCAGACCCAGCACCGACTGCAGCTCGCTCAGCTTGAATGGGTTCACCCCTTGAATCGAAAGGTCCCGAATCAGCGGGTTCCGGAGCACCTGCTCGCCCAGCGTCAGGTCCCTATCATCCCTCACATCTCTCCTCGCCCGACTCTGCCTCGCCAGGCGCTTCGCACACCGCTCTGCCGCCGTATAGCCGTCCTCGAGTCGTTTCGCCTTTTTCTCGGACGCCGAATCACGCGTCGTTTTCGCGCCCCGCTTGCCCGCCTTCGCCTTGCTCCTCGTCGACACAGGCATGACAATGGTCTACAACGATAACACCACCCCAGAACGATACCAAGACGAATTCGTTGACCTTCGAGGCTGGACCCTGACCCGAGCCAGTTTAAAAAAACCTTCGTCATGGTTTCCTCGCTCGACGAATCCGTCGCAGACGCCGTCTCACGGGGCGACTTCGACACACTCGGGGCCAACCTCGACGCGCTTGAGCTGGCGGTACGTGCGTCGTATTCGCCCGTTCTTCTCTCGACTCAACCGACCCACCCGTCCGTCCCACCCAACTAGAACGCCGCCAGCTTCGGCACCAACGCCTGGCCGCACGCCGTCCACGTCGTCTCCCACCTCGCCACGTACGACCTCGGAACCGCCCGCGCCGTTGCCGACCGCTCGCCCCCCGCATCGCTCGGCCCCGCGGCCGCGCTGCTCGAGGCGGTGGAACGCCCTGATTTTGTCCGCTTCTGGGGGGCGCTCGCGGAGCTCGGCACACAGTGGCCCGACACGTACGCAGGACTGCTCCACCGCGTGGCGAGTGTTGTTCGGTTCGCCGCGTTCAAAACGACGTGTCGGTCGTTCTCGGCGGTCGATCCGACAAAGTTTGCGGCGCTGATGGGACTGACCGCAGAGGACGCGGTCGAGTTCGCGACGCAGCACGGCGCGACGACGACGGCTTCGGGCATGCTCAAGCTCCCCACGGGCGTGATGGACGACGGGCGGCTCACCGAAAGCGAGCTTGAGGCGGTGCAGCGACTTTTGGTCGCTGGCGCCTCCTCGTAGCCGAGAGCCGAGATCGGCGACAGGGGATCCACTACAGGAGCATGCGCGGCATTGTCGAATCGACGTTTGCAAAAACTAGAAAAAGCTCATCTGTTGGCCTTGGCCTGCCCGATCTCCAGCGCGCAAATCTCGACGCACTCCCCCAAACAGTACCTGGCGAACGGACGAAGCGCGTAGCGCGTGGGCGCAAGTGAGAGATTCAGGGCTCGAGAAGAGCGAACGCACGTCGGTCGAGCTCAAGCTGCGTACGATCCCGATCGGTATCCTTCCTTGAACACGACGCTCTCACGACGGACCGCCATCGGGCCGAGACCGGGCGCACCCTGACCGCCACGGATACACGTCGACGTGCACTTTCGCGCGCACTTCTCGATCTCTTTTCCTTGAGGACCCTTCAAGTACGACGATAGCGGCTTCCTCAGCTTGGTCGTTTCGTCCGATTGGTCCAGGTCGTTGATTGTCTTGAAATACTGCTGCGACTGATCGACGCCCGCCTCGACTTTGATGGGTTCGAGCGCCAGCGCCGACGAGCCCGTGAACAGCACGGCTGCCGCAACGGTGGCGACCTGGCAATGGGATGGAGTGATCGAACGAGTGATCGGGCGGGTGACGGACGAGCGCGTGACGGACGAGCGCGTGGCGCTCAGCCAGTCTGGCAGTCTACGTACGACCGTCGCAGAGAGCAATTTGGGTCGTGCGCTCTCCGTTCTAGGCTGCACCCTGGCACCACCATATGTCCTGACCGACGATGCTTGCATAGAGGTACCGATGGGCGCGTATTCAAGTCCAGATGATCCGGTCAAATGCGGAACACTTGATTCTTTCAGGTTGAGGGCACTTTGCGCTTGCAAGCGACGACATGAAGGAATGCGACGACGCGGGCTCGTCATCACCTTCGGCGGCAAATAGCGTCCTGGAGGGGCAGGAGGGGCAGGAGGAACGCGAAGAAGCGCATATCGATCAATTGCCGCTCGAGCTGTGCGTGGCTCCATTCGCTCACCCTCGCACCCTCGCACCCTCTCACTCGCGCCACGCGCTTCGCCCGCTCGCCAGCCTCGTCGAAATTATCAGCCGCCTCTCCCTCGAGTCCATGGGGCGTGCACTGTGCGTCACGCTGACCGTCGTCTGGGCATCCCTCGCCCTCGCCCTCGCCCTCGCCCTCGCCGGCGCACCCACAAAGCAACCCACTCACTCACCCACCACCCGCAGCTGCGTGTCGCGAGCTTGGAACGCGCTCGGACGAGAGGACTTTCTCCTCTGGAAGCGGGTATGCCGACGCATCTTCGCCGAAGAGCCCCCGGCGACGCTCGAAGACGCCTACGTGATGCAGCTCTACGGGAGCTGGAGGAACATGTTCGTCCAGCGGCCGCGCGTCAGGCTCGACGGCGTCTACGTGTCGAGGAACACGTACGTCCGCACGGGCATCAGCGAGTGGCGCCGGGAAAAGCCAGTGCATCTTTGCGTGTACTATCGCTATCTGCGCTTCATCAAGGGGGGCAAGTTTGTCTACAGGACGTCGCCATATCCGCTCAAGCAGGTCGTCAAGTCGCTCATAGAGTCCAAGTCGATCAAATCAACGGGAGGAAGGCACCAGCACCAGCACCAGCACCAGCACGAGACGCAGCACGTCGGGCGGTATCGGTTCATGCCCCAGTCGGGCGTCGTCCAGACGGCTTTTCGATACCAGAATAGCTTTGGCACCGAGGTGCGGTCGAAGCTGCGGCTACGAGGGACGACCCCGGGCGCCTTCAACCGACTCGACATCGAGAACATCGTCACGTGGGACCGGGACCGGGACGTCACCCTGCCGATGCTGCGGCTCGACGAGGAGGAGAACGACATCCTCGGCGAGCGTCGCGACCACAAGACCTCGGACACCGCCTACGTCTTTGTCCCCTTCGAACAGGTGAGTGCCCAATTCACGTCACGTCACTCTACGCCACGACGCCACGACGCCACGACGCTCACCCACGCTCACCCACGCTCACCCACGCTCACCGACGCTCACCGACGCTCACCGACGCTCACCGACGCTCACCGACGCTCACCCACGCTCACCGACGCTCACCGACGCTCACAGACGCTCACCGACGCTCACCCCACTCGCCCGCAGGTCAACACCCACGTGCTGAACCTCGGCGTCGACAAGCTCGACTATTTCGTCGCAGGCTGACGAACCCGAACCCGAACACGCTACGATATTGTATACTCGTGTATTACATTCAAAACGGTGCGAGTGATATTCACTCGCACCAAACAAGCATCAAAACGTCGTCCTTGTCACTGCAGGTCGTCCATGTCGTTGGCCATCGAGTTGGCCACGACGTCGCTACGGTTATGTTCGTCACTCTCCTCCTCGTCGCTATCGCCGTCATTGTACCTCGCGTACGTCGTCTCGCTATTCTCGATCGCCGTCTTGCTGATCCCAGTGACCGCCATGAACAGCACCTGCTTCTCCCTCCGGTTCACGAAGAAGTAGTTCATGCTCCACAGCGACCCCTCTGCCTCCTCAAACGGCTCCGGATCCTTGTACGTGAATATATCGCAGTCCTTCAGACCGCAAGACTCATCGAGCACGCGCCACAGCGTGTCTATGAACGGGTCCTCCTCCATATATCCCGGCGTCGACTCCCACACCTTGGAGACGTCTATCAGTTGCGCGTCGACCGCCTCCTCGACCACCGCCAGACTCGCTTGCCGCTGAAAGTTGGATGACCGAAGCCTCGCAAAATCGTAATCAGGGTACACGCTGTTCAAAACCAGTATCATCGACACCAGGGTCTTGCGCGACCCCGACTCGGAAAGCGGGCCGACCGGAGACCGGGCCAGTTCCAGCGGCGACGAGCTCGCAAAGACCTCTTCCTCCAGGGACTTTGAGAGCTTCTTGTCGAGGCCCTGGAGTCGCAGGCTGAAGCAGGCGAGCGTGCCTCGCACGACCAGGTCACCCGTGTCGACCGACTCCAGAAAGCCCTGGAGCCTCTCCAAGGGTGCAATGTCCAGCTGCTTCATCGGTCCAGCTGTCGTTGCAGGTATGGTATTTTCAACGACCGAATTGACAAGCGACACGGCCCAGTATTCTGTCGTCGAGGTGGTTTGTCTTCATTCGGAAGGTCCAACGCAATGTCCCGGAACCCTGGTAAGTCGCTCTCCTTCGCACGGAAGATCTCGCAACGCCCAGTGCGCGTGTGAGCAACGACGAAGGGGTGTCGGTGTGCTTCGAACGACGAACTTTGGAGGCTCGGCCAAACGAAAGCGGCTTTTGTTTGTTTGCCAAACAAACAGTCCGGGCAGTTCAAAAAACGGCCATTTCTCCGCACACGAACGTAGCGGCGATGACCAAGTCACCTTCAGACTTCCTGCAGGGCATCAAGGTATGGACGGATGCGCCGAGCGCTCGCAGGACTCCTCCTCCTCCTCCTTCTCTTGACTCGTCTCGGTTCGCTCGCTCCTCACCCCATTCTTCTCTCCCACTCGTTGGGCAAACAAACAGGGCAAGACCGTCCTGGTCAAGACCAACAGCGGCTGCGATTTCAAGGGGGTCATGCACAGCCTGGACGGGTACCTGAACCTGGCTCTGGAGCAGGCCGAGGAGTGGGTCGGGGGCGAGTGCCGCCGGACGTACGGCGACTGCTTCATTCGCGGCAACAACGTCCTGTACATCACAGCTGTGACCAAATGACGACGACGGTGTCGATATTTAAAACCAATGGAATCATATCATTTCGTCTCACGTGGGCTGGTTGAAGGCAGTGGCCAACTTCGGCGGGGTGATTACTCCGAGTCGTCCTCGCCGCTCATGTACGCGCTCAGCTTGGCGTACTGCCCGTAGGCGCCCTGGCGAACGACGGCGGCCGACAGACACGAGTGAGCGCGAGTGAGCGCGAGTGAGAGCGAAAACACAGGTGACTTGTTCGTTCATATAGAACGCACCTCGGGCTGGATCGGCCGCAGCTTGCGCGGGGCGCCCGTGCAGGCCTCGCAGCAGCATCCCACATATTTGCGCTTGCACGCGTCGCAAGCCAAGAACAGCTTGTTGCAGTCCACGTTGGAGCAGTTGAGGTGTGGCAGGACGGCCTCCTCGCCGCAGAGCAGGCACCTGGCGGCCGCGACGAGCGGCTCGTTGTTTTCCTTGTTCGGTCGGACGGCCATCCGGCCGTCGAACACGTACAGCGACCCGTTCCAGTGATCCAATCCCTCCTTGCGCATGTAGTTCTGGATCCCGCCCTCCAGCGTGTAGAGGTTCTTGAAGCCCTTCCGCTTCAGGTACGCGCTGTAGACGTCGCACCGGATGCCGCCGGTGCAGTACATCATCACGTCTGCGTCCTCGTCGACGTTCTGCAAGTGGTACGGGACGTCGTCGTCCGTCAAATCGGTCGGCGTCTGGTTGAAGTTGTCTTCGATCGGCCGCTCGGCGCCCGCAAAGTGCCCGGCATCCCACTCGTAGGCGTTTCGCACGTCGAGGACCACGGGACGCTTGCCGTTGATCCCGTCGGTGAGCATTTCCCGCCATTTCTCGGGCGGCACCTTGGTTGCCCGGGACTCCGGGTCCGTGACGGGCACGCCGGCCATGCCGCCCGCCAGGGAGATGAGGTTCGGCTTGTACTGCAGCCGGAGCTTCGGGAACATGTGCTCCGGGACGGGCTCGACGCTGTAGTTGAGTCCGGCGAAGTACGACGACTCGGTCTCATCGGAGGTGAGCCACTCGGCGTAGCCGACGGCGTCACCCGTCTCGCCGCCGTACTGGGCGTTGACGCCCTGCTCCGAGATGTAGATGCGCCCCCGGACGTCCTTGTCCTTCATGTAGGCCCGATGCCTGTCCAACATCTCGTGGGGCCGCTCGATGTCCACCAGGTGGTAAAAGTTGACGACGCAATAGGACAGCGGGTCGGCGTTGTTGCCGTGGTCGGCGTCGGCGTCGGGGCGGGCGCCGGCGCCGGCGCGAGCCGCGACGAGTCCTCGGAGGGTGACGATGCTGCGCCCGACACTCCCCAAGCTTCTTCCCAAGCTCGTAACGCACACGAAGCGTCCGACCCGAGGGCCGGCGTCGCCGAGGGGCAGCCGGCGGAGGACCAACGACGACCCGTTGTCTTTGTTTGTGTTGCACGCCGCTGCATTTTTTTTCGTCGCCCGAACGCAGCGCACCGCGTGGCGCGCATTGCGCATTGTGCCATGTATGTTGAGGGACAACATCGCCATCGTCATCATGAGGAGGCTACGCCAGGGGCTCGGGTGAGAAGGCCGGCGCAAGACCACCGGCAGCGAGGTATTCGAACGAAACAAATTTCGTCTGGTCTTCTTCGTCTCGTCTCGCGTTTCCCATCACCACCACCCGACGACGACGACGACGACCACAACCAGCGATGGGAGGTCCCGCAGGCACGGCGTTCGATGGCTCCGTGTGGGTGACAGCCACGAGCTCGGTGGCGATGGTCGTGGGCAGCATCGGACTCGTGGTTGCTGCCGGCAACCTCGCGGCCAGGCGCGTCGCCGACGGGTCCCTGACGCTGCCCACGATGGAATCCAGAGACGCACGGGACGATATGGTGGTCAGCGCGTCGAGCACCCGGAGTCGGCCCCTGCAGAAGAAGCTGGACGGCGCCGAGCGCGTCGACGTCGTCAACGTTAACGAGGCGTCTGGCGACGAGTGACGTGGAGACGGGAGACGGAAGATGGAAAGCAATACAGCACAGGGTTCAAGTTCCTACGCGTCACATTCGTTATAGATATATACGTATACGTATGTCAATTTTTCCTTCTCTTGTTTCGTCCCCCGCTAGTACTCGAGCTCAATCTCCTGATCGAGGCCGCAGTAGCTGTCGCTCATAAAGAACAGCGTCAAGTTCGCCTTGGACTCGGGCACCACGAACTGCAGCTTCGCCTGCGCCTTGCTTCCCACCGTCACCCGCTTGACGGCCAGGAGGACGTTGTTCTCGACGTCGCCGACCACCAGCCACCAGCTCTCGTCCTTCTTGCCGGGGTAGTGCGGCGCGATCACTGGGCCGACGACGCCGTCCTCGTCGCCCTCGCGCTCGAGGGAGACAACCACCTGCGTGGGCTCGCCAGGGGTCACGTCGCCCGCAAACTCGTGGCTGACCGAGATGTCCGGGTACCTGTCGAGCCAGGCGTTGGCCTCCCGCATGGCCTCTTCGTCGGGGATCTGCAGCACCTTGGCTCGTTCCTTGTGCGACATGTCGACCACATCGAAGACCGTCTCGGCGCCGTCGTCCATGGCCGCCTTGGCCGCCTCGCGCGAGATGCCCGGCACCTGCATGAGGACCGGGTCCTTCTGCCAGACGGCCTGGACGATCATCTGACTGAGCTCCATCGCTGCGAGCGCCGGTTTGAGCCACCCAGACGACGAAATGACGTCGACCATGGCCTGCAGCAGCTTGGGCGCCGCGAGCACGGCCTGCCGGGCGTCGTGCCGCAGGTCGGCGTTCATGTGCGTCCTCGAGATGTGCGACTGGAGGAGCGCGTTCACCTTGGTGTGCGCGTCGGCGTACCTGGGCTTCTCCACGGCGAGCGGCGCGTGCAACAGGAGCTTCTGCACGGCCAGCTCCTCGCCCGGGCGCACCAGCACGCCGTCGTACTCGGAGGCCGCGCACAGAATCTCCATGAGGTTCTTGAGCTTGGTCTTCTCGGCTAGCGACGCCGCAAACACCTCGAGCGTCGTGTACTTGACGCAATAATACGAGGCGATCATGCCCAGGTTGAGGGCCTCGAGGTCGAAGTCGTTCTCGATGGCAATCAGTCCCGACTCCTCCAGGTCGGCGAGCACGCTCTCGACGAGATCCGACAAGTGATCGCTGACGTGGCGGTGTGTGACCCCCGTCATATTGTAGTAGTTGGGGTTCTGGGTGAGGCGGCGGTAGTAGAAGGTCCACGTGACGAAGTCGACGGCGTCCTGCTTGTTGGCAATCGTCTTGGAGACAATCTCGCTGCACAGGGCGTCGTGCAGGGTGGCGTCCAGATGCGACTCGATCGGAAGCGGCTCGAACAGGAACTTTTTGTAGTATTCCTTCCTCGGCGTGTGACACATGAGGGTGCAGCTCGCCTTGGCGTCGACGCCGGCCCGCCCGGCCATGCCGACCATGTGCAGCAGGTCCGACATGCTGTAGTCGTTCGCGGCCTGTCCCATGGAGTCGTAGTACTGTGTTCCCATGACGACGACCGTCTTCGCCGCGCTCGTCAGACCCCAGCACTCGCTCGCTGCGACGACGAGGACGCTCAGGGCGCCCGAGCCGTAGAGCGCCTTGACGACGCTCTGTTCGCGCTCCGTCTGGGACTCGTGCAGGTACCCGACGCCGTACTCCAGGGCGTATTTCAAAGACTCGTCCTTGACGGCCTCCAGGAAGGGGGCGAGATCCTCCGCGGAGGCGCCCTTGGCCTTGAACTTCTCCGCGTCGTTCTCTCCGGCCGCAAACGTGAGCAGGTCCGAGGCCGTCTTCTTGGCGTGCTTGCGCGTCGGCACGAACACGATGGCCGGGTTGTCCTCCGGATTGACGGCGGCACCCGCGCCGGCGGACTGGAGGCCGCGCGACACGGCCCGGTAGGCCGGCCTCGCCATGGCCTGCATGCGGGCCTCCTGCGAGTAGATGTCAAAGCCGTTGATCTGAATCTCCACCGGCACGGGCCTTGCCGACGGCGGGAAGTTGAAGATGTTCTTCGACGACGCGCCGATCCAGCTGCCGACGTCCTTCGCATTGGCGAGCGAGGCGGACAGCCCGACGATCCGGATTGGCGACTCGAGCTGCGAGGCCATGTACCGGACCCGCGACGTGCCGACCTCCAGGACGGGGCCGTCCCTGCCACCGACCAGATGCAAGTCGTCTGCGATGAACAGACCGACCTTCTGGACGGCCTTGCGCTGCCTCCAGCGGCGCGACAGGGCCTCCCACGCCTGCGGCGACCCCACGACGACGTGCGACCTGTCCAAGATCTTGGCGTCGACCAGCGGCTCTCCCGTGAGAGCGTTCACCACCGCGCCCAGGGGCGCAAACTTCTGCGACCAGAGCTCGACCTTGTGGTCCTGCGTGGCCTTCATCGGCGCGACGTACACGACCTTGTCGGCGCCGCCCTCCTTGCCCTCCTCGCCGCCCTTGCCCAGCATGCGCAGGATGGCCAGCTCGGCGATCGTGGCCGTCCCGCTGCCCGCGGGGGCAGCGACGAAAACCGAGTCGTCCGAACCGTACACGGCCTGGAACGTCTGGGTCTGGATCGGGTTGAGCTCCGAGATGCCGTCGCCGGCGATGACGGCCTCGAACTGCTTGTTCTTCAGAGCGGCCACCGGTAGCGGCTGCAAGTCGAGCAGCTCGGTGGGAGGCGCGTACTTCTCCGGCAGAATGAGGTGCCTGAAGGAGAGCGGCAGCGTCGCCTCGCAGCCTAGCCACTTGTCGGAGATGACGCGGACAAAGTACTGCGGGGGAAGCGGGTCCGTGATGGGAAGGGTGAACGTGATGATCGAGTCCTCTTCGCACCTGGCGCGCGTGAGCAGAAAGCCTTCCTGGTGGATGATGATCTCCGAGTCGGCGTCCTCCACGATGACGATGAAGGGCTCGGCGTAGCCGTGGATCTTGTCGTCCCACTGGAAGTCGGGGGTGATGACCACCTCGACGCGCAGGAGGGTCCGGGTGATGGGCTGGACATGAGCGCCCAGCTCAACGCGCGGGAACTGGTGGATCAGGCGATGGAGGGTCTTGCCCATCTTGGGGAACCGGATCAGCTCGCCAATCTCCAGGGCCGACAGGTCGTACCACCGCTCCCAGGGCAGCTCCTTGCGCTCGACCTTCATCAGGATCTCGGCAGGCACGCCGGCGAACTGCCTCAGGGGCGTCTGACTGGCCCACATCTTGACCTGCACGCACTTGCTCAGGACGAGCGACTTCTCGGCCAGGCCGGCCCAGCCGCGCCGGCAGCACACCTCGTACAGGCAGCGCATCAGCCGTCCCGCGCTCTGAGTGACGTACACCATATCGGAGCTCAACGACAGGCCGTCGAGACGCAGGCGCGATATGTAGGCCTGCAGCAGGACGTTGATCTTGGCCGCCGGGTCGTCCAGGTTCTCCTTGACGGGGATCGGGACGCGGTCGATCAGCTTGGCCAGCTCGAGCTTCTCCTCCTCCCTGACGACCATATACTTGAACTCGTCGGCCTGCGTGAAAAGGCGAAGAAGCTCGATGTCGCCAAAGGTCGGGCGGAGGTGCTCGTTGAACGCGGCGATGGTGTCGATCGACACGTAGTAGTGCGAGGCGATCCGGCCGAGGTCGGTGGACTGCAGGGCGCCGCTCCGCCGGTCGTACTTGACGAGGTTATGCTTGTCCAGCATGGCGGCCGCCGAGTGCGCGAGGTCGAGCCGCCTGTCCTTGAGGACCGGGTCGGCGTCGACGGCGTCGATCGGGACGCCGTAGAGCTGCGGGTTGCAGAGCATGCGCACGTAGAAGTACGTGTAGCCCAGCCAAGCGGCAGCGTCCTCAATGCTCTGGACGGACCCCAGGACGACCTCGGCGTTGAGGTTGTTGGCGAGCGTGCCGACCAGCTGGCTCTCGACGGGCAGCTGCATGTTGAACAGGCTCAGGTAGAACTGGAGCTCGCTGTGCGTCGTGATGATGATCCCCTCGCCGAACGTGTCGAACTGCGGGCGACCCGCACGTCCAAACATCTGCATGACGTCCAAGGGAGAGAGCTCGGTCCAGGCCGACTGGACGGGGTTGTAGATCTGGGTCCCCTTGATGATGACCGTGTGGGCCGGCAGGTTGACTCCCCAGGCCAGCGTGGCCGTGGAAACCAGCACCTGGATGTGGCCGTCCGCGAACAGGTCCTCGACCAGGGTGCGATCGGCCCTCGTCATGCCGGCGTGGTGGATGCCGAGGCCGAACGGGAGCAGCGCCTTGAGGTCGGCCGACTTGACCGCCTCGGCCTCCGTCTCCAGGATCTCCCGCGACGCGGAGTCGTCCTTCAGGATACGCATGAGCGTCTCGTTTCTCATGGCCTCGTCCTTGACAAACTTGGCCGTCTTGGCGGTCTCCTTCCTCGAGTGGACGAAGATGAGGACCTGGTGCTTGCCGGCCGAGTCCATGACCTTCTCGTAGCAAATCTCGTTCATCAGCTGGAACCGCTGCAGGGGCTTCTTGGCCGTGACGCCGATGTACTGCTGAGCCAACGGACACGGTCTGTACGAGTTATCGAAGTAGAAGAGGCCCTTGTCCGGGTTGACCCGCAGGAAGGTGGCGACGTCCTCGTAGTTGGGGAGCGTCGCTGACAGGCCCACGAGCCTGACCATCTCCTGCGTGCTCTCGACCTGCCGGAGCGTACGAGCGACCAGACACTCGAGTACTGGGCCTCGAGAGTCGTGCAGCAGGTGGATCTCGTCCATGATGACGAGCTTGACGAGCTGCGTGTAGGCCCGCTCTCCCGACTTGCGCGTGATGATGTCCCACTTCTCGGGGGTCACGATGATCAGCTGGGTCTCCTCGATCTCCGCCTTGGAAAGCGAGATATCTCCCGTCAGCTCCCGGACCTGGATGCCGTACGGCTCGAGCCGCTTGGAGAAGTTGCCCACCATCTCGGCGACCAGGGCCTTCATCGGCGCCACGTAGATCATCTTGAACGCGCTCGTGTCGATCGTGCCGTCCGACTTTCGGTGCATGCCGATCTCGTGAAGCATCGTGAGCATGGCAACGTTGGTCTTTCCGGCACCCGTGGGGGCGCACACCAGCATGTTCTCCGAGCTGAAGAGCGCGGCCTCGCACACCTTGGACTGGAGGCGGTTCAGGCTCTTCATGCCCTTGAATCCAGCCTGCGCCCACGCCGGAAGCTCTTTGATCTCCTTGAGCTTCTCTCCCTTGGCGAAGGGCGGCTGCTTGAGGGCCGGGACGTGGACCTCCTCGTAGCCCTTGTGGACGGTCCTGAACGAGCCCTGCGGCAGGGACGTCGCCTTGTTGGAGTTCAAATGGCCGCCCTCGGCAAAGCGCAGGGACTCGAGGTCGACCATCTTCCTTCCAGACGCGTCATCGCGCGCTCCGCCGTTCTGCGCGCCGTTCTGACCGGCGGCCCTCTGCAGCCGCCGGGCCTCCTCCCGGATCGACTTTTCGACGCGATGTTCTCTGCAGTTGTCGTTGTCGTGTGTTGGTGGAGAGAGAGTGAGAGCGTGGGAGAGCGTGGGAGAGCGTGGGAGAGCGTGGGAGAGCGTGGGAGAGCGTGGGAAGAAGTGGACCGACGACGACAGTCGAGCTCCCAGTCGAGCTCACTCCCAGTCGAATCGCGAGCCGCCACCATCACCAATCCTCATCGATCCGTACCTGTCCCTCGCAGACGTCCTGGTGCCTTTGAGCTCGTTCAGGACGGCCGTGCCCCGCTTGGTTGCCGCCATCTCGGTCTCGATCGCCTCCTTCTCGGCGTCGTCTGCGGCCCGAGCCAGGCGCATGCACCACACGATGCGATCCTTGTGCGTCATCAGCTCCTTGACGAGCTCGAAGCGCTCAAAGTCCATCAGCATGACCAGTTTGTTCTCGATCTCCCGCACGTCGGCCATCTTCAGGACGTCAAACACCTCCTCGGCAAGCTTCTGTGCCTGGCTGGCCTCGAGAGCTTCGCCGGTGTCGTCGTACGCCTCGGAGATCCTCCGCTGCAACCAGAACCCGTCAATCTCCCTGGCCTTGGGAACGCCGCTCCCGGCGTTCGCCCCGCCCTCGCCGCCGCCGTCGTCGTCTTCGGACATCGGGTCGTCCCTGTCTCCGATCGCGCCGTCGCCAACGCCCTCGCCGTCTGGGTCCAACCCGTCCTCGTCGCCGTCGTCGCCGTCGTCGTGCAACTCGTCGTCGACCACCTCGGTCTGGATCATGTTGTCCTCGTCCTCGTCCTCCTCGTCTTCAAACTCGACTGCGACCCCCAGCTCCTCGTCCATCCCGTCGCCCCCAACGTCCTCCTCCTCCTCGATGCTTAAGTCGTCGATCAGCTTGCCGATGGCCACGAACTTCGTGTACTTGTTGTTGTCGACGGCGTCCCCGAGCATCTTCCCGATGTCCCTCTGGCGATCGGGATCCCGCATCCCGTCGTCCTTCAGCACCAGCAGAATCTCGTCCGCCGCCCCGCACAGGACGTCGTGCGGCGCGTCCGTCAGCACGCTCTTGATCTCGGCCAGCAGCGCCTCGTACGCGGCACGCGTCTCCTTCGTCTTTGGACGATACATCGCCGGCGCGGTGTCCACGTTGAAACCCTGGTTCCCGCCGGTGAGGACGTTCAGGTCAATGTCGGTCGACTTTTTCGGCTTCTTGGACTTGTTGGCATCGGACGGTTTCGCGGAGGGCCGGACCAGGTCGCCCATCCTCAGGTCGGCCGCATTCAGGCTCTTGGCCGTCCCGTCGTCGCCGCCTCCCCTCCCGCCACGTCCTCGGCCGCGCTTGTTGGAGATGACCAGGTTTGAGTTGGCCTGCAGAGCGTTCAAGATGAGCCAGAGTGAGCGATGAGGGGCGATTCACGTGGGGGGCGTCGTCGATCCATACCAGGTAGGACATATCTGCCCCTTTGTTATTGTTCCCCGCATCGTCGTCGCCGCGGGGTCCTCTTCTCGGGGGCATGATGATTTGCTGGTCTCAAACTTCAGTGCATGAACAGCGAGCGCCGCAAAAGTAGCCGGTGCGAGTGACTGAGTGACTCTCGTGATATATCCTCGCCCTCGCTCTTGTCGTGTATGGTATACGTTTGATTGAAAGACGAACGACCGGAAATACCACCCCGTCGGTGACCACCCCGTCCGTCGATTGGTCTTTCCAGTCACGCCGGCCTGCAAGTCGGCCTTGCGCAACTCGTCCGCCCAGTCCCGTGCCTTGCCCCCCTGGCTGTCCTCCTCCGTCCACGGCTGGCTAAACGGCACGGTCGACTTGATCTCGAACGACACGTCGGCGCCCCCGGGGCAGTCGGGCAGGGAGACGCACAGCTCTGCCACGTCGTCCCTGGATATCTTGCGGGTGGCCAAGGGCGAGCAGTGTGAACGAACCGGGGCCTCCCAGAAGAACTCCTCCCATCTGGCGCCAGCACCGCGAAGCCCGACCGGCCGGCCAAGCGGACAATGGGAAATTGACGGCATCACCGGCAACACAGGAGAGGCAAGGCTCCCCCTCCACATTCGATTTGATGCGATTTGAAACGATGCTGAAGCCCGCGTTTGTTGTTTCTACGATCGGTACGTGCGCCCTGAGAAGAAGCTCCGACGCGAGTCCGTCCCAGGTCCAACGCGGCAAATTTCCGCGTCGGATTCCGCGTTCTCGGCACGTCGTCGTTCCCTGGCCGTCGCACCGCGGTGTTCATTCATAACGAATGGGCCACAACGGGTTATCGGAACGTTATCGGGACGACCGCTCGTCGAATGACCGCGTCTCACCCTTTTCTTCTTCTCACGTCCCCGACGACAGCTGTCGCGGTCGCCGCGGAGAAGGCGTGCTCGCCCGACCTGCCCGACATCGTCGAGCTCGCCTCGACCACCCCGGACCTCTCGACCCTCCTGGCCGCCGTCCAGGCCGTCAACCTGACCGACTTCCTGTCCTCCCCCGGACCGATTGACGTGTTTGCGCCGACCAACGACGCGTTTGCCGCCTTGCTGAGCACGCAGGGCATCACGGCCGAGCAGCTGCTGGCCGAGACGGACCTCGTGACGCGCGTGCTCCAGCTGCACGTCACCGTCCCCGACGGCGTCGTCTGCTCGGGCGACCTGAACGGGACGGTGCCGACGGCCCTGGCCGGGGAGAGCCTCGACGTCACCGGCGACACGGTGACCGCCGGCGGCAGCTCTGCCACCATCATCGGAGCCGTGAACGCCGGCAACGGGGTCGTGTACCTGATCGACAACGTGCTCCTGCCGACTCCCGACCCCGAGCAGGCAAATGCGACCGCGAGTGCCGACGGGCAGCTCTCCTGCCCGCCCGAGGGGTTCGACTCGGTGCCGGCCGATTCGTTCAACATCCAGGCGTACATCTCCAAGCCGTGGTTCATCCAAGAACAGATGCCGCTCGCTTACCAGACTGAAGACCAGCTTTACTGTGTTCGCGCGGCCTACAAGCAGATCGAGGAGGACCTGTTCGAGGTGTACAACTATGCCAATGTTCGGATTGAACTCGTCCGCCAGGCGCTCGACGACCTCGCCCTGACGCTCGCTCACTACGACGCTCGCTCTCCAGAATGACGAGGTCAACGGAACGCCTCAAGTTACCGGGGACAACTTCAGCCTCCGGGCGGAGGTCGCGGACCTCAACGACCCGAGCAAGCTGACGGTCGGCATTCGCGGTCTTGGAGGCAGGCCCGGTACGTTTTCGTTTCCGTCGTTGTCAACGTCGTTGTCAACGTCGTTGTCAACGTCGTCGTCACGCTCCTGCTCTCACCAAATCGATTCCATCGATCCATCACACCATCACTTGCAGCCTTTGGCGGACCGTACTGGATCGTTGCCATCGATACGGCCAACGTCGACGACCCGCAGTGGGCCATCGTCGCCGGCGGCCCTCCCAATCTCGAGTCGAACGGCAAGTGCCTGTACCCGACCGAGGGATTCAACGGCAACGGACTGTGGCTCTTCCACCGCGAGCCGATTGCCCCGGCCGAGGACGTCGCCGCGATGCGCGGCATCGCGGCCGACCTCGGCCTGGACGTCACGGCGCTCCTCCCGGTCCAGCAGGAGGGCTGCCTGTACGAGGGCGCCTTCGACCCCACTGCCTGATGATGATATCGATATCACCATCGATATCGATGGTGATTATAGCTAGATGCCGATCGCCGGAAAAGTATACACTGTAATCTCCACCCTACGCCAAGATGGTTGCCGTCACGATGTCGAGCCCGCCGCTCTCGAGAGCCGTCGCAGCGCGCGCGCGCTTCTTCGTGCAGCGGGGAACGGGGAACGAAGGTCGGCAGGGAAAATTTTCAGTCCGCCTGCTGCTGCCTGTCGGGTGCCAGAGCACGTCCGGTTCCGTGCCTGGTGTGGTGACCGCCGCCGCTGCGGACTCCTCCTCCAAGGCCGGACTCTCGACGGCGCTCCGAAACATCGGCTGGGTCTCATTTTGGTCGCAGTTCACGTTGAGCGTCGTGTCGGGGATCGTGTTGCTCTTCTCGACGGGCCTGTTGGCCGGAAACGCCCTTCAGCCATCGCCGACTGACGTGCTGACGGCCACCGGCGTGCTGACGGGTCTCGTCGCGGCGTTCATCTCCTGGGGCCTCGTTCGCACGGGCCGTCTGATCGCGGAAGGCAAGGTGGTGAAGCTCGAGCTTGTCATGGCTGCCGTCTTGGCCAGCACTCGTCTCAACCTCATCGGGCTGGGGGCAACGATCCTGGGTATGCAGGCGAGCATCGGCGGCCTCGTCGCCAAGACGCTGAGCTCGGCCGCGGGCGGCATGGCGTACTACAACGCGCGGGTGGCCCCGCCCCCCGTCGCGTTTGACGTCTTCACCGTCCAGTCCGGAATCAACTCGGTCCTCGCCCACTACCTCGGCCTGGTGCTCGCATTCTGGCTGCTCAACATTCTGAGGAGGCACATCGCCAAGGAGGAAGAAGGTGCCTGAAGTCGGTGCCTGAAGTCGGTGCCTGAAGTCGGTGCCTGACTCGGGCACCGACTCAGTGAGTCACGCAATTCAAGAATTTTTCGGATCCGTCACCGTTCTCGAGTAAGTAAGTAAGTAGAGTACGTCAAGCAGATCTTCCCCCCAATCCGGCCAACCAACAACGGTCGCGCGCGCGGGCGCGAGTGATGAAGGACTAACACAACAACAAAAACAGCACTCGGACGAACTCCATGGTCGGCCGGCCCTTCCTGACGGCCGTGGCCGTCGGGACGGGGACGATGGTCGCGCTGGGAGGAAGCACCATCGTCGTGAGTGGCGTGGGCATCGCCGTGGCCAAGCGGATCGCCCGCGCGAAGAAGCTCAAGACGGCGTCGCCGTGCCGCCAGTGCGCCGGGGAGGGGTACCTTCCGTGCGACGTGTGCCTTCGGACGTGCGTCGTGCGGTGTCGAGCGCCCCGATCGATGCGAGAGATCATGTTGGAGGCAAGAAATGCAGAGAAACTCGGCAAGGGACGAAAGGTGGTGGGTCGTGGAGAGGAGGACCGGGGCCCCGGCGCGTCTCGGTCGGCGTCGACTTCGGCGTCGCCACCCGTCTATTGCTCGTGCCCGGCGTGCGGGACGTCTGGCTTCCAGCGGTGCGTCAACTGCCTGGGAGACGGCCGGGTTTGACGTGTGGAATGAAGCACAGGTCTATAGCTTATATACAGTATAGCCTACAGGCAATCAAATCACTTTTCGTCCAAGAAGGCAAAATCGTCGCGATCCGCGCGACAGCAGGTGAAGCAGCACCCGCCGAGGCTGAGGACCGTCGTCCCGCCAAACAGCCCCGCGACAATGTAACACATGATCCAGAGCGCGAGCCGCGCGGACTCCTCTCCCAGGCCGGCAGCGCCGGCGTTGTCGGAAGTGATCGTGGACACGACGCCGGTAGCGATCCACCACGCGACGCCGCACATGCTCAGGATGGACTCGATCGTCAGGCAGCAGCGCCCCCGCATGCGGCTGCAGGCCGCAGCGAATATGAGGAGAACGATCGAGACGCCGATTGAAACTCCGGCGCTCCAATACGTGTACGTGCACGTATTGACGGACGAGTTGAGCTGATAGCAGTATGACTTTTCGTAGGTGCCCTCGGAGACTTCGACGTCGACGTCCAGCTTGACGGCCGTGACGGCGATGATGAGCGCCGCGCCGATCATCTGGAGGATGCAAAGGATGTAGAACAGACCTGCAGCGAGCTTGTTGGGTCCCCTGGATCTCGACCCCGATCTCGACTTGGACTTTGACGGCTTGACATTTGCCTCAATGTCCGCCTGTAAGGCTGCCGACGAGGCGACGGTGTTGCTGTACTTCTGGCTCTGCGAGAGGGCGAACTGAGAGGGAGTCGCAGAAGACTCCAGATAGTTTCCTGGAGTTGCGAGATGGGGAGCGGCCGAGCGGGTGAGCGGGTCGTGTGACGAGCGCCGAGCGACGGACCCGCCCTCGTGGGTCCGCCCTCGTGGGTCCGCCCTCGTCCTCCTTCCACGCAGTCTCGAACCAATGACGTACTGTAGTCGTATTTTTTGATAGGGCTCGGCTCCTTGCCGGCCTTCTTCTTGCCGCTCATCGTTGCCCTATGTTCCCAGGGGTTGAATTACACACCGAACCGGCGCAGGTGCTGGGCTCAGACTCGTGCGCCGGGCTCTTCGGCTCGCGAAGCGAGGTGTCGTCAATACTGTATATAGTAATGAAATGAACACGCAAGGACGCTCGGAAAGAATGGAAGAGAAGAATTTTTTCTCGTTTCTGTTGTTCGAGTCGTCGTCTCCCCCTCATGTGCAAGGGCGAGGACTCCGCAGCAGGTCTCCGTCTGTCTGGGGAGACGAGAGACGGGGGACGGGAGATGGCACCGCCGTAACCTCAATCGGTCGGCGTCGGTACCGGTATCGGTACCGGTATCGAGCGGCATCGGGCGGTGAACCGACGAACGAGCGAGGCGTAGCGCGAGTGGAGTGGGGGTCATGGCGCGAGAGTCAGGGTATAGGGTGCACGACGCGTTTACGCGGTGAAACGCGTTCTGGCGAAATTTCCTTCGATAAAAGCGCCGATCGCGCTCCCGTTTCCCGCAGATAATAACTATCATAAACACACATTCACACATACGCGCAATCAACCTACGTTCGACGACCCTACCGACAATGACCACCACCACCACCACCACCACCGTGTACATCGCCGCTGGCTGCTTCTGGTCGGTGCAGCTCATCCTCGATCGGCTGCCTGGAGTCCTGAGGACCGAGGTGGGCTACACGGGCGGCAAGACGCCCTCCGCCACCTACGAGACGGTGTGCAGCGGACACACCGGACACGCCGAGGCGGTCAAGGTCGAGTACTCGGACGAGACCACCTTGAAGGACATCCTTCGCCACCTGACGTTGCACAAGGACTTCACGGCGATCAACAGGCAGGGCAACGACCACGGGAGCCAGTACCGCAGCGGCGTCTGGGTCACGTCGGACGCACAACGGGCGGAAGTCGAAGAGCTCCGCGACGAGATCAACGAGGCGATTGCCGCCCGGAAGTTCAAAGGCCCGGCGATGGGCTCGAGGTGGGCAGCAGACATCGAAAACGCCGGCCCGTGGTTCACGGCCGAGGCGTACCACCAGAAGTACCTTGAGCACGGCAAGGGCAGGAGTGGCGTGAAGCAAAGTGCCCGCAAGCAGTGCAACGACCCGGTCGTCTGCTACGGCTGAACCCATACGAAATATTCTCAATTCGTGTAATTCAAAACCGTAACTCGAGGACGGCGGCCGCCCTGGGCTCGACCCGTCGGTAGTACTCGGCGATTTCCGCCACGACCGCGAACCCATGCTTCGCATAGAACCGGATCGCGTCCGTGTTGTTAATCTGCACGTGCAGTCGCGCCAGCACCACCTCGGGCAGCGCCTCTCGAACGGTGCGCAGCACCCGCTCGAGGAGCGCAGAGCCCAGTCCGGCGTTGCGCCACGGCGCGAGGACGCCGAGCGTGATGATGTACAAGATCGGCCCGTCGACTTCCGCGTCCTTCTCCAGCCGACACGCGACGCCGCCGATGGTCCTGTCGGCGGCCCAGGGCCCCCGGTCGTCGTCGATGGTCGCCAAGAAGGACACGCCGGAACACGTGACGATGTCTTGGTAGACTTGGGGCGGATATTTGATCGGGAAGAGCGCCAGGTTGATTTTCTCGAGCTCGGCCACGTTCGTCGTGCCCACCTCAACGAAGGCGACCCGATCGGCAAGGGCGTTTGCCGCGGTGCTCGTCATCGATCGAGGAGCGCAGGGTCAGTTCGGTCAGCAATGAATGGGGAGTTTGAGCTCAGATCTGAGCTCTAGAGCTCAACGCGCGAGGAAGACATACAGCGTTTTTCTTTCTCTTCGACGTCTTGTCGACGACCCCAGGCAGTCTCTCATATCCCAGTCCACATAGGCGACATACCCAATACATCAGAAACGCGCCCGCGTACACCGCATGCCCATTCGTTCGGAGAGAGGGAACAAAGAGCCGACCTCGTCATGCCCCAAGACAAGACGGGCGAGAGGCCGACCGTGGTCCTCGTGATCGGCATGGCCGGCGCGGGCAAGACGTCGCTGATGGCCCAGATCGAAGAAACCCTCAAGCGGCGAGCGGTCGCGTCGACCCCGTCGTCGTCGTCGTCGTCATCGACCCCGTCGTCGGGCGGCTACCTGGTCAACCTCGACCCTGCCGTGGTGAATTTGTCGTACGAGCCACAAATAGACATTCGCGACACGGTCAACTACAAGAACGTCATGCGGCAGTACAACCTCGGGCCCAACGGTGGAATCCTGACGAGTCTGAACCTGTTTGCCACGCGCTTCGACCAGGTGATTTCCTTGTGCGAGCGGGAACGCGAGGTACCACTCGAGTACATCGTGGCGGACACGCCCGGCCAGATCGAGATATTCACGTGGTCGGCGAGCGGCGCCATCATCTCAGAGGCGTTTGCCTCGGAGTTCCCCACGGTGATTGCCTTTGTCGTCGACACGCCACGGTGCTCGTCGCCTGCAACTTTCATTGCCAACATGTTGCAGGCGTGTTCGATCATCTACAAGACCCGACTCCCCCTGGTGCTCGTTTTCAACAAAGTCGACGTGTGCCCGCACAACTTTGCTGTCGAGTGGATGAAGGACTTTGACGCGTTTGCGAAAGCCTTGGACGCCGATCCCAGCTTTTCCGCGTCGTTCAGCCGCTCGCTGTCGCTGGTAGGTACTGAACTCTGAGACCGATCGCTGCTCCCTGGTCGCTGCTGGCACCTCGCGCCTCGCGCTGTGCCCGCCCAGCCTCGGCCCACTGCCACTCCGCCGCCACTCCCACGCTCACTCCGACGCTCACTTTCGCCACGCCACGCGCCTCGCCAGGTCCTGGAAGAGTTTTACGACAACATACCGTCAGTGGGAGTCAGCGCGGCGACTGGCGAAGGTATGGACGATTTGTTTGCCAAGATAGACGACTGCCGAGAGGAGTACCGGCGGGAGTACGTGCCGTTCCTGGAAGAGCGAAAGGCGCAGCGCAAGTTCGCAGAGGAGGCGAGGAAGGCAGGAGACGTGGAACGGCTGGGCGAGGACCTGAGCGCGAGGGCCAAGCTCAACGGCGATGCCGACTGACGAATCTGGGCGATGCCTTCGTGTCTCTCTCTCGCCCAAGGGCGGGGGGCAGCGCTCGGTCGCACACACATTAACGAGTCAAATTGTACGTGTCTTGAATTCATCATCATCAACCAATCGTAACCATGGCGGGCAGAGCGACTGTGCGACTGTCAGGGCGAGAGCCAGAAACACGACCAGAATGGGTCGTGAAAAACCTTGGCTCCGAACACGGATACTCGCCCGATTGCGCTCCCGGTCCCAGCACGCGCCTTCCTCACCGTCACCCTCTCACTCCGAGCCCCCATTCCGACCGACGCGCAGGATTTCGCCCCGTTCGAAATCGACATGGCCCTTGGAATGAAAGCCTCACTGGCGAGGCCCTCGGCGGGCATTCGCGTCGCGAAACCGTCGTCTAGGAATATGATGACTCGTACGTTGTCTTCCGCGTGTGGTGCGACCGCCTCGACCTGGTTCGTGCGCCGTTCGCTGAAGCATCACGCAGCGCTCGCTCACTCGATCGATCGATCACGTCACCCGTCGACGCAGGCCTGGCTGCGGGAGCCAAGAAGACTCCCCTCGAGGTCCTCAAGGAGGAGAATGAGCTCCTCAAGGAGACCATTGCCGACGCCGAGGCGAGCGTGCAGGAGATGACCGGGGAGCTGGAGACGGCGGGGGTCGACCCGGCCTCCAAGGCCCCCCTGGTCGCGCCCGCCGCGGCCCAGACGCCGGAGGACTTGTTCAGCCCGCTTCAGGAGCCGGCTCCGGGCGGCGAGTACATCGAGCAGCTCGGACTGATGTCGCCGGTGCCCGACCACGACGGCACCAGCTGCCTCCAGTGGGACGACTCCCTCTGGAGCCACGCCGACCACTTCAGGTACAGGTGGAACATCTTCAAGTCCATCAGGCATGCCATCGACGTGAACGAGGGTGGCATGGACAATTTCACGCAGGGATACAAGTACTACGGGCTCAACAGGGGCGAGCACGAGGGCAAGCAGGGTATCTGGTACAGGGAGTGGGCGCCGGGCGCCAACGCCATTGCCCTGGTCGGAGAGTTCAACGACTGGGAGCCCAAGCCGGAGCACTGGGCCATCAAGAACGAGTTTGGCGTGTTCCAGCTCTTCTTGGCGGACAACGCGGACGGCACGTCGGCCATCCCGCACAGGTCGAAGGTCAAGCTGAGGCTCGAGACGTCGAGCGGCGAGACCGTCGAGAGGATTCCGGCCTGGATCAAGTGGGCCACCCAGGAGTGGAACGAGATCCAGTTCAACGGAGTGTACTGGGAGCCTCCCGAGAAGGCAGCGCCCGGCGTCATCGAGGACGGCAAGTCGTACACGTTCAAGTACCCGAGGCCGCCCCGCCCCAGGCACCTGAGGATCTACGAGTGCCACGTCGGCATGTCGTCCGAGGAGCCCAAGGTCAACAGCTACGCCGAGTTCAGGGACGAGGTCCTGCCGAGGATCAGGAAGCTGGGCTACAACGCCATCCAGATCATGGCGATCCAGGAGCACGCATACTACGGCTCCTTCGGCTACCACGTCACCAACTTCTTCGCCGCCTCGTCGCGCTGCGGAACCCCCGATGAGCTCAAATCGCTCATTGACGAGGCTCACAGGATGGGAATCACCGTGCTCATGGACATCGTCCACTCGCACGCCAGCAAGAACACCCAGGACGGTATCAACATGTTTGACGGCACCGACGGCCAGTACTTCCACGGCGGAGATAGGGGATACCACTGGATGTGGGACTCCAGGTGTTTCAACTACGGCAACTGGGAGACCCTCAGGTTCCTCATGTCCAACTCCCGCTACTGGATCGACGAGTTCAAGTTCGACGGCTACAGGTTTGACGGCGTCACCTCCATGATGTACCACCACCACGGACTCCAGGTCGCCTTCACCGGAAACTACGACGAGTACTTTGGTATGGCCACCGACTGCGATGCGGTCGTCTACCTCATGCTCATGAACAACATGCTCCACGACCTGTTCCCGAGCGTCGTCACCATCGGAGAGGACGTATCCGGCATGCCGTCCTTCTGCCGCCCGTGGTACGAGGGAGGCGTCGGATTCGACTACCGTCTTCAGATGGCCATCGCCGACAAGTGGATCGAGGTCCTGTCCGAGTGCGACGACAACTCGTGGAACATGGGCAACATCATCCACACCCTGACCAACAGGCGGTACGCCGAGGCGTGCGTGGGATACGCCGAGAGCCACGACCAGGCGCTGGTGGGAGACAAGACCATCGCCTTCTGGCTCATGGACAAGGACATGTACGACTTCATGGCCGCCCGCGGCGTCGGACCCCAGAGCCCGGCGGTCGACAGGGGCATCGCCCTCCACAAGATGATCAGGCTCCTGACCATGACCCTCGGTGGAGAGAGCTATCTCAACTTTATGGGCAACGAGTTCGGCCACCCCGAGTGGATTGACTTCCCCAGGGACGACACCTACGACACCAGCACGGGGGCCTTCATCCCCGGAAACGGTGGCTCCCACGACAAGTGCCGCAGGCGCTGGGACCTTCCGGACTCGGAGTTCCTCAGGTACAAGGACATGAACTACTTCGATATGGCCATGCAGCATCTTGACAAGGCCTTTGGCTTTGTCGGCGCCCCGCACCAGTGGGTGTCCAGGAAGGACGAGGGCGACAAGGTCATCGTCGTCGAGAGGGGCGACCTGGTCTTGGTCTTCAACTTCCACCCGACGCAGTCGTACAGCGACTACAAGGTCGGATGCCAGAACCCGGGAACGTACAAGATCGTCCTGTCTTCCGACGAGGAGATCTTCGGCGGATGGAACAACGTGTCGTGCTTCAACGACACCCAGTTTGTCGCCCACGAGGCGCACGGCTACGACAACCGCCCGTACGCCTTCCAGGTGTACGCTCCCTCGAGGACCGTTGTTGTGTACGCTCCGGAGAACTTTGTCGACTCTTCCGCGCCGAACTCTGCGACCGGCGTGCCGGGACTGGCAGTGAAGGGGAGGGGTCCGTACTATGGCGCCTGAGAAACGATCGACGTGTATGATTTTTTGTGTTTGATTTTGTCTAGAAGTTTTAATGAACCAGCAAGTAGATCTGAGACGGGGTGGGTCGGTGGGTCGGTGGGGGTTGGACATAGGTCGATCGTCGCCCTAGCCGACGACGGCCAGTTTTCGTGTGGGCCAGTGACGCGACATGCAGTCCCTCGCCCCGTTTCCGTTTCCGTTTCCGTTTCCATTTCCGTTTCCGCCCTCATTTCCGTCTGATGATCGATCCAGTTTGGCCTCCATCACCGCCCTGTCGAGCTTCGCCTGGTTTTCCCGCTGGCGAGCCAATGCGGCCGGCGACAGCCAGGCCACGCCCGTCTGCGAGAGGCGAGCGCATACCTCCTCGCAGAGAGCGACGGGATCGAGCGGAATGCCGATCGAGACGCCGAGGGGCACCCACATGGTGTCTGTCTCGGGGGTGGGCGAGGGCGTGGACGGCCGCGCAGAGGGAGGCAGGAACGACAGCGTGCCCACCTGCTCGAGCAGGCCCATCGCTTCGAGGGCCGACTCGACGCCCGCTCCGACCTCGATGACGATCTTGGCACCGTCGGCGGACGTGAACGCGTCCACCGACCCGTCGCTGCTCCTCCTGAACGGGAGCGGCACAAAGACGGGCTCGTCGATGGCCCGCCGTGCATCCTCTTGTTCCTGTTGTTCCTCTTGTTCCTCCCGATCTTCTCCCTCGTCGTCCTTGCCAGCTGCGAGCGGCTGGATCATCACGGCAGACGTTTGAAGCATTTTATTGATCCTGAACAACGCGGTCCGAGTGTCCAGCGCCCGAGGCGGTGCCGCTCCGTCTGGCGACCAGTTTGTGACGACGACGTTGGCCGCACCCTGGAAGAGCTCGTCGGTCTCCAGCATCGACCCGGCCGGCATCACGATCGACTTGGGCCCATCGCCGCTCAGTCTGTACAGCGCGATGTTGACCCAAGGCGTCAGGCACAGGGGCGAGGGGCCAAACAGGGTGGGCCCCGTGCCCGTGCCCGTGCCGTGACTGGCGGCGTCCTTGAGCGGCAGGGCCGGGCCCTTGAGCCCCGTCGCGCAGATCAACACGTCGTGCGACCGAACCAGGATCCTCTCTGCCTGCTCCCTATCGGCGAGCTGCTCGAACGACTCTTTCCGGAGCAGTTCGATGCTCGACGCGGCCGTTGACTGAAGACATCGCAGCACGGCGGCCATCGATCGGGACGTCCGGCCGAGCTCGAGCATCTCGCCCTCAAAATCTTTCGACATATCGACGCTCGCCTCGAGGCCGCGGACGAGCTCTTCGATGACGCCCGCGCCTGCAGTACAACGACGACGAGGACGACGACGACAATGTGAGCGAGGCGGCCGTCGCGATCAGTATCGATATCGATATCGATATCGATGTCGATAGTATCGGCATCAACATGAATGTCAATCCAGAGCGTGCGTACCGTATACCCTGCCTCCCTCGAACAACGTCACCGAGTGCTTCTTCACCTCGGGATTCAGCGCGCCCATCATCAGGAACCCCGTGACTGCCGAGTCCACGACAAAGGCGATGCTCTTCTTCTCCGGGGCCGGGGTCGGGGCTGGGGACGGGACACCGACAGCGTCCGAAGCCGACGCGTGCTCGCGTGCGTTGCCCTGATTGACGCCTCGCGCACCCGGAGGACTCGCCATCGCTCCCGTCGTCCCGCCGACCTCTGTCAGCTTGTTGCAGAAACCGAGCCTGCACGCCATCGATATTCCCACCTTGACCTGCTCTACGCTGGTATCGAGGATATCGGCGAGCTCCGAGACGGTCACGGACTCTGACGCCGCGACGAAAATCTGATAGAGCAGCGTTTCCAGAGGATCGATCGATATCGACGCCGTCTTGTTGGACACAAACCCTTCGAGCGGCGGGATGGCCACGTGGTCCCCCGCATCGATGGAAATGTTGAACCAAACGAGCCCCCTCGCGTACAGAGACGTCGCAGCGGCCTCGTTGACCGCACTAAACGGGACGCCGTCTGCGTGACTCGCCGCCATCCTGCACGCCTCGGCCTCGCCCTGGGATGGCAGCGAACAACGGATACCGGTGAGTGAGTGTGTGTGGGAGAGATAGATAGATAGATAGATAGATCACGACGACGACCATACCAGCAACCTACCGAGCTCATCGTCCGGTACTCGACCTCGCCAAGATTGACCAAACAAACCCGCCACCACGGCTGGCGCGGCCGCACATTCTGCGGGAGCTCCGGCAACAGGTCGCGAACGAGGCCCTTGTTCACACGCCACAGCATCTTCGACTTGGCCTGCTGCATAATCGCGATGTACTCGTTCCTCCCGATGCCGACCGTGCTGGCGATGTCCGCCGCCGTAAAGTTGGGGATGACGTCGTAGGCCGAGTCTTCCTTCATCGTGTCGACCAGAACGTCGCAGTAGTACGCGAACGGCGTCACCCGCAGAACCCGACACACGTACTCTCCCAGATGGTACGGATACAGCCGCTTTTCGCTCCGGAAGACGGCCAACAGACTTTCGTAGTACTGCCGCTCGTCGCAAACGGTCCGTGCCGGGGACTCCCACGGCAGGCCGTGAGCGATGCAGTGGTCGATCACGTGCCTTCTCCATTCGTCGAACGACACCGCTGCTTTCACCCGGGGTGGGAGGGACGCGTAGTCGATGTTCGGCGTCGAGCCGATCAGCTTGTCCAGGACCTCTCGTGTCGCCATTTCGGGCCGAAACGTGCTGGCCCGGATTCGTTCGAAAACCTTCCGGTCCCGCGTTCAGTGCGTGCGTCGAGCTTCCCCCCGCTCTCCTCCAAGTCTCCGTCCTATTCGATGGCGAGGCGGCGGCTGCTGGTTCGCGAGCGGACGAACTGATCGTGCCACTTCGTTCGTTCGTTCGCAGAAATATCGCGATATTTGAATTGATGATCGCAATGGCGCTGTCGTGGAAGGACTTCTGGACGCGGCACGGCTATCCGGCCCTCTACGTGCCGCAGCTGCTGGGGTACGCGCGGATCGCGCTTGCGCTGCATGCCTTCGCCGTCGCCATGGTGCGCCCCTCGCAGACCGTCTCTCTTTACGCGCTCAGCTTCGTGTGTGACGAGTTGGACGGAAGGTTCGCCCGTATGCTGGGGCAGTCGACGCAGTTCGGGGCGCTTCTCGACATGGTGACGGATCGCGTCGCGACGACGGGGCTCGCCGCCATCGTGTACGCCCGGGCGGTGGCCGTCTTGGACGCCGACACGGTCTGTCCGGTCGCGCTCGTGCTGTTCAGCCTCGTGGCGCTGGATATCTTCTCGCACTGGATGCATATGACGTCTGTCCACGCTGGACACGGGATCAAGACGAGTCACAAGGAGACACGGTCGTCTCAGCCGGTTGGTTCTCGTGCCCTCGCTCACCGCCATCCGCTCTCCGCTATCCGCTCTCCGCCCGCCGCTCGCCGCTCACCGCCTCCTCCTCGATTTGCTGCTTGTTCAGTGGTTGATCCGGCAGTACTATAGCAAAAGGATGTTGATGGGCGCGTGCTGCGTCTCTGTCGAGGTGCTGCTCCTCTCGCTCTACGCGCTGAGCTTCAACCCAACCGACGCCGTGCTCCAGGGCGTGATTGCCGCGAGCCTGCCCGGGTTCGTCCTGAAACAAGTGGCCAACGTCTTGCAATTGGTCGAGGCGGCCAAGGCGCTGCTCGCGATGGACGCGCGATCGCCCGCCAAGAGCCCGAGCCGCAGCCGGAGCCGGAGCAAGTCTTCGGGCCGGAGCCGACGGTGATTGATTTTGCTTCACACAATGTACGATGGATGTAAGATTCTTTCGACTGCTGCCGAGCTAGAGCGCGCGCTCTCGCCAAACGCACCAGTCTTCTCCGCTCAACGCGACCTCCCACGATCTCCCGTCAGGAGCTGCGTCACCCATGTCCCACTGAGGACCGAGTTTGACCAACAACCGGCTCTCCAATCCGGTTATCTGCGCGACGTAGATTGCGTCCGACGCGCAGAGCACTTCAAGCTTGGCGTCGGCGCGGACGCGAGCTCGCCGGCGGATGTCGACGAGTTTCGACAGGGTGCCGTCTTTGTCGGCCAACACATCTGTCCAGTTCAAGCATGGCATCCCCGGGTGGGTCAAGATGTAGGCATAGCCCTGCCACACCTTGTCCGCTGGGAACGGCCAATGGTTCTGATTCGGCGACCTACCTGGCGAACGAACGAACGAGCGCGCAGCGCGAGTGAGAGAGAGAGAGTCAGGGCGTACGAGCGCACGATGGTCGAGTTCAATCAATCACCGGTGTCGTGATTGTCGCACCACGTGACGGATCGCGACGGCCAAAGCCCGGCGACGCCCGGCGCCCTTCCTTGATCATCCACGAGCCGCCAATACTGGCACTTTTCCATTGCCTCCTGCAGAATCCCCTTGAGCGTGAAGTCGTACGCGGCGCACATGCCTCCCGCGGCATCGATCCAATCAACGATCCGCTGTCGATGGGCGTCCTGATTTCTCTGCATCAACCCCGTCGCCTTGTCGTAGTCCAGCGAACCCCAGCATTCAGCGACGACAAAGTCGCCGACCAATGCGCCGTCAACGTCTCTGACTTCCAGCGCCTTTTCGATGTAGTTCTTCGCCACCGCGCCGCTATACCCAAAAGCAAAGTCCAGCCGAAACCCTCGAAACCCGAGGGACCGCACCCAAGAGAGCCAGTCTATCTGTCGAGCGAGCGAGCGGAGCGCGTAGCGCGAGTGAGAGCGTCAGAGCGCACGGTGACCGCCTCGAGAAGTCACCACGAACCAAACCCTCCACCACAATCGCATTCGAATGATCAATGTCGCTCGCGGCCCCGTAGTCCAAGCCACTGTCCGCGCTGCCGCGACCGCGGAACCCTGGCCCGTCTTCTCTGGTGATGGCGCTCGCATCCCATGCAATCGACCGCCCTGGATGGTCGACCAGATCCAGGAACACGTTGTAGAAGCCTTCACGCGAACGAGCGAAGCGCGTAGCGCGAGTGAGAGCGCCAGGCCGCGCGGGCGCACGCCGGTCGAGCTCAATCCGTACCCTCGTCATCCTTCGCATCCGCACTCCGATGGTTGATGACGATGTCGGCCACCGGCACCAGACCAGCCTCCGAGAGCAGCTGCAGCAGCCTCTCGAGACTCGCCTGGGTGCCATACCTCGAGTTCAAATCGTAGAGCTGCGTGGGCATGTATCCTTCCTTACTCACGCTCTTTGAGATAGGCGGAAGCCACACATGCGATGCCCCCACCTGTTTCGCGAGCCCTGGCAGCGTCTCGGACAGGTGATCCCACCACCCGCCCTCCAGGCTCCAGGACTGCCAGTCAAAGGCCTGTATCATGATAATATCTCTGGAATCATCATCATGACCAACTCGGCATTCAATGCGGTTTCCGTGTCGAAATGATTTCGACACGGAAAACCGTCCCGTGCGGGTCGATTCGATCGATTGGACAGCCTGCACGCGGCCCCAGACTTGGGGTATCGCCACTGGGTTGACACAGAGCATTGGGTTTGAGGCAACACGTGAAAATTTGCCGAAAGGAGTAAAAAGGTCGGATTCGGATTCGGAAGGCGCTCAACTTGCAAGCCTTGCCTTGGCAAGGCCAGCCACTGGCAAGGCCAATGCGCCTCCCGGCGGTTGACTCGACTGTAGTCGCACCTTCATTCACATATATCTGTAGAATTCACACATCGCAGGGTACGTGACAATCACCAGTACAACAAGGTCCCGTCTTTCGTCTGATCGGCGGGAGGGAGGCGCAATTGGCCCGTCCATTTCTCTCCGAGATCTGCAATTCCGGGGCCACCACGCGCACGTTCCGGTGCCGTGACGGACTCTCCGCCGCTGCGTTCGGGATATAATGATTCTGTCAGAGGCATATGCGCGCTTCGGACGGGAATTCGACCCATTCAGCCAACGCGTCGTCGACTGCTGGAAAAATGACTGCCCACGCACGACGCACGACGCACGACTCACGATGCGCTTTGCCCGTTCCCGATTCCGTCCACGCCAGATGCCTCGCCTCTCTCTTCTCGCCGCAGCCCTCGTGGCGACATGTGCGACGGTCGCCGCGCAAGACAAGCTCGCTTGTGGAACGGTGCCCGACATCCAGGCCCAGTGTTTGCTGGACTGTCCCGACACCCTCGTCAAGTCCGACTGCAGCTCGTACGGGGTGGACTGCTTCTGTAAGAACGACCAGGGCGAGATCGAGAACACCAACATCGAGGCCCCGGTGTTGTGCGGAACCGAGTCGCTGGAGGAGGCCTGTGGGAAGGAGTGCGACGGCGAGTCGTTCATCGAGTCGTTCAGTTGCAAGGAGAGCAAGCCGGACTGCAAGTGCGCCAAGGACGATGGCATCAAGGGTCTCGGTGACGATGCGACCGATGCAGACTCGGACTACGCCGATAAGATTGACGACATTGCGGCAGAGGTCGAGGCGGAGCTTGTTAAGAACCCAAATCCCGCTCCGCCGTCGCTCCTCCCGAACGGTACGATCATCCCGAGTGTTGCGGATGCTGCCGCCTCGGCGCCGACGGACGGCGTTGCGGCCGCCCCGTCGTCGGCCGTTGCCGCCTTTGGCGGGAGCGTCCTGGCCGTTGCCGCCGGACTGGCGCTGTTCTGATCTTTTGACGGACACGCTTCATTTTCAATGGAAAAAAGTCAAGCCAGGTCAGGTTAATTCAGGTCAACAAGTCACTACTTTGGTTTGATCCACTCCCGCTGGACGAACCACGCGTACAGCCGCAGGACGCGTTCGTAGTCGACAGAGTACGGCAAGGCGAGGATGTCCTGCTTCGTCACGTAGCCCTGCGTTTGCTGGATCCGGAGGACGTCGCCCTTGATGGAGAGATACTGTGCCGGCAGGTAGCGCTCGTTGCAGCAGAGGCGGCGCTCCTCCATGTTGAGCGGCTCCGAGTCGGGCAGCGAGGTGACGTCCAACGTGACGCCCCGCTTGGCCCGCCACAGCTGAAGGCCGTTGACGCCCTTGCCCTCCGGCACAGATGCCACGCTGTCACGGACCATGTCGGCCGCCAGGTCCGCCCCCATGCCCCGAAGCTCTCGCTCGAGGACGTGCGAGTCGACGAGGATGCGCTGCAACTTGCTGCGCCCAGGCTGGTTGTTGATCGACGACTCCTTCTTCTTGATGCCGCCCGCCTCGATGAATGCGTCGACTTCCTCGAACGTGCGCATGCCCAGCGATCTGTACTCCTTGAGCTCCTGGATGCGCGACCGGAGCCGCGCCTCGACCGTCAGACCGTCGGCCAGCGCCTCCCACTGCGGGTGCGGCATGTAGCGCGCGAGCACGCGGAGCCTGCCGACAATATCCTTCTCCGCGGGCGTTCGCCGCCGGTCGATCAGCTGCTGGCGCTTGACCTTCACGAGGCCGCGAGAGAGCACAAAGTTCCTCCGCTTCTCTCGCTCGTCGAGCCGCTTGTTGTAAATCTCGATCAGGCGGAGCTTCTCCTGAACCTCCTCCGGCGTGTCGTCCTCTCCAAACTCGAGGTCTGCGATCAAGTGCTCGGCCTCGTGGTCGTACTCGGTCTCGAACTCGTTCCGCTTGATGTGATAGCCGCTCTGCTGCGACTCGGCCATTGCCACCGGCGCGCCCTCCGTGACCCCTCCCCCTGCCCCGGCCAACGTTTTGTTGCCCGTCTGCGCCAGCGCCTCTCGTCCCTCCAGGCCCATCTCCCCGACCCCGCCGACCCCGCCGACCGCAGCGGCCGCAGCGGCCTCCTCCTTTGCCTTCTGCTTGGCGAGCTTGGCCATGGCAGTCTTGGTCAGTTTTCTCGGCTTTTTCGTCGTCGTGGCGTCAAACTTCGGCTCGATCTTGATGTCGTCGTCGCCGGCGGTCGTGCCAGTCATCGCCGTCTTGGCAGTGACCCCAGCCGCCCCAGCCGCCCCGGCCAATCCGGCCGTCACGCTCGGCGTGCCGCCCCGCGACGACTCCCCCTCCCGCTCTTCCTCCTCCTTGATCACCGGCAGCTTGATCCCGCTCTTCATCAGCGCCATCTTGCGCGCACACGCCACCCGCTTCTCCTCCATCATCTGATTGATCTCTTCCGCCGTCACCGACGCCATCTCCGCCTTGCACGGCTTTGGAAACGACTCGGTGTCGATGTACACCCCGAAGTAGTGGTCCTTGCAGTCCTCCGCCGGCCGCCCCACGTGATTCGCCACCTGCTTCCAGTGCAACCCATACCGCTCGATCCCCTCCAACAGCAGCATCTCCTCGTCGATGCCCCAGTCCATCGTGTACACCGGCTTGGACAGGTCGTCCACGATCCGATACGCGTGCGTGTTCTTGTGCGGATTCAGCTCCACCCCGACCGCAAAGCACTCCAAACACAGATCGAAATCCTGACACTCGTTGCACTTGACCCGCAGCGACGTGCTGAGGTCCTTCTGACAGTAGTCGCACACGTA